>ERZ779850.2161-NODE-2161-length-16845-cov-9.252531_pt1 | contig 16845 bp, 18 predicted proteins | sample MGYA00511249_ERZ779850 | MGnify/ENA primary metagenome ERZ779850 (study PRJEB29588, sample SAMEA2162475) | human gut metagenome | biome: human gut; feature: human-associated habitat; material: faeces | place: Denmark | collected 2008/2010 ...
AATACCAGCCGGAAAACAGCGTCGGCACGATCAGCGCATACAAAAGCGGCAGACCAAGGTGCAGCAGCGATGCGGTATGAAATAATACGGACAGAAGCAAACAGCCAGCCCCAAATACGATCATCAACATGGCATGACCTCCTTTAGAGAATTTGTGCCATGTTAGCTTGGAACAAGGAAAAATGCAAGGGTCAATCCAAAGAAACTTAGAAATTGGAGGGATTCATCATCGAAGTTAAAATCAACAAAGAAATCCAGCGGTATCAGGAGAGCATCCTGTTCGGCTTATCGCTGCGGCAGATGGTATTCGCGCTGCTTGCCATCGGCGTGGCGGTCGGCGCATATTTTGGCTTGAAACCGCTCATCGGCGCGGCGGAGGTCGGCTGGGTGTGCATGCTGGCAGCGTTCCCGTTTGCCATGTGCGGCTTTTTTACCTACAACGGCATGCCCGCCGAGCGCTTCCTGCTGGCGGTCATCCGCTCGGAAATCCTCTGCCCGCGAACGCTTGCATATCATCCACAGAATCTGTACGCGGAGCTTTTATTGGACAACAACACAATGCGGGAGGTGCTGACGCTTGATTAAAACCCTCAACAACACCATCAAGCAGGATCGAACAGCCTACAAAATCCCGCGCAGTGTGCAGGACGTCATTCCCATCCAGCGGATCTTCGCGGATGGGATTTTTCAGTTCGGCACGAAATATTCCAGAACGCTGCGCTTTTCGGACATCAACTATGCCATCGCGTCCAAAGAGGATAAAACGGCGATGTTCCTCGGTTACAGCGAGCTTCTCAATGCGCTGGACAGCGGCTCGACCACGAAGCTCACGATCTGCAACAAGCAGGTCAACCGGCAGGCTTTTGAAGATACGGTTCTGCTTCCGCAGCGCGGCGACAGCCTCGACGGTTTTGTGGACGAGTTCAACGGGATGCTGGAAGGCAAAATCTCCGGCAGCTCCGCCAGCGTGGAACAGGAGCGGTTTATCACGGTTTCCGTTCACAAAAAGAACGTGGATGAAGCGCGTACATTCTTCTCCCGTGTAACAGGCGAAGTGTCCTCCAAACTCTCGCGGCTCAATTCCTCCTCCAACGAGCTGGACGCTGCCGAACGGCTGGATGTGCTGCGCGGATTCTTCCGACCGGACGAGTCATCCTTGCCCTTTGACCTGCAATCCGCCATGAAGCGTGGGCATAATCTCAAGGACACGATCTGCCCGGATAGTCTGGAATTCCATCGGGATTATTTCAAGATGGGAAGTCAATATGGCCGTGTGCTGTTCCTCAAGGACTATGCCAGCTACATCAAAGACAGCATGATTCTGGAGCTGACCGATCTCAACCGGCGCATGATGCTCTCCATCGACATGATCCCTGTGCCGACCGACGAAGCGGTGCGCGAGGTGGAGAACAAGCTGCTCGGCGTGGAGACGAACGTCACCAACTGGCAGCGGCGGCAGAACAGCAACCAGAACTTCTCTGCTGTTGTGCCGTATGATCTGGAACAGCAGCGCAAGGAAACCCGTGAGATGCTGGACGACCTCACGACCCGCGACCAGCGAATGCTGTTCGCCGTGGTCACGCTCGTGCATCTGGCAGACAGCAAAGAGGAACTGGACAGCGACACCGAAACGCTTCAATCCATCGCAAGAAAACACCTGTGCCAGCTCGCAAAACTGAGCTTTCAGCAGCAGGACGGGTTAATTACCGCGCTGCCGCTCGGTCTGCGGCGCATTGACGCGCTGCGGACACTCACGACAGAAGCCCTCGCTGTGCTTATGCCGTTCAAGGCACAGGAGATCCGTCACCGGCACGGCATCTACTACGGGCAGAACGCCATCTCCAAGAATCTCATCCTTGCCGACCGCAAGGAGCTTTTGAACGGCAACGGCTTCATCCTCGGCGTCTCCGGCTCCGGCAAATCCTTTGCCGCCAAGCGGGAAATTACGGAGATCGCGCTGTCCACAAACGATGACATTATCATCATTGACCCCGAAGCCGAGTATCGCCCGCTGGTCGAAGGCTTGGGCGGCGAGGTCATTGAAATCTCCGCTACCTCGCCCAATCATATCAATGCTCTTGATATGGAGTCTGGCTACAACGACGGTGACAATCCAGTTGTGCTGAAATCCGAATTCTTATTGTCTCTCTGCGAGCAGCTCGTGGGCGCGGGCAAGCTGTCTGCGAAGGAGAAATCCATCATTGACAGGTGTACTGCCCAGGTCTACCGCGAGTTCATCCGAAACGGCTATCTCGGAGTTGTGCCGACATTACAAGACTTCCATGCCGCGCTCCTGGAGCAGCCGGAACCCGAAGCGCGGGACGTTGCGCTGGCACTGGAGCTGTTCACGGAAGGCAGCTTGAATACGTTTGCCAAGTACACGAATGTGGACACCAACTCCAGAATCCTCTGCTATGACATCCGCGACCTCGGCAAGCAGCTCCTGCCGGTCGGTATGCTCGTTGTGCTGGACAGCGTGTTCAACCGCATCATCCGCAACCGAAAACTCGGTAAAAATACATGGTTATATATTGACGAAATCTACCTGCTGTTTCAGCACGAGTACAGCGCCAATTTCCTGTTCACGCTCTGGAAGCGGATGCGCAAATACGGTGCCTGCGGCACGGGGCTGACGCAGAACGTCGACGACCTGCTGCAATCCCATACCGCCCGAACGATGCTGGCGAACAGCGAGTTTTTGCTCATGCTCAATCAGGCGAGTACGGACCGAATCGAGCTGGCGCGGCTGCTCAATATTTCGGATAATCAGCTTTCGTATATTTCAGGTGTAGACTTTGGACACGGGCTTCTCAAATGCGGCAGCACCATCGTGCCATTTGTGGATCATTTCCCGAAAAACGGTAGGCTGTATCAGCTGATGACCACAAAAATGTCTGAACGGGTGGAGCAGGCGTCGTAATGCGGGAGGTCAAAGAAAAATCACCGCTGAAAGAGCGAACCGTCAAAACCCTCAAATCCGCGCCGCAGACAGCATTCCGCCGCGGCACGGATGCTTCCTTTCAGCAACTTCGGCAGGAGCTGCGCGAGGCTGCACAGGATGGTAAGTCGGAAGATCGCTACGAGAGCGGCAAGATCACAGACACCGCCGACCATGCCGTGCAGGAAGTCCGCCATCTGGCAGAAAAGGCAGCCCACAGGCTGCCGAAAACAAAATCCGAACCGCAGCGGGAAGCCAGGACAGAATCCAATCCACAACACGAGCAGTCCCGACAGCCCCAGCAGCCTACTGTGGCACCGAAAGAATATCCGCCTGCGTCTGCGCGACCGAGCTACCCGCCACAGAGCCAGCCGCAGGTAAGTCGTTCTGTGCGCGAATCGGCTTCTCCGATCAGGGAGAAGCCGGTTCCTCCTGCAAACGCCCAACAGCCCAAAACGCGAGTATATACGCCGGATGCGAAAGCGCCAGCGTCCCCGTCTCAGTATCCAACTCCGAGGATTCATGAAAACGCAAAGGCTGTTTCTGCGGAAACAATGCCATCGACAATGGAACATTCTGTGCGTGAATCGGCTTCGTCAATCAAGGAGAAAACGATTCCTCCTACAAATCCCCCGCAGCCTAAAATGCGGGAGCATACACCGACTGCTGATGCACCCGTACAGCAGCCCAAGCATCTAGCTTCGCAGATTCATAAAAAGCCGCAGGCTGTTCACCACGCGCAGGTAAACCGATCCGTGCGCGAACTGGAAACATCAGTAAGAGAAAAGCCTGCTGGGAAAGCAAGACCGGCAGAACAACGGTCGCTTGGACAATCTCCTGCCAGCACGGAACCGTCTGCACCTGCGACGACCCCGACGGTGCAGCCATCAGCACGAACTCTGCCAAGAGAAAAACCGATTGTTTCCTCTCCGCGAGAACCGCTTGCCACGCCAAAACCGGATACCACACAGTTCGCGCTTCCTGCAATCAAGACGAAAGAGTACATCCGAAAGAAGCGGAAAAAACAGAATCTTCTCAAAGAAGAAGCAAGCAGTATTGAGAACACAATCGAAGATTCAGAAACTTTTTCTCCTGTCATTCGTACACGGGAAACTGTTCGTGAACAGCAAAAACTCCACGTTTCCCATAGTGCGGAGCAGGAGCAGCCAGCTCTGCCGCAGATCCGAACGCGGCAGCCGCAGACAGCTTCCATGCCCGCCGATATAGAACCCACGAAGCCGGAAGTTCCACAGCCACCGCTTCCGGACATCAAGAGCAAGCAAAAGTACATTGCAGCGCAGCAACCGACACAGGTAACGCCCGTGCAGGCAAACCCACAGCAGGCAGTGCGGCAAACTGGAATGAAAGCTGTGCGCAGTGAATCGAAATTATGTCAACCATCATTGGCGAATGAAACAGTCCCCGTACCAACGAGCAGGAATGTCGCTCCGACAAAACCTGCGCGTGTCCAGAAACAGGCGCGACCGGCTTTCGTAAAAAAGCAGAAGATCAAAACAGCCCCGAAAGCGAAAATCAAGTCCGCCACACCTGCCGCAAAAGCGCTGCCAAGCAAAGCGTCGGCAGCTCCTCCAAAGCAGGCCGCAACTGTCATCCGCCAAGGGCAGTTGCTTCGGGATACGGCGATCAAAACGGCAAAAGTCGCAAAGGAAGCCGGAAAGAAAGTCCTGCGGGCAATCGCGGCAGCGGCAGAAAAGCTGGCCGCAGCGATTGGTGCAGGCGGTGCGGCGGCAGTTTCCGTTGTCGTGGTGATCTTGCTTGTAGGGATGCTGTTCGCTTCGCCGCTTGGAATCCTGTTCGCAGGCGAGGACACCGGTACGGAAATCAAGATTCCGGACGCGGTTGCGACGCTGAACGGCGAGTTCACCGACGAAATCTACCGTATCATGGAGGATCATCCATACGACGAGTTGGATATGCAGGAGGGCATGGAAGCGGCCATGCTGCAGAACTGGCGGAATGTGCTGGCTGTGTACGCGGTCAAGGTCTCGACCGACGAAGAACACGGCTTGGACGTTATGACAATGGACGAAGAAAAACTCCAGCTCCTGCGGGAAATTTTTTTCGATGCCAACAAGTTGGAATACGAATTGACGACCAGAACCGTAGACGGCGAGCAGATCACAACACTGCACATCTCCGCACAGATCAAGGATGCCATGCAGATGGCAGATGAATACAGCTTCACTGCCCAGCAGCGGGAGATGCTCGAAGAATTGCTGAAGCCGGACTACGACGACATTTTCCTTTCCCTGATCGGCAATTACCAGCCGGATGGTACGCCCATCGGTCCTGTCGACATTTCGGACATTCAAGGTACGCTGCCGGACGATCTTGATCCGCTGCGAGAATCCATTGTCCTGACGGCGTATCAGCTTCTCGGAAAGGTGACGTATTTCTGGGGCGGCAAAAGCCTCGTTCTCGGCTGGGACAGCCGCTGGGGAACGCCGACGACAGTCACTGCACCGGGCAGCGGTTCGACCGGTAAGGTGCTTCCGTTCGGATTGGACTGCTCCGGTTTTGTGGACTGGACGTTCTATAACGCCACGAACGGTGCATACCTGCCCGGACGCGGCGGTGGTGCAGCCTCGCAGCATGGCTACTGCACCAACATTGCATGGTCAGACGCACTGCCCGGCGATCTCGTCTTTTACGCGGATGACAGCCACGTCGGGATCGTCTGTGGCTACGACAGCGTGGGCAATATCCTCGTCATCCACTGCTCCGGCGGGCAGAATGGCGTGGTCGTGACCGGACGCGAGGGCTTTGCCGTCGCAGCCAGACCGGATTTGTTTACGGATTAGTCCAATTTGCTTCGTTTGTGCGGCATTCTTTGTTGGCTCTGGTGAATAGCTTTCTTTCCTTTTTCCTGCGATACTTGGCGTACCAAAGCGAAAGGAGATTGCAATGGAAACAAGAAAAAACCTATGCGCCATGCTGCCGGTCGCACTCCATACCAGAGTCCGGCAGGAGCAGGAAAAAGCCGGGATGACCCTCGGTGAGTATGTGGAAGCCATGATCACGGAATATTACGACTGGAAGGACGGAAAAATCATGACCGGAGAAATGAGAACCTTAGCCGCGCAGATCCCCGCAGAGCTCTTTGACCGACTTGACCGCTACCTCAAGGAGCGCGGCATCAAGAAGAAGGACTTCTTATCGGAGGAACTCATTTTTCACCGGTAAAACTTTCCTGCAAAAACACCACATTGCAGTCATTCCTAGCCTTTTTCGCAAAAAACAGTTTCTTTCTGAACCTATATCCTCATTCTTGTCTAATATGTCAAAAATCAGCGCATCCGGCTGGCTATTCTGTTCCCTCTCAACAATCATCCCCGCATCCTCTCGCCACGCCTGCTCCCAATCCCCTTCGGTCTGTCTGTCCCGCGCCTGTCCTGCTCCCTCGCATCCCCTTTGCTCAACCCTATCCGCATCCATTTCACGATCTGTTCCCATGTCTCCCTTGCAGCAAAAGCAGCGCTTCCATCAGGATGCGCTGCTTTTGCAAGTTCCCTCTTGACAAATCGGGAAAGTTATGGTATTTTATAATCAGTAATAATAATCATTATTGTTACGGAAGATTCAAGCATGAAATACGAATGTCCCTGCGGCTACGTCTATGATCCGGCCGTCGGCGATCCCGAGAATGGCATTGCCCCCGGCACACCGTTTGAAGAAATCCCTGAGGATTGGGTTTGCCCTGACTGCGGTCTGGACAAGTCCGCATTTGCGGAGGTCTGACCGGCGATGGAATACAAAGAGAACGCAGAGCTTTGCCACTGCAAGCACGTCACGCTCGCGGATATTGACCGCGCACTTGCGCAGACGAACCGCTTTTCCGACGTCGAGCGCGAATTTCAAGAAGTACAAAAAATCACAAGCTGTTCCACCGGCTGCGGCGGCTGCCATGATAAGATCATGGGCGTCATCTCCGGTCTGATGAGCGGCTAAGAAAAGGAGATCAACTATTATGAAAATTCGAATCAATCAGGATATTGTTGAGTTCACCCCGGAGAATCCCGCAGAAAAAACAGAGCTGGAGGCGCTCTGGATCAAGATGTCCAACTGTATCGGCAAGACGAAGCGCCTTGAACCAATGGGCACCTACATTCCCAGTGAGGACAAAACCGCAATGTTCCACATTGAAGGTCTTTCCAAAGAAGAACTTGGCGCAATTCCTGCCGTTCGTGCGCCGTATGACACGGATGTTTACTGTCAGACGTGCAACAAGACCGTTCACGTCAAAAAAGGCGAGGTCATCCCCTTCTGCTGCGGCCGACTCATGGAGATTCTCGACTGACTATGCGTTTCCCGGGCCGTTCCCATTTTGTGCCCGAACAGGCAGCCAGCATTTCGCTGGCTGTCATTTTTTGTCGGCTGTTTGTCGAGATATTTTGGTTGACACCCTCCCCCATATTTCGCTATCCGTAGTTACATTCTCACCTCGATGCATTTTGTTGATGGTATGGACAGCTGTGAGGAAATGATGATTCAGGACTGGCCGGGCGCTCTTTACAAGAAAGATGACACGGCATTTCTCTGTTGGACTTATTCTCCGGAAGTCACTTATGTTCTCGAATACACTCCAAGCAAAATTGATGATTCCGAAATCATCAAGATGGCTGAAAGTGCAGAACCTGTAAAATAAAAACCACAGTCTACACTTCAAATCGGAGCGTGACTGTGGCTTTTTATTTATGCGCGGGCATGATTTTTCTATCATTCCTTCTTGGAAAAATGTGATTTTATCACGGAGAACGCCTCCGAAACAGGTTATACTACAAATACAAAACACAAGGAGGTATTCTTATGAGACTGAAAGATAAAGTTGCAATCATCACCGGAGGCAGCCGTGGCATTGGCTACGCTACCGCAGACAAATTTTTGAAGGAAGGTGCTACGGTAATCCTGACCGCAAGCTCACAAGGTTCTGCTGACAAAGCGGTTGCGCAGCTGAAAGAAAAGTACCCTGATGCAACAGTTGCGGGAATCAGTCCTAACCTGTCCAATCTGGAATCTGTCCGCAATGCGTTCCGAGAAGCTGCCTCAAAATACGGTTGCATTGATATTCTGGTGAACAATGCCGGTGTATCCGAAAGCACTCCCTTTACCGAGTATACGGAGGAAACCTTTGATAAGGTTATGGATCTGAATGTAAAAGGCGTGTTCAATGCTACAAGAGCCGCCAGTGAGTGCATGATTGCAAAAGGTCAAGGTGTTATTCTCTCCACCTCCTCAATGGTCAGCATTTACGGCCAGCCCAGTGGCTTTGCTTATCCCGCATCCAAATTTGCTGTCAATGGCCTGACGGTTTCCCTTGCCCGAGAATTGGGTCCGAAGGGTATTCGAGTGAATGCAGTCGCTCCCGGTATTACCCTGACCGATATGATGAAGGCTGTTCCCAAGGAAGTAATTGATCCGCTCATCAAGCAGATCCCTCTGCGCCGCTTGGGTCAGCCGGAGGATATTGCCAATGCATTTGTGTTCCTGGCATCTGGCGAAGCATCCTATATCACGGGCGTTGTGCTCAGTGTAGACGGAATGGCAAGAACATAAAAAAAGGAAACAGGGCAGCTGGAAACGGCTGCCCTATCTTCAAAATATGGAGGTATCCACACGAAAAGAATCATTCCCATTTTAATGACTTTACTGCTTCTCTCTGGTTGTGCAACGCAATCCGCTGAAAAAACCTATCGACAGATTACTATGGAGGAAGCTATTACGATGATGGAGGAGGAAACCGGATACATCATCCTCGATGTTCGTACTGCTCAGGAATATAGCGAAAAGCATATTCCCGGTGCTATCAATATTGCCAACGAATCCATTGGCACAGAGGATATCTCTGAACTGCCGGATAAAGATCAGCTGATTCTGGTATACTGCCGCAGCGGTAATCGGAGTAAGCAGGCATCTGAAAAACTGGTGAAACTGGGCTACACCAATATCATTGAGATCGGCGGAATTAATAGTTGGCCCGGTGAAACAGTCAACGGCGATAAGTGATAAAATCACAGAACAAGGAACGACTGCTGGATATAATAAAGCCATAAAAAAGAAAACAGGAGGACTTAAATATGTCTGCTATCAGTGTTAATAAAAACAATTTCAATCAAGAGGTTTTGAACTCGGACAAGCCCGTCCTGATAGATTTCTGGGCTCCCTGGTGTGGTCCTTGCCGCATGGTAGTTCCTCTGGTAGAAGAGATTGCCAAGGAGCGCTCCGATATCAAGGTTGTTAAAATTAATGTGGATGAGGAACAGGAACTGGCTATGCAGTTCGGTGTGATGAGCATACCCACTCTGGTGGTTATGAAGAACGGAAAGATTGTTAATCAAGTCACCGGTGCCAGACCTAAGGCTCAGATTCTCGCCATGCTGTAAGGAGGTGCAAAGATGAGATTCTTCGATTTCCTGAAAGGCCCTGACATCAATCAGGGTGTCAAAGAATATAGCACTACGGATGGCGCAGTCCTGCTGGATGTTCGCACCCCCGACGAATACCGGCAGGGGCATATCCCCGGCAGTAAAAATGTTCCTTTGCAGTCCATTAGCAAAGTGGCTGGCATGATTGACAATAAATCTACCCCCATTTTTGTTCATTGTCTCAGCGGTGCAAGAAGCCGTCAGGCAGCTGCTATTTTGAAGCAGATGGGTTATACCAACGTGAAAAACATAGGCGGAATTTCCGCTTATGCGGGAAAGGTGGAACGATAACATGAAAGTTGTCATTGTGGGCGGTGTGGCAGGCGGTGCTACCGCTGCCGCCCGTATTCGCAGACTGAATGAGCAGGCAGAAATCGTAGTTTTTGAGCGCTCGGGGTATATCTCCTATGCCAACTGTGGTCTGCCATACTATATCGGTGATGTGATTACCGATCGGTCGGATCTGATCCTCCAGACCCCGGAAAGCTTCTTCTCCCGGTTCCATGTAAACATGAAGGTGCGCCATGAGGTCACGGCTATCCATCCCGAAAAAAAAGAAGTTACCGTGAAAAATCTGGAAACCGGTGAGGAGTTCGAGGAGAGCTATGACAAACTGATTCTCTCCCCCGGAGCCAAGCCTACTCAGCCCCGGCTTCCCGGTGTAGGTCTTGATAAGCTGTTTACCCTGCGCACTGTTGAAGATACCTTCTGCATCAAGGATTACATCAATGCAAACCATCCCAAATCCGCTGTACTGGCAGGTGGTGGCTTCATTGGATTGGAGCTGGCAGAAAACCTGCGAGAGCTGGGGATGGATGTCACCATTGTCCAGCGTCCAAAACAGCTTATGAATCCCTTTGATGCCGATATGGCTTCTTTCATCCATAATGAAATGCGCAAGCACGGTGTAAAGCTGGCACTTGGTCATACCGTAGAAGGGTTTGAGGAAAGGGACGGCGGCGTGGATGTGCTGCTGAAAGAAGAACCGTCTCTCCATGCGGATATGGTAATCCTGGCCATTGGTGTTTCTCCCGAAACCACCCTTGCAAAGGATGCCGGGTTGGAACTGGGCATTAAAGGAAGTATTGTGGTCAATGACCGAATGGAAACCTCCATTTCCGACATCTATGCCGTGGGTGATGCGGTGCGGGTGAAGCACTTCGTTACCGGGCAGGATGCTCTGATCTCTTTGGCTGGCCCTGCCAATAAACAGGGACGAATCGCTGCGGACAACATCTGTGGCGGAGACAGCCATTATACCGGCTCCCAAGGCAGCAGTGTCATCAAGATCTTTGGCATGACTGCCGCTACTACCGGCGTAAATGAGACCAACGCCAGAAAAACAGGGCTGGATGTTGATACGGTTATCCTGTCACCCATGAGCCATGCAGGTTACTACCCCGGCGGGAAAGTCATGACAATGAAGGTGGTCTTTGAAAAGGCGACTTATCGCCTGCTGGGTGCGCAGATCGTAGGCTATGAAGGTGTGGATAAGCGCATTGATGTGCTGGCCACTGCTATCCGGGCAGGAATGAAAGCCACGGAACTGAAGGATCTGGATCTGGCCTACACACCGCCTTATTCCTCTGCGAAAGACCCGGTAAATATGGCTGGCTTTATGGTTGAAAATATCGCAAACGGTGTTCTGAAACAATGGCATCTGGAAGATGCAGATCGTCTTCCTCGTGACGGAAGCGTAACTCTGTTGGATACCCGCACTGTGGAAGAATTCGCACACGGACACATTGACGGCTTCTTTAACATCCCGGTGGACGAGCTGCGGGAGCGGCTGGGTGAGCTGGACAAGCGTAAGCCTGTCTACGTCATCTGTCAGAGCGGTCTGCGCAGCTACATTGCCTGTCGTATCCTGACCGGAAACGGCTTTGACTGCTATAACTTCTCCGGCGGCTTCCGGTTCTATGATGCTGTGACCAATGATCGCTGTCTCATTGAATCGGCTACGGCCTGCGGAATGGATCGAGCATAAAATCAGGACATCTGCTTGCAACTAATAGCAAGCAGATGTCCTTTTTGCTTAATCATTTTGCAATTGTTCCAGTCTGATTTTGTCTGTAATCTCCACTGTTCCACGAGTCAGTTTGACCATACCCTCGTTCTGGAAATAGCGAAGCATTCGGGTAACTACCTCACGGGCGGTACCCATGTGGCTCGCAATGGTTTCATGGGTAATCTTGAGGATATTTGTTCCCTCTAAGCTGCATTCCTCCAGCAGAAATCCTGCCAACCTTTTATCAAAGCTTTTCCACATGATCTGCTCCATGAGCCACATAACCTCAGAAAAACGGGTGGCCATAATTTCGTTGGTAAAATTAGCTACCACAGCAGACTCTTTCATAATGTGCTGATAAGTGTCAGCAGAAATAACCCACATCGTGGTATCCTTCTGCGCCTCAATGGTAATCTCAAACTGAATACTGTTCATCATACAGGAGGCGGAAAACAGGCAAATATCCCGATCAAACAAACGATAGAGGCTAATCTCTCGTCCTTCATCGGAAAGAATATAGGCACGAAGCTGTCCGCTTCTTACCAGCAGAAGACCAGTACACTCCACAGTTCCATTGTGAATCACGGTCCCTTTGTCCACTTTTCGTAAAACTGCATTTCGCTCCAAAATCTGCTGCTGGGTCGGTGTCAGTTTGTTCCAAATTGGAAAATAGGATGAAAAATCCATGGGTACACCTCCTTGAATACACATAGTATAAAATAATTTATGGCATATGTCAATAATTCCGTTGACATATAGGAGAGGGAGGATGTACAATGGTTGTATAAATGGCATATGCTGCAAATAATATGGAGGTGAATCTATGCCAAGACCGAGAAAATGCCGAAAAGTTTGTTGTTTACCGAATAATGATGGTTTTGTTCCGGTTCGTGGCGGCGAGGAACTGACTCCCATTGTCCTGAATGTGGATGAGTATGAATCCATTCGCCTGATTGACCGTGAAGGTTTTTCTCAGGAGCAATGCGGAGAATATATGCGTATTGCCAGAACAACGGTTCAGCAGATTTATGCAGCTGCCCGCAAAAAACTGGCCGATGCGCTGGTTGAGGGACTTCCTCTGCGAATCGAGGGAGGGGATTTTACACTCTGCAACGGAAACAGCGCAGCCTACGGGTGCAGAAATTGCTATCAGCAAAAAATCCATCCGATGCACGAAAAACCGAAAGGAGATAATATTATGAGAATTGCAGTCACTTATGAAAACGAAGAAATCTTTCAGCACTTCGGTCACACTGAACAGTTTAAAATCTACGATGTGGAAGATGGAAAAATCATTTCGTCTAAGGTTGTGGATGCTGGCGGCAGCGGACATGGTGCACTGGCAGGCGTCCTGAGTGCACTGAAGGTAGATGCCCTGATCTGCGGCGGTATTGGTGGCGGTGCCCAGATGGCACTGAGCGATGTGGGTATCCGGCTTTATGGTGGTGTTTCCGGCAACGCTGATGCAGCAGCAGAAGCACTGGTAGCAGGCGAACTGGACTTCAACCCCAATGTTCGGTGTGATCATCACGACCACCATGGGGAAGGTCACTCTTGCGGTTCCCACGGCTGCGGCCATCACTCCTGCGACTGAAATAGGTGATTAAGTCACGGAATATGTGTCGTGATTTGATAAAATATAGATAAAGGAGGCGGTAAAACCTAAGTATTCTTGAGAAACAATATCTTGCAGCTGAACAGTATAAAGATTCTCTCAGGCAGGAAGCATACACGGTTCATTTATATGCTTCTCTCTCGCTGGAGGAGGCAAAAAAACATCCATAAAAGATAAGCAGTCTCAAATCATCCGTACCAGTGAACATATCCTCGAGTTACTTAATAACGAAAAATTTTAGTGCGGCAGCAATGGCGCACTATTTTATGTGATATCATCACCGAAATGTTATTTTAGATTGGCTATACTATAATCAAGCAAAGGAAAGGAGCTGGTAATATGGCAGTTATCAATATTAATAGAAATCAATTTGAAGAAATGGTGCATAGCGGAAAGACTGTTCTGGTGGAGTTTTCAGCCCCTTGGTGCGTATATTGCCGACGTCTGGCTCCAGCATTGGAAAGCGTTGCTGAGGAATATAAGGATACACTGATATTCACTGCTGTCAACATTGATGATGAACCGGAATTGGCTGAGACCGAGGCTATTGAAGTTGTCCCTACTCTGCTGATCTATCACAGCGGACAGACTCTTGGCTCTATCGTCGCTCCAGAATCCAGAGCGCAGCTGGTGGCTTTTATTGAGGAAACCTTACAGCACCGGACTCAGGAAGTAAATAATGCGCAGCATATCTATGACATGATCGTTGTAGGTGGCGGTCCCGGCGGGTATACCGCAGCCCTTTATGCTGCAAGGGCAGGAATGGACACCGTGGTTTTAGAAAAGCTGTCTGCCGGTGGGCAGATGGCTCTGACCGAGCAAATCGACAACTATCCCGGCTTCGAGGATGGCATCGACGGTTTCTCCCTGGGAGAAAAAATGAAGCGAGGAACGGAGCGGTTTGGTGTGGAAACCAAGCTGACTGAGGTGCTGTCTCTGGAACTGTCAGGTTCTGTAAAGAAAGCTGTGACCAGCGAAGGCGCTATGTACGCAAAATCCATCGTATTGGCTACAGGAGCCGGTCCCAGAGAGCTGGGTGTTGATGGGGAACAGGCGTTAATCGGTAAAGGTGTCCATTACTGTGCAGCCTGTGACGGAATGTTCTATCGGAATAAAACGGTTGTCATCGCAGGAGGTGGCAATACCGCTGCGGCGGATGCGCTGATTCTCTCCCGGATCTGCAAAAAGGTCATCGTCGTTCACCGCAGAGGCACCCTAAAAGCAACAAAGATCTACCATGAACCTTTGATGAAAACAGAAAATGTAGAACTTGTCTGGGACAGTGAGATTATAGCTCTGCTCCATAACGAAAAGCTGACCGGTATCCAGATTAGGAACGTGAAAACTGGAGAAGAAAGTACCCTTGCTTGCGATGGTGTATTTGTAAGCGTGGGAAGAAAGCCTTCCACCGAATTGATGAAAGATCAGATTGAGATTGATCCGGCTGGATACATTATTGCAGATGAGAGTACCCGCACCAACATCCCCGGTGTGTTCGCCGTTGGGGATGTCCGCACAAAGGCATTACGGCAGGTCGTAACTGCTGTAGCCGATGGGGCAACTGCTGTTCACTATGCAGAGGAATATTTAGCAGGAGGAATGTGAGATGAAAGAAAAAATTAAAAAATGGCTGAAGTCAGTTCTTTTTACCGCAGGCGGCGCATTAGTTGGCCTTGCATATTACTACTTTGTGGGATGCCCCACTGGAGCTTGTCCGCTGACTTCTAACCCGTTCATCACGATGGCCTATATGGGCTTTATCGGCTGGCTGTTGTCCGGTATTTTCGGAAAGGGGTGCAGCGGTTCATGCAATACGCAGTAGCTTATCGCACGTTTCAAACGGAGTCATTGGGATTTCCAACAAGAGTTTCGTTATATTGTAATACTTCAGCGCGCACGCAATAATATCCCACTTAAACCATATTATGATGCAGACTTAGATGATGCTGCTATAAGCAATATGCGGATTGTTGTTAGCCCAATGTTCTCAGACAGTAACTATCTGCTTCTCGACGCACTGCTTAAAAAATATGATTGTTTCCTATTAGGAACGCTGTAAATACAAGGCTTTTCGGAGCCTACGAACCACAAAAAATAATATTTGATCTATCACATTACACAAAAAGCCGTCCGGCGTTCAAATCGGGCGGCTTTTTTGCGTGGATAGACCGGAAGGAGGCAAAAAAATAATTACAGAAATTCAACCCGCAAAATTGTGCAACTTTCACGAAAAGGAGGATAGTGAATGGCAGATGAAAAATTGAACACAGGCCCCGGTGAGGAGAAGTTCCCGGAGGCTCCCGCTCCTGTTACGGTTGACGAGCCCCAGGCTCCGGCTCCCGAACAAACTGCCGCTCCCACACCCCAGCAGGAGGGGCCTGCCCAGCCCGAGCCCGGTGATGTGGTGGTGTCCTTTGACAAAATCAATGAGCTGATGAATGAAAAGCGGCAGACAGCCCGGGCCGAGGTAGAAAAAGAGGAGGCGGCAAAAGAGCCGGAGGAGAAAACGCAGGAGGAACCTCCCGCCGCTGGGGATGGCGAACCGAAAAAGGCCCGTCGGGGCCGTCCTCCAAAAGAGGAAAAAGCGGAGCCTGCTGGCAAGGAGGCGGCGAAGCCCCGCAAGGGCCGCCCACCCAAGGCGGATAAGGCGGCCCCCGGCGAGGCCACGCCGACTAAGCGAGACAAATTGTCCCGAAGTGGGAAAAAGGCTGCGGAGGTTAAAGCTGCCCCGGAACCCGAAAAGGCCCCACCCGAAAATGCGGCTCCGGCCCCGGAACAGGCTCCGCCTGAGCCAGCCGCTCCACCCCGTCCTGTGGAGGAAGGAAAGCTGGTCTATCTGAAACTTTCCGAAATGCATCCGTTCCACACATTCCGCCCCCACCCGTTTAAGGTGCGGGACGATGCCAAAATGCAGGAAACGGTAGCGTCCATCAAGGCAAACGGCGTAATGGTTCCTGGTCTTGCCCGCCCGGAAAAGGATGGCAACGGTTATGAGATCGTGGCGGGCCATCGCCGCCATCATGGTTGTGAGCTGGCCGGGCTGGAGGAAATGCCCTTTATCGTCCGGGAAATGACTGACCACGAGGCGGTACAGGCCATGAAGGACAGCAATAAGCAGAGGGATCAGACGCTCCCCAGCGAACTGGCCGCCCTGCTGGAGCTGGAAGTGGAGGACATCAAGCACCAGGGCGGGCGGCTGAAAAATGTGGCCGAGGGCGATATTGGAAAACGCTCCGTTGAGATCGTGGGCGAGGCGCACGATATGAACTATAAAAAGGTCATGCGTTATCTGCGGCTGAACTCCCTTGTGCCGGAACTGCTGGACAAGGTGGACGATAAAAAAATGGGCTTTATGCCCGCTGTGGAGATTTCCTATATCCGCCCCAAAAACCAGCGGCTGATCGCTGTTTCCATTGACGGAGAACAGGCATCCCCCTCTCTGGCCCAGGCGAAAAAGCTCCGGGAACTGGACAAGGACGGGAAACTCAATGGTGATGTCATTGATGGCATCTTATCAGAAAAGAAAAAGGAGGATCGAGGCGTGATTATTTCTACCGCTGAACTGGAAAAGTATTTTGGCAAGGAGGCCACTCCCGCCAAAATGAAGGAGCAGATCATGACTTTGCTGGACGAGTGGAAAGAGAAACAGCCGCCCGAACTGGCGAAGGCTCCGAAAAAGATGGAGCAGGACAAGTAACCACTTCGAGACATTTTGTCCCGAGGGCCCTGCCCTCCGCATCATGGCTCTGGTGGTATATATCCCCCGTCGCCGCCTGTTTTTTCGTACAGCCGGGAGCGGGCTGTCAAGGGTGCATCGCACCGCCGTTTTACGGCGGCCTGC
>ERZ779850.2162-NODE-2162-length-16845-cov-6.941811_pt1 | contig 16845 bp, 17 predicted proteins | sample MGYA00511249_ERZ779850 | MGnify/ENA primary metagenome ERZ779850 (study PRJEB29588, sample SAMEA2162475) | human gut metagenome | biome: human gut; feature: human-associated habitat; material: faeces | place: Denmark | collected 2008/2010 ...
ATCCCTGTAAATTCGTGATTTACAGGGATTTGCAATCTTTTGCGTTGTTTCTTGGTGGAGAATACGAGATTTTATCTCGTGTTCTCTATTTTTTTTGCTCGCTGAATATCAATATTTTACATTATCGTTTTTGTCTGGATTGTGCAATTTTTGTCCCGAATCTGTCCCGGGAAAGAACTTTTAATATTTCGATACTATTTGAAAAAATCCGGCAAAATCTATCATCCTACATCTGCACATCCGGCATGACCTGCCTCTTGGACAATGCCCCTTTTCTCCAACAAACGATCGATGGTGCGATGCTGTTCAGCGATAGTGTCCTGCTGTGAACAGACCGTATCAATCAACATCGAGATCTTATCGAATACTTCTTTGGGGAAACTGATGTTTTCAGGCTTTTGTTCTCCATCAATCTTTATTCCCAGTTTGGTGTCAAGTTCTTGTAAGGTATTTGCGTCAAAAACTGATCGTTTCAGCCATTGACCAATGGTTTGGCGAGTAATTCCAAGTAATTCTGCGGCTTTTTCTTGCGTCAGCCCCTTTTCTTTTATTGCTTTTCTTAATTGATCTCCAGCGTGTTCCATACAAAAAATGTTTTTTGTTCACAAAAATGTAAGATTATTCTTGCATTTTTGTAAAATGAATCTTACATTTGCAAAGATTCCGAACAATTACCGCAGTTGTGCGGAACAAATATACCAAATTTTAACATTAAAATTCAAAACAATGCAAAACTCAATCAAAAGACATCGTTCGGAGAAGCTCCCGAATTGCGAAACTGAATTTGTGGGATACGGCGATTCCCGGAGAATCACACAGACCTTTTCGAAGTTATTTGTGTTGGAAAACTGGCTCATCGATCAGCGTGCTGTTGTAAGATTCAACGGCCGGATTATCTATCGGTCTGAACACGTAACAGTTCGGAAATGGAAGAGAATGGTATGGATTATCAATCTGGCAGCTTCGGTTCTCCCAAAAGTGATGCACGACAAACAGAAAACAGAATCAATGACTCCCAATACGGCATGGTCTGTAAGCAAGTAGAACATCAACTGGGGACGATGAAAGTCGTCCCCAGATAATCCAATACTGAAAAACATGAAACCAACCATGAGTATCACTGAATTTTGGAAATCACTGGATACGGCCGGGAAGGACCGTTTTCGAACCCTCGTATCAAAAGATACAGACTGTTCATTATCGACGGTGGATAAATACGGCACAGGCGCGGTGAATCCGAGTGCAAAGAAGAAGATCCGGATTCAGCGAATTGGATCAAGGCATTTCAATGTCACTATAACATTTTGACTATGTATTTGGAGAAAGATAGTTATGATCGATTCGCAATAATGGACATGAGCGATGAAGATCTCGAAATAATCAGACGTGCCTGCCTCTTTTTCAAATCGGGTTTGATAACTACGAAGGAGGAACTGAATAGGAGATACTTCGATATTATCCAGAGACTTGCAAGAATTGAGGTCGTATTAGAAGATATTGAGCGCGTCCAAAAAGAGAAACAGCAACAGAAGCAACATCCATGATCCCCGAATATGTAAAAGATCAGATTCTCGAACACGACATTGTGTCCATTATTCAAGGTGAAGGAATACACCTCACCAAGAAAGGTGTGAATTATGAATGTTGCTGTCCGTTTCATAACGAGAAGACGCCTTCATTCAAGGTGTCTCCCGTAAGAAATATATATCACTGTTTCGGCGCTTGCGATGAAACCGGAAACGCTATCGATTTTATCATGCACCTCAAAAACATGAAGTTCTATGAGGCGCTTGAATACCTGGCGGACAAACTCGGAATCCAATATGAGAAACATGAGCCCACAGCAGAAGAGCGCGAGCGTCGTTTCCATCGATCCGCTTTGATGGAGGCGAACAAGGTTGCCGTCGAATATTTTCGAGAATGCCTTGCAAAATCGCCAGCGGCCTCAGAGTATGCTCGAAATCGATGGAAGAAGAGCACACTCGACCTCTTCATGATCGGATATGCCCCGGAACATGGTGGACTCCTCAAATACTGTACGGATCGAGGCTATAAAACGGACATACTGCTCGAAGCAGGACTGATAAAGCGAAGCGACAGAGATCATTCGCTTTATGACACCTTTCGTCATCGGATCATGTTCCCGATATACAGCAGGACCGGAAACGTCATTGGATTCTCCGGTCGATATATTGGGGCGAAAGATTACCCGAAATACTTGAATACGGGCGAGACCCTGCTATATTCAAAATCCAAAGAGATCTTCGGCCTCTTCCACGCACTCCGACAGATTACAACCACCGAAACGGCCGTCCTCGTCGAGGGGAATCCGGACGTGGTTCGTCTTCACGAGATTGGCGTGAACACCGCGATTGCTCCGCTCGGAACAGCTCTGACAGCCGATCAGATCTCCATCATCAAGAAATATGCAAGGACCGTCATTCTCATAGGAGACACGGATGACGCTGGCGTTAAAGCCGTCAAGAAACACGGTGTCGATCTCTTACGGAATGGTCTGAATGTCCGTGTGATGATTCTTCCGGAAGGAAAGGATCCAGATGAATACTTCAAACTTCACCATCAGGATTATGACGATTGCCTGACCAGGCATACCTACGATTATATTCCGTGGATCTGCCATGAGCGGATGAAGGAGCAGCAATCGCAAACAGAGATTGCCGCAGTAATCACTGAAATATGCCAGTTGCTGGCGCTGGTTCAGGACCAGACGACCGTCGATATGTATATCTCGACGTTCACAAAAGAGTATAAAAACGGGAAAATCTGGACCCAGGAATACTACAAGGCTAAGAATGCGATTGACCGCCAGAAGGTCAAAGAGAAGACCGACGGATTCGAGGATATGTTGGCCGAATACGGATTCTACGTTCGGGACAACTGTTACTATGGAGCAGCCTCCAGGGCGAACGACAAACGTTGGTCAAATTTTATCCTGATTCCTATTGTCCACATCCGTGATGAGCGAAACGCTCGTCGAATATTTCTGATGCGCAATGTCAAACGTCAAGAAGCGGTTATCAAATTTGCCCAGAGCGAACTCGTATCGTTCACTGATTTCAAAACCCGCGTGGAAACGAAGGGAAACTATGTTTGGGAGGCTGGTCCAGGTGAACTTACGCTACTGAAGAAATTCCTTTATGACGACACTCCATCAGCCGACGAGATCAAGCAGCTTGGATGGCAGAAACGTTATCAGTTCTACGCCTGGGGAAATGGCGGACTCGACTGTGGGCACTTTGAAAAGGCTGATGAATTTGGCATCGTCAACATGCGAGGCCAAAAATTCTATCTGCCAGGCTGTTCTCTTGATACCCGTGACGATACACAGGGGTATCAGCACCAGCGAAAGTTCATATATGCCGTGACGAACGATATTACCCTTCACGACTATGCCGTGAAGCTCATCACGGTGTTTGGGGACAACGCTAAAATCGCCTTGTGCTTCCTGTTCGCTACGCTGTTCAAAGATATTGTTACAAGCGTTACTACATCATTCCCAATTCTCAATTTATTCGGTCCAAAGGGTACAGGCAAATCAGAACTGGGGCACTCTCTAACATCTTTCTTTATACCCAACAACATCGCGCCCAACATCAACAACACAACGAAGGCTGCACTTGCAGAAGCCGTCGCCGAAGTGTCGAATGCCGTGGTACACCTCGACGAGTATAAGAACTCGCTCGAGCTGGAAAAGAGAGAGTTCCTGAAAGGTCTTTGGGATGGGGCTGGACGTTCTCGGATGAACATGGACAACGACAAGAAACGAGAGACCACAGCAGTTGATTGTGGGGTAGTGATGTCCGGCCAGGATATGCCAACCGCAGACATTGCTTTGTTCAATCGAATTGTGTTTCTCACTTTCTCGAAAAGTGAATTTACCGATCAAGAGAAACGGAACTATGAGGACTTGAAACTTATAGAAAAGCGGGGCCTGACACACCTAACCGGAGAGGTTCTAAAACTACGCCAGCGGTTTCAGGGCAATTTTCGTTCAGCGTGGGACGCCGTGCTTTACGATCTGTCTAACAACGTTCGTAAGTACGCCGTCGAGGATCGGACGCTGAAAAATTGGGCGACTCTATTGGCCGCCTTCAAGAGTCTCGAACCGCACATCAATATGCCGTTCAACTACAACGAAATGCTGGGGATTATGTCAAATCTGTGCGTTGAGCAGAACAACAAGACCAAGCAGAACAATGAACTTTCTGGGTTCTGGGAGACCGTCGATATTCTCGTCTCTTCGAGTAAGATATGGATCAAGGTGGACTATCATATCAAGATGGGCACCGGCACCGGAAGACCGATCCCTATACAGCAATCGAAAACGCCTCTTGAACTTCGACCGGATAAAAAATACCTGTATATCAATTTCAGCCGCATTTCCCAGCTATATGCGAAAGAAGGCCGAGATACAGCAGGCAAGACGATTCCCAGAGATACCTTGAAGTATTACCTGGAGCACTCACCCGAATTTTTGGGTACAGCAAAGTCCATGCGCTTCAAAATGATCGAGACTCCTCAAGGATACACACCATCGGACGGAGACACCGCCAAGAGCAAGGTTACAACGGCAATGATCTTCGACTACGACATGATTAAAGAAAATTACAACATTGACATCGACATTTCGAGCGGATACACTGAGAATGATGATGAAGAAAAATTCTAATGATCTGGTTAGAATGAATTACGAATGAAACAACACTCTGAAGATCTTTGATATGGCAACCGAACTCCTCTACATTGACCTGTTCTGCGGGGCTGGAGGTACCTCGACGGGTGTCGAGCGGGCACGCCTCGATGGGCGGAAGTGCGCCCGGGTGATTGCCTGCGTGAACCACGACGCCAACGCGATTTTGTCGCACGCGGCCAACCATCCGCACACCCGCCACTTCACCGAGGACATCCGAACGCTCGACCTCGGGCCCTTGAAGGTGCACACGACCGTCGAGCGCATGAAGAATCCCGACGCGAAGGTCGTGCTCTGGGCGTCGCTCGAATGCACGAACCACTCGCGAGCCAAGGGCGGCATGTCGCGCGATGCCGACAGCCGGACGCTGGCCGAACATCTGTTCCGCTACATCGAGGAGCTGCGGCCCGACTACATCCAGATCGAGAATGTCGTCGAGTTCATGGAGTGGGGCCCGCTTCAGGTGAAGGTCGTCCGCGATCCGGAGACCGGTGCCGAGAGCTGCCCGCTCGACATCAAGCACGACCGCAAGCGGAAGCAGGCGACGGTCGCTCCGGTCTGGATCCCGGATCCCGAACGGAAGGGAACCCTCTACCGCAAATGGGTGGAGGAGGTATGTGCCCGCGGCTACCGGTTCGACCATCGCGTGCTTAACTCGGCCGACTTCGGTGCCTATACCTCGCGGGTCCGCTACTTCGGGCTCTTCGCCCGTGTCGGCCTGCCGCCCGGAACCCCGCGGCTGATCTGTTCGGAGGCTCGCTGAAACCCTGGCGGGCCGTGCGCGACGTACTGGATTTCGACGACCGGGGCGAGTCGATCTTCACGCGCCGCAAGCCGCTTGTCGATGCCACGCTCGACCGGATCCATGCCGGGCTGGTGAAGTTCGTGGCCGGCGGTCAGGATGCCTTCCTCGTGAAGTGGAACTCGGTGAACGGCCGGACCGGGAAATATATCGCCCCGGATCTCGATGCCCCGTGCCCGACGGTCGCCACGCAGAACCGCCTCGGTGTGGCCCGCGTGAACTTCCTGTCGAAGCAGTTCGGCGGAGATCCGCAGAGTAAGAACATCGGCGTCGACGGCCCGGCCGGGACTCTGACGACGGTCGATCATCACGCCTTCGTCTCGGCCTACTACGGCAACGGTTACAACTCGTCGATCGACAGCCCGGCGCCGACCCTCACGACGAAGGACCGCTTCCAGGTGGTGCGGCCGTTCTTTGTCAATTCCTATTCCGGCGGCGGCCAGACGGGATCGGTAGATGCTCTGTGCGGTGCGCTTCTGACGAATCCGAAGCAGAACCTTGTTTCCGCGAAATTCCTGCTCAATCCGCAATACCGGTCGGCCGGAGGATCTGTCGATGCTCCATGCTTTACGCTGATCGCACGGATGGACAAGCGCCCGCCGTATCTGGTGGAGGTCGAGCAGGGACAACCGGCATGGGAGATCCGTGCGGAGGATACCCCGGCGATGCGGCGCATCAAGGAGTTCTGCGCGCTGTACGGTATCGTCGACGTGACGATGCGGATGCTGCGGATCTCCGAGATGAAGCGCATCCAGGGATTCGGTGACGATTACGTGCTGGTCGGCACCCAGGAGGAGCAGAAAAAGTACCTCGGCAATGCCGTGGTGACGCAGGTCGCAACCGCCTTGTGCGAGGCGCTGGCCGAAGCTCTTTCGGAGCAGGCGGCAGGTCGGGTCGCATCGTAAAAACCGAAGCCATGGCAAAGAGCAAACAGGAAAACAGCGGCGATCTGTATGAACTGGCCCGCGACTATGCCCGGGCCGCGGGACGTGGGAACCGAATCCCTACGTCGTGGTGTACGAATTCGAATTGGTGAAATAGCAGTATATGAAAAAGGTTATAATAAGCGGATCAAAGTGTGGTAAAGCCATTTACAGACGTAAATGTTCGCAATGCGGATGCGTATTTGACTTTGATAGGGACGATATTGATAAAATTTTTCATGACCATCGTGACGGATACACTTATTGGTATATTGAATGTCCCGAATGTGGCGATAAAACGGGATTCCCCGAAATGAAACCAATAAGATTCGAATTGGTAAAATAGCGAGATTCTCGCAAAACCTCGAAATGCCTGAATTACTCAAATCAAGAAATATGAAAGACTTGGATGACTATGAAGTTGACCTGGCAGAAGGAGTCTGCCCAGAGTGTGGAGACGAACTGATCCACGAAAATGGATGTGTGCTATGCCCGAGTTGCGGGTTTTCTCTCTGCGGAGCATAGACGCAAAGATTACGAATTTGCCAACTACATTAACTACATTAACTACAATACTAATAAAGAGAGATTTAGCAAAGAAAGTAGGTGTAGTTTTTCCAAACATAAAAACTACATCAAACTACAAAAAGAGTCTATATCCGAATCTTAAACTACAATGGTTCGAATTGTAGTTCTGGAATGTGCTGAATGACAATATTGTAGTGTTGTAGTTCTTGTAGTGGCGAAAAAAACTGTGAATAATTATGGATCTTGCCGACATAACCGATGCTGAGTATCTTAACTACTCGATGAATTTGATTCCCCGCTTAATGAAGAAACGATCTGGTGAGTGGACCCTCGTTTCTGATATAGCCTCGGATCCAGATCGTTTCGTTGCTATTGTCGAATGCCTGGCATCGTATCGAATCTTCGATAACACTGAAGGGTATTGCATGATTGACCTGACTGCCGACGCTACTCGAATTCGCGTCGATCCGAATGCAATCAGTTTCCGCAATGATCCAAAATTCCAATGGAAATTTTTGAAAAACCCTAAAAACAAATGATATGACCGTACAACTTCGAATCGACAACCCGATGCTTTTCGACTACATCGGTTACCTCTTCCCGGCGGAAGGAGGTATCTTGGAGGTTAATTCCGAACATGGGTTGGGCAAACTGATTATTGCTCATTGCAGACAATCTCCGAAGCCGGTCGAGCCTATTCTCGGAGATTCTGTCGTTACTCTTCGATTACCGTTATGCGCTGCCAGTCAGAATCTGGAGTACAAATTTTTGTACTTCAGCCGGGCAGATATGGCTCAACTGAATCAAGCTCTCCGAGCTTACTTCGATCTCGATTTCATTGGATACTTTCGCCGAGGTGAATCGGTCGGATTCTCGAAAAAAGAGATCATCGAAGGTTTTATCCAGTCCCGACATCTTGTCTCAAGAGACAATTTCGAGGCACTGCATAAAAGAGCCTATCGGCGGCAGCGAGAACGAGACGCTCTTTTGGCTAAACGTCTCATGAGAAAAGCCTACTATGTAGATGAATCCCTGGACATATCCGGCTTGAAAAAATAATTTGTCAAATCGTAATTTTCACTCCGTTTTCACTATGATTCAAATCGTCAGAGAGATCTATGTTGCTCTTGCCGAGAGCAACGATGACTATTGGCATTCCTTACCTATTGTGCCCGGTACCGCAACGGTTAAGAAAAAAGCAACCCAAGAAAGTGCTGGTCGTCTTGGAACATATACGATTTCTACTACGCTCCACTTTGAACCGAAGATCATTTCCTTCCCTTTGCGCATTATGGTCGTATTTGACAACAACAAAAATCTTCGACTTGGAACAACTGATGTTCCGGCCTATTTCGAAGTCGAGCGAGAGTCATCGTCGATTGTCGCCACGTGTAAATACGAGGCGAAAGAGGATATTTGACGGCATATTCTCGTCCTTTCCTGGCGATCTGTGACCTCGTATTTTTGTGAAAAAAGAGAGAAATGAAGGTCACTCCAACGCCTCAAAATAATGTTCAACTTGCTCTTGACATTCGTCGAGGGCAATGGTTGGTTTCCGACGCGGAGGCACTTCTGCCTATCGCGTTGGATTTCCTTGCTCATATCTCACCTCACCTCGACGCATTGGATTTTGAAACGAAGGCCTATTCGGAGGACGGGGCGTCGTTCGGTTTAGGGGACGAGCCCGATCGCAAAAAGAAGTGTGTCGCTGTAATTCCTGTCCGCGGGACACTGACCAAATACGATACCTGTTTCAGTATCGGCACGATGACTATCGCCTCGCAGCTTATCCGGAGCGCCGCGGATGACAATGTCGTAGGAGTAGTCCTCGATGTCGATTCCGGTGGCGGGGCATGCAATGCTGTCCCAATCATGATCGAGGCTATCCAGAAAGTGAAGTCCGCCGGTAAACCAATCGTCGCACATTGCGATTTCTGCGCTTCAGCAGCTTATTGGATCTCGTCTCAGTGCGATTCCATCTTTGTAGACAACGCCCTCTCTGCCGTTGGTTCGATCGGGGTCATGACCCAGATTGTTGATTCATCAAACCTTCGGTCCGGGGAAAAGATCATCACAGTCTATGCGAAGGAATCTTCCGACAAAAATCTGGCCTATCGAAAAGCTCTTGAAGGCGATCTCGAATTACTTCAGTCGGAAATGTCTCCTATTGTTCAACAGTTTCAGAATGCAGTAAAAGAAGGCCGAAAGAACCTGCAATCGGATACACCTGGCGTCTTGTCCGGTGCGATGTTTTATGCAGCCAAAGCGCGAGAGATAGGATTGATCGATAACATCATGACACTCGACCAGGTGGTTGAGAACGTATTTGTGCGGGCCGAATACCGATAACTCTTAAAAGATAAGACGATGTTTAATTTGAAAGATTTCCTGACCGAGAGCAAGATGGGTAAATTGGTCGCCCGTCTGCTCGGTAAAACCGATCTGGCGATCGGTGACAACGGAGCAGTTCTGCTGACCGACGAGGAACGCGAACTCATCCGAAGCAACTACGGCGAAGCCTTCCTTGCAAAGCTGGAGGGAATGTCGTTCGCAGACTCTTCCTCGATCGAAACGACGCATGAGTTATTCGATGCGGCCGTTGCGTATCATGTTGAGAAATCCAGAGCACCGTTGCTTCAGCGCATTCAGTCGCTCCAGGATACGATCAACGCTCTGGCAGAAGATCCGGAACCGGCACCGACGGCCTCCCAGGCGTCTCCGATGGCCGGCGTAGCTGGTGCAACGCCGATGACGTTTCAGATCGATATGCGGGCGAAACACAACGCCCTCGTTTCGAGCATCCTCTCGTCGGGCAACAGTGTTCAGTTCTCTGCACTTGAGAACGGAACGATTGATATCTCCGAGCTGAACAAAGAGTTCGACATGACGATGCCGCCGAATGTTCGGCTCGAACTCCTCACCAAACGGCTCTATCTGGGCTTCAAGGATTCGCAGTACATGACGCGAATCCAGTCGAATACCGACTACATCGCTTCAGACGCCATCATCACCGAAGTATCGCAGGAGTTCACGCCGAAGTGGACGCCCAAGGGCTTGATGAAGTTCACTCCGATTCGCATCCCTTACCGGCGCCACAAGATCAACGTATCCATCCTTCCGGCCGACGTCATCAAGAGTTGGCTGATGTTCATGTGGGAGCAGGGCAAAACCATGCAGGAGATGCCTATCACCAAGTACATCATCGAGAACCATATCATCCCCAAAGTGCTGGATGACATCACTCGCTCGATGATCGGAAAAGGAAAGTACGAAGCCGCTCCGACGGACGTAAGAACCGGCGACGAGGGCCGTCCTGCATCCAAGTCGATGGATGGTTACGAGACCATCCTTGTCGAAGGAAAGAAGACCGGAGAACACAAGATCAACTACTTCAAGGATGCGAAGGATCCGTTCACGTTGAAGGGCCAGGAGCTGCTCGACTACGTGGATAGCTTCGTGGATGCGATCAACGACTTCTTCGTCGGCCCGCTGGAGATCCACTGCTCCGAGCAGTTCCTGACGCATTATCAGCGGGAGGACTTCGCCGTAAACGGAAAGTACACGGGTCAGTCCATTGGTGACAAGGTACGATTCACCAAATTCACGTTCGCCCCGATGGAGTCGATGTATAACTCTCCGATCCTTTTCGCTACGACCAAGAACAACTTTATCGAACTGGTTGATTACAGCAAGGCCCAGAACTGTATCAACAAGCTCGAAGAGGTGGACTATGAGGTCAAAATCTTCGGTGAGTACTCTCTTTCGACCGGATTCAAGATCGGCGAGGCTGTTTACGCTTCGGTTCCCGACGGGTATGATCCGAGTGCGACGGTGATCCTCGACTCTCCGGCGGTCGATACGGAGGAAAGCAAATGGACGTATGGCGGCGCTGAGGCTGCTTCGACGACCGTGAGCGAGATCGAAGGGGCATAATGTTCAACTCAAAATACAACGAATATGGCTTACACGAAGGTTAGTGTGCCGAAGAACGGCGATGGCGCAGGATGCGCCCCCGCCAAATCTTCGGAGATTATCATCATCGATGTCGAGGACATCGAAGCCGAACCTACCCGGTCGGTAGGAAACGTGCAGATGGAGGGCGATTACACGCTCAAGGAGTCTGCGAAGGCTGTCAGCATCTATGCGACGGCTCCCACGATCGAATTTACGGAAGAATATTCCGGAGAGGCAGATGCGCGGGGAGTGAAACAGGGTGTTGGATACGAGCATCCGGGAAACAGCGTGGACATCAAGAATCACACGGAGGCGTTCATGAACAAGGGTGTCGTGATTCTCGTCAAGGAGTGTGATGGTACCGAAAAAGGCCGCGTTCAGGCGTTCGGCTCAAAGTGCAATCCTCTCTACATGACGCCCGAAACCACGAACAACAAGGAGGCGTGCAAACGGAAGTTCGTATGGAAACAGGAGCAGATCGACAAGTTCCTGCCGGGCGACTACTCGGGAACCATGCCGGATGTCGCAGATCCGGCCACAACATCGACAACCTTAGAAGGAGCATAGAGTATGGCTACCAAGAAAAAGAAACAGACTGACGAGGTGAAAATGACGGCTGAAACTACCGCCGATCCTCAGATCTCGAATGTGGCAAACTCTCCTTCTGCGGAAACGACTGATGCTGTCGATCCTCTGGCTACGAATGTGGCAACCTCTACCATTTCGGATCCGGAAAAGATCGCCTACGACGTCCAACCTCTGAACCAGATCGTCGTCTGTGCATTTTCGGGGACGGAGGAACTGATGGAAACGATCTGGAAGAAGTTCTGCTCTGTTCAGCCGCTGATCCTCCCGGTCCACCCGGATCTGGATATCCGAACAATTCTCGAACTCTGCATTGCTGATTCGAGGATCAACGATTCGTTCGTTCTGGTACCGGCGAACACGTTCCCGTGTTCAGCTGTCGAGCCGGAAGAACTGTATCTTCCGGTCGTGTATGTCGATCGACAGAACAAGGAGCATTACAACCATCGTTTGCCGATGGCTTTCAGCAAGGAGAATCTCGCCGAATATCTTCCCGCTACTGAAGATGAAGGTGAATCTCTTGTCAAAGGATATGTCCTGAAGTATCGAACCAGACCGGTTCGGGTCGGCTTCTCCTTTGGTAATTACGTTACGCCGGTACTGCGAGCCAACCCTTGCGAAAACATCGTTCTGGAGGGTTTCATTCGCCGCAAATTCATTGCGGCAAGCGATGAAGGATTCTCGGCTATCGAGACTCTGATTCGAGAACATCTGCTCAAATGAAAGACGAGATTCGCCAATGGTTAGATTCGGGAGCCGAAGTTCAGGAAGGACTTCGGCTCTTGAATATTGTAGCGCCTAACAAATATCTGGCACAACTGGTTAGGTCGAACCCGAGACGCTACAAGGAATTGTTGGTAAAATCATTAACAGCCTCGATCGAACATACACCTATCGTTCCTTCTGTCCGTCCAAAATTTCGAGAAGACTGGCCGTTCCTTTCGGAAAAAGATTGTCCAAACGAACTCAAAATCCTCGCAGCCGATAAGATCTCGACCCATCAGAGATATGTGGAAGCTCACGAACGATTGTTTGACTGTTCGACATTGCAAGACTGTTTTTTGGTTGCAAAAAATCTGATCGAAAATTATATTGAAAATCGGAAAATCCATTCCGAATTAACTTACTACAAGGCCCACCATAGCGTTCTTGGGAAACATCCAATTTTCGATGAGTTGAGACGATGCAACGAATTGCGTCACCTCCCTATTCAAACTCTGTTCCGTCGCAAAGAGAACCTTGAGGAATCGATATGGCGTATTAACTCTGAGATTCGCAAAGGAGACAAGCCACATCTCTTATCCCGACGAGAACAGCGGTTGGCTGCCAAACAACGTGAACTTTCCGAAGTGAATAGAATCATTGACAACTATGCCACTGTTCGACATTAACACTCTTTTCTCCGACAAGCCGGCTGTCAGGCAGACAGAAAAGTCTACCTCGGCCGTCGAACGTTTTGAGAAAATGCACTCGGAAAAGATTCACAGCCTAAAGCAGCTCATTGGTCGGGTGCCGCTTCCTGGAGAGGTATTTTTCCTTTGGACGCTTAACTCGTTCAACGCTTTCACATTCATCACCTATATCATCAAATATTTTGGGACAATACATCAACTCACATTCTCGACGTATTCGATCAACGAACGAATCCTCGCGTCGCTCGTTCGTTGGTATGACAAAGGGGCGATTGAGAATATATATATCTGCATCTCCGATTCGATCAAGAATCGTGTTCCGAAAGTCAACGACCAGTTGCAGGCTTTTGCCCGAGATCGACGAATCGAAATTGGGTATGCCTGGAATCACTCGAAGGTGACTTTGATACATACGGCTGAGCATTATTTTGTCGTGTGCGGAAGCGGCAATTTCAGTGAAAACGCACTCAATGAACAATATATTTTTCTGAACGATGAACGAATCTTCCAATTCTATGACGAGTGTATCCGGCATCGGGCTGACTGAAGAGATCCGGGAAACGCTTCTGAATCTTGGCGCTCTCGGATGGTCGGAGGATGACATTGCGGTCTACTTTGGTTGGGATCGAGCTGCCCTCCATGATGAATGTACGAATCCGGATAGCGAGATCTCGAAAATCCTTCTGCGAGGCCGCCTTCAGAAGCGCGCCGAGGTAGAAATTCGCCTGATGAAAGAGGCTATCGGGGGAAATCTCACGGCGGCCAAGCAGTATGCGGACATCGTTCGAGACAAATCGTTTCAGTTGTCCAAACTTGACATTTTTGGCGGCCCCGCTGACGAAGGTGCATTCCAGAGAATCCAGGACTATATCGCAAGCGGTTGCCCCGGCACATTGTCGGAAAAGGAACAGTTGTATATTGACCTGCTTGTGATGATCTACTCTCTCGACGGTCAATATGGGAAACGATATACGATTCGATTTTTGACCCGAAAACCTTTCTGTCTATCATATCAACGCGCGAGTGATATGTATGCCGAGGCGGTCGAACTTTTCTTCTCGAATCGCAAAGTATCGAAAGAGGCTTTGCGGGCAAAGATGGCGGATCAATTCGATACATTGTATTCGCTCGCAATGTCGGCCGCCAAAACTCCGAAGGAATACGAAATGGCGGCGAATATCCTTGCCCAGAAGGCAAAGATACAGCGGCTTGACCAGGAAGATCCTGAGGTGCTGCCACCAGCGCAATACCAAAAACGATTCCGCCTTCTCTCTTTAACCCCGGAGGTCATCGGCCTGCCTCCAGCCAATCGTGACGTGATGGCCGCGCAGATCGATTCGATCCTTGAGCCCGGAAGTGTCAAGAAACGCCTCCGCATGGAAGCAGGTATTGAGGATGTAGATATAGTAGAAATTTTGGGAAATGTCGTACAGGAAGAGGATTAACGCCGAACGAACCGATATTGCAGATGTGCAATATCAGAATAAATTTGCGCAGATCGCCAGTCTCGTATCGCCCCGTCGGCTGGTCGCTGTGCTTGGCCGAGGATCTGCCAAAACTACCGATTTCCAGGTTGAACGGATCATCGACATTGCAGAGGATATGCCTGGCGCGCCATGTGTTTGGCTGGCCGACACCTTCAGCAATCTCACCGCGAATGTTTTGCCCGCAGTTTTAGAGGGCCTTGAACGTAAAGGATGGAAAGAAGGCGTTCACTACATCATCGAGAAAACACCTCCAACTTTTACGGAGCGCGAGAAAGCGAATCTTCCTGATTGGTTGAAACCTCATTTCTGGAAACCTTTCAATCGCCTGGTTTCCTACAAACGGACTATCGTCTTCTACACCGGCATGAACATCCGATTCGGTTCACAGGACCGACCTTCAACTTTGGCCGGAGCGAGCTATGTCCACGTCTTTGGTGACGAAGGCAAATACCTCAAAGAAGAAACGGTTGCCAATCTGATGAAGGCAGTCCGAGGTTTTCGCCAACAGTACGGAAACTCTGTCTTCTATCGTGGTTGCACATTCACGTCGGACATTGCTGATACCTCGCATCCGGGTGAATACGATTGGATGCTACGAGAGGCGAAGAATATGAACGTGGAGAAGATCCTGCTGGTCATCAAAGCCGGTTTGATCTACAACGAAGCGCTGCACGAGTTCGCGGCAGCCAAAGAGGATTGGTTGAAAGACAAGTCCTCCGAAAATCTGATCGAATGCCGCAATAAACTTCGGGTCGCGAATCTTTGGCGTGCCCGATGGACCGAGCTCAGAAGAATGGACGATGCGAGCACTCTGTTTCTACGGGCTTCGAGTTATGTGAATGCCGATATCCTTACGGAGGGGTGGTTTGCCGATGCAATCGCCTCGCAGCTTAATGACTTCTCGACAGCGATATTGTCTTGCCGTCCATCGCTGAAAAGCGGCGATCGATTCTATGCCTCGCTGGATGAGCGGCATTTCTATTACGACGGAAACGACGAGCGAGAATACGAAAAATTCCGCTTGATCGATCGAGAGGATTGTCGTGTTCTTAAATATCTCAATGTCCACAAACCGCTCCGACTCGGTGTCGATTTCGGCAACATGTGTTCTCTATCCGTAGCCCAAGAAGGATCGATCAATGGTCGAGATTGTATTCGTGTTCTGAAATTTCTCTACACGCTGGCTCCCGAATATATCTCTGAACTGGGTAAAAAATTCAGGGATTATTTTGCGCCAATGCAAAATAAAACGGTTCATCTGTATTACGACCGCGCTGGCAATTCGTATAAGAAGGTCGGCCTTGACCAAGCGTCGCAGTTCAAAAAGGCCATTGAGTTTGATGAGAACGGGCGCCGGACTGGTTGGACTGTTGTGATGATGTCTCTGAACCAAGGCAATATTCCACAACCGGAAGAATATAATTTCATGCAGGTCTTATTATCCGGGTCGAATCCTCGTCTGCCTCTTGTACTTATCGATGCTTATGCGGCGAAGCCGTTGAGATTATCCCTCGAATCGGCTCGAACGAAAGTGAAGAGCGGAATTGTCTACAAAGACAAGAGGAGCGAGCAGCTCCCGATTGATCGATTGCCGACCGAATCGACAAATCCGTCGGATTCGTTCAAGTATCTGATGATGTCCAAAGATTTTCGTCAGATTGTCAAGGGGCATATTCCGCTCCCTGATGCGTTGTCCGACCCGGCTTTCAGAAAATAGGTATTTGGCAAAGCCAAATGGAGTACCCCGCAAACTGCGGGGTACTTTCTTTTTTTCGATATTTCACCGCAGCATACTCTCTTCTGTTTGTCGAAAAAATCATCGCATCCATCACTTTGGTTCATCCAGCCTCTATTCATGACCTGTTCTGATACGAAGGAACAACATCAATTCTCACCTGTTCAATGAACCGATTATTTTTTTTCGGGCCTACGGGAAGAAATTTGCCTTCGGCACGCTGAAGAAATTTCTTCAAAAAAAATTCTCGAACCCTTGGAGCAGGTCTAAAGGTGCTTCGCAATGATTTAGATGGTGAGAATATGACGCTGAATCCATGTATCAGAAAGGTTCACGAAACGAGGCTGGACGATAGATCCAAAGTTCTTTGAAATGCTGATGAAATTCACTCGAAACTCGAAGAATAGAGTATGCAACGAATATCGAAATGAAATAGAAAGGTTACTCACTCGGCAGTCCGATAGGGACAAACAAAAACGACAAAAACCACCCGGAGGTATTTCCGGGAACTCAAAACATTATAAGCCATGAAAAACGAAAAGAAAGTTTTGTTTCTGCGCCCCGGCGCACAAGTAAAAAACGAGGACGAGATCAAAGCCGCGCAGGCCGCGGCAGTTCAGGCGGCCAATGGTGGGAAAACGCCCGGCCCGATTGCCGAATCGACCCCGGTAACCCCGGCGACCCCGGTAACCCCGGCGACCCCGGCAA
>ERZ779850.2166-NODE-2166-length-16806-cov-4.232583_pt1 | contig 16806 bp, 19 predicted proteins | sample MGYA00511249_ERZ779850 | MGnify/ENA primary metagenome ERZ779850 (study PRJEB29588, sample SAMEA2162475) | human gut metagenome | biome: human gut; feature: human-associated habitat; material: faeces | place: Denmark | collected 2008/2010 ...
AGCCAAACTGGATGCGGCGGCCATCCGCGGCGGCAAAGCTTTGGGGCGCGTAATAGTCAAAGCCATCGTCCAGGGCGTGGAATTCGCTCAATGTGCAATCGGTGCGCCAGTCACCCTGCAGGGCAAAGTAACCGCAGCCGTACACGTTCTGGCAGGCAATGCCCTGGGGCGACACCGCCAAAAACCACTGGCCGTCCAGCTCAAACAGGTCGGGGCATTCCCACATGTAGCCAAAGGCTTTGGGGGTAGTGATGGTGTTGATGTGGTTCCAGTGCAGCTTGTCGGCGCTTTCAAACACCAGCACTTCGCCATGGTCGTCCAGTGTTCGGGCACCCAGCACCATATAGTAGCGCCCATCCAGTGCAAACACTTTGGGATCGCGCACATGGCAGGTCAGCCCGGCGGGATAATCCTGGTTGTACATCAGGCAGCGCTTGTTGTCCAGATGGATGGCATCGCGGCTGGTGGCAAGGCAGACATTGTGCCCGCGCCCCTGCTTGATGTAGTCATATTCGCCGGGGTGCTTGACATTGCCGGTATAGTACAGGTACAGCATGCCGTCCTCCACCAGGGCAGAGCCGGAATAAACGCCATGGCAGTCAAACGGTTCGTCCGGGTACAGCATTACGGGCAGGCGTTCCCAGTGGAACAAATCGCGGCTGCGCACGTGCCCCCAGTGCTTGACCCCTCCCGTGGGGTCAAACGGGCCGTACTGATAAAATACATGGTATTCATCGCCGATCTGGCACAGCCCGTTGGGGTCGTTCAGCCAGCCCACAGGGGGCTGAACATGCAGCTTCTGCCGGTGGGGATCCGCCGCCGCGCGGGCGGCCCCGGCGGCTTCCACCATGGGGACAAGACGCTTCAAATCACGCTGCAAGGCATTCATAACAGGTAGCTCCTTATTGATTGAGAGGGGAAAACATCAGGCTTTGGCTTCCTCGGCTTCGGGGGTCCAGATCACCCAGGTCACAGCGAAGGAAACGCCGAAGGAAATTGCCATCATAATGAGGTACTGCAGCGGCATGTGCAGATGCAGCAGGATGCCGAAGATGCCGGTTACGCCGGTGCCGGTGGCACCAAGGCCGGTCACACTGGCATACAAAGCGCCACAGGCACCGCCGACCAGACCGCCGATAAAGGGCTTAAAGTAGCGCAGGTTGACGCCGAAGATGGCGGGTTCGGTAATGCCCATGCAGGCAGAAAGGGCGGAGGGCAGGGCCATAGACTTAACTTTGGCGTTCTTGCTCTTGAGGGCAACGGCAAAAGCGGCACCGCCCTGGGCAACGTTGGCGGCACTGGCCAGGGGCAGCCAGTAGGTGAAGCCAAACTTGGCCAGCTGGCCAAGGTCGATCAGGGTGTACATATGGTGGATACCGGCCACAACGGTGACGGCGTACAAACCGCCCATGATGAAGGAACCGATGCCGAACGGCAGCTGAATTAAAGCCTGAACGCCGTTGATGATGCCGTCCTCCAGCGTGGTGAAGATTGGGCCGATGACAGCGAGGGTGAGATAACCGGTAACGAAAACGGAGACCAGCGGGGTAACAAACAGGTCGATCATGGCAGGCACAACTTTGTGCAGCCGCTTTTCAATCTGGCACATCAGCCACACGGCAATAATAACGGGGATAACGTGGCCCTGGTAGCCGACCAGCGGAATTTTGTACAGCCCGCCAAACACCGACTGGTAGGTCTGCACGCCCTCAGAAGCAACGGTCCAGGCGTTCTGCAGGTTGGGGTGAATCATGATCATGCCGATGACAGCACCCAGGAACTGGTTGCCACCAAACACCTTTGCGGCGGAGAACGCGATCAGGATAGGCAGGAAGGTGTACGCCGTGTTGGAGAACAGCTGGGCAAACACATAGATGGAACCACTGGTATCAATGTTCAGGAAGCCGTTGTTGACCATAAAGTTCAGCGCTTCCATAATGCCCATCAAAAAGCCGGAAGCCACGATGGCCGGGATGATGGGAACAAAGATATCGCCCAGCGTCTTGATGGCCCGCTGGTACCATGGTGCTTTGGAAGCGGCAGCCTGTTTGACTTCCTCCTTGCTGGCACCGGTGATTCCGGCCAGGGCGGTGAACTCGTCATACACCTTGTTCACAATGCCGGTGCCGAAGATGATCTGCAGCTGGCCCTGGGCTTCAAATACGCCCTTGGCGCCCTCAGCATTTTCAAGCTCTTTTTTGTTCACCTTGGAATTATCCGCAATCACCAGGCGCAGGCGGGTTGCGCAGTGTGCGGCCGATACAATGTTGGAAGCACCGCCGATGTTGTCCAGTACCTGCTGGGCTGCTTTCTTGTAATCCATGTTGCACGCTCCTTCTTTTATCTGTTGGCCCGGTAGGAGGTTCCGGGGCCTGTTTCATTTGACAGCTTTATTATATACGAAGGTGAGTGCTTTTTCTATTGACCAAACGACCCAACTTGCAAAGATTCTGTTATCGATTTCACACAGTTTCACACCGTTCTTTGGTAAAATGCACAAAAAACAGGGGACTGCATGGAAAGGGTGCACAAAACAAAAACTTCCCCGCAGTGATGCAGGGAAGTGTGGCGCAAAGGATGCCTGTTATAGCGACCAGACATTTTCATCTGAGTTGTCATCCCCGGTGGAGGCCCGGCATTTTAACTCATAATCCAGCTTGATCATCTGCGGCTCGGCATGGGGGTCCGCCAGCATGTCCAGCAGCAGGCGGGCGGCTTTGTCCCCGGCGGTGCGGTAATGCAGATGGGCGCTGGTCAGCGGCACATAGGCAACGCGGCCAATGCGGTTGTCGCCCACAGCGGCAATCATGATGTCCTCCGGCACCCGCAGACTGTGGCTGCGGCAGTATTGCAGCGCACCCAGGGCGATGGAGTCGGTCGCGCAGAACAGGCAGTCCAGCCCCGGCGCACGGCCAAACAGCTGCTCCGCCTGGTGGTAGCCGGATTCCATGTTGAACTTGGCAATGCTCATTCGCTGCGGCTGGGGCACGAGACCTGCATCTCGCAGCGCACTGTCAAAGCCTTCGCGCCGGGCAAGGCCGACGGCTTTGTCCAGCAGAGTCACGCCCAGGTAGCCCGGCTTGCGCCGCCCCTTTTGCAGCATGTGGGCGGTGGCGGCCTGCGCCGCGCCGAAATCATCGTGGAACACGCAGCTGAACCCGGGATACTGCTGCCCCACGATTACCACCGGCACATGCAGGCTTTGCAGCACCGCGTGGTGTTCCGGGGTAAACATGGTGGCAATCAGGATAATGCCGTCCACCGTATCATGCCGCAGGGTATCCAGCGCGCGCACTTCGCGGGTGTTGTTGTTGGCGGTGTTGATCAGCAGCAGCTGGTAGTTCTGGTCGTCCAGTACCCGGCTGATGCCCTCCACCATGCGGGCGCAGCTTTCGCTGCTCAGCCGCGGCATGATCACCCCAATCTGCCGCGTGCGGCGGGTGCGCAGCATCTGGGCCTGCATACTGGGGCGGTAGCCGGTGGCTTCCACCGCAGCGGCAATCTGGGCGCGCTTTTCGGCGCTTAAGTACCCACCATTAAAATAGCGGCTGACCGCTGCCTTGGATACCCCGGCATATTGGGCAAACGCGGTAATGTTCATAGGCCGCACTCCTGTCCGGCTGCCGGCGGGGGAAACCTGCCGGTGCACTTTTTTATCAGTATAATGCAGAAACTGGCAGGGTGCAACGGGAAAGAGCAGAGAAAAGAAAAATGAGAATGAATGGCATGAGGCAAAGAGTAAAATAGACAAAAAAACGGGGATTGAATTTGTGCTTTTGACGGAGAAAAAAGAATGAAAGCTGAATACAAAAAAGCACACAGCTAAAAAGATTTACCAGAATGAATTTGGTGTAAAAGTTATCTTCCGCGCTGGCACAGGATGAAAAGGTATGCTATAATATAATATTAGTTACACGATGAAAAAGTAAGATGCCCCTGATGCTGATGCGGATGTGCGCAGGGCAATGATATGTGTTTAGTGAGGAAAAAGAATGGGACTGCTGCAAAAAATTCAGGCAAAAACCGAGGAAGCCCGCGCGAAGGAAAAGATCCGCCCGCTGCTGGAAAGCCGCATGATGCGGGACATCCTGCTGGAAATCGGCCAGCGCGGCAACGAAGCGCTGGACCCGCAGTCCGTTCCATTGGCTATGCGCCGCCGCGCCACCCAACTTGCCAGCGAAAGCGGCCTGAGCGGCCTGAAGCAGTGCGCTGTGGATGAACTGCATCTGGACGAAGCGGGAATCACGCTGGTCTGCAAGGGGGAGCACACGGCATTTTTGTACGCAGACTATAACTATGAAAACATTGAGGATACCGACTGCCTGCCCGCTGTGGCCGAATACCTGGTGCAGCACATGCGCGGCTATTATAACATTACCCGCAGCTTTTACAGTGTGCCCAAAGCCAACGGCCATGTGGAGGAAAAGACCCGCGAGGTGACTGTGGTGCGCCACCACGAGGATACCCCCTTTGCCCCCGGCCCGGTGCAGAAACAGCATTTGTTCTGATGTACATGAGATATCCCCCAGTATACAGGAATTATGCCGCCCCGCATCTTGACGCGGGACGGCATTTTTGCTATACTAATTTAGTATCCGGCAGGAACCCAGAACATGGAGCATTCCCTAAGAGGTCGTAAGAGGGAGCACTCGAAATCACGCCTTGCGGGAAGTTCCTTGCAACAAAATTAAATAGGCAGATGTACTCAAGTGGTCGTAAGAGGGAGCACTCGAAATGCTTTAGGACAGGAGACTGTCGCGTGGGTTCGACTCCCACCATCTGCGCCATATTCGCCGTAAAATCGAAAGATTTTACGGCGAATATTTTTGTTTACGGCTTTGAAATGTGATGCTGTAAGTTTACGCAATGACTATTACAAGCCAAAATCCACTTGCAACAATAATCTGTTGCAAAAAGCCATTTGTTGCCCGAATTGTTGCCCACAGTTCATGGTTTCCTGCGAGAAGGGATAATAACTTATAAAGAGTTATCTCCAACAGCAGCGTTTTTCGGTGTTGCGAATACTGCTTGGTGGTATGCCGTCAGCACACTGAGTTTGCGCTGCTCCTGTACTTGTACATAGCGGGTCGTGACGGTGTTGATTTTCAGATTTACGCCCATTTGCTGGGAAAAATCGTCCACTGAATGTCCGAGAATTTGGCTAACTGCATAAAAATCACCTGTCAAATTGTACATATTGGTGCCCGCTGTGCCGCGTAGATCGTGAAATCGGATTTTCGGCATCCCAGTGCTACGCATAAATCCGTTAAACTTGACCGAAATACGCTTTTGTAAGTATGGCGAACCGTCCGGCTTGCACACAACAAGATCGTTATCGTAATACTTGACCCCGCCGAGCTTGCACAACCGCCGCTGGTCGGCTTGTTCCTGTCTAAGCCGTAAAAAGATTGGCAGTGCTTCTTCTGTAATGGGAAATGAACGTGTTTCGCCTTCGTCACGGTCTTTCAATGGTTCCAAGTGCGGCACAATTTTAGCATCTTTCGGCAGGTCACAGGGAATTTGGCCTCGCAAGGTAATTTGCCTGTGCGTCAAATCAACATCACGCCAGCGTAACCCCAGTGCTTCGCTGAGTCGCAGCCCAAACAGAACAGCGAGCAGCACCACGGTCTCAAGTACATTACCATGTACAAACGCCAAAAGCTGCTGCACCTGTTCCACGGTGTACTTTTCATATTTGCGCCCGGCGTTCTTACTAAACCGTGTCATGATGTTCTTGGCTGGGTTGTTTGGAATGTAGCCATACTTTACCGCCGAGGACAGCGCAGAGCTTAAAATCCGATGGCAATAACGCACTGAATTCTCCGCCAGTCCCTTCTCACGCAGTTGCGCAATCATATCGTCAATCATTTGGGGTGTCAGTTTATTCAGAGGTACTTCGCCCAGCATGGGAATTAGATGTATGCTTATGCCGCTCCAATAGCTGTATCGTGTACTTTTTGCAAGGTTATGGTGGTAGCTTTCGTACCACTTGGGCAGATACTCTTTTAGCTTTTGTTTGCTCTCTGGTCCATAGCCGACCATAGCGGCGCTGCCAGTCTGTAACTCCAGCTTGATCTGTGCCTCATACAATTCTGCTTCCCTGCGCGTTGCAAAACCACGTTTAGCAATGCTTTTCTGCCTGCCGTTCTCGTAGACTTTCACATTGACATCGTAGACGATGCCCGATCTGCCTGTTAAAATTCCTTGGCTGTTTCGCTTGTTTTTGACTTTTCTCTCGCGGATCGCCATATCAATACCCGCCGACGGCCTTTGCCGGGGTCTTGGCGCGGTTGTAGTAATCCCAAATCGCTTGGTCGGAAATCAGACGCCGATTGCCGTTCTGGATAAACTCCAGTTCACCGTCAGCCATCAGTTGACGCAGCTTGTTTTCTCCGATGCCGGAAATAAGCGCCATCTGCTCCACGGTTTTGAGCATAGGCACGAACGCTGGATGTTCATCCCTGTTCATACGAGATTTTTGCTTGCTGTATCTTGCCATAACTATCCCTCCTGCGGTATAATTTAATAAATAAGTGTTTATCTGTTCAGCGCTGTGCACAGGAACACAAACATTTGCAAAAATTGAAGACTTGGTATATTCAGTTTTCAAGGTGCATAACCAAGAAATACTTTTTGTATGTCTTGGTTATGCACTCATTATAGCACACACTTTTTGTATGTCAACTATTTGTGCTATTATTTCTTATTTTTTTCATATTTTGGGGGAAATATTATGGATACCCAAGGCAGACGAATAAAAAAGCTCCGTATGGAAAATGGCTTTTCTCAAAAAAAGCTGGCCGACATGGTGGGAATTGTGACGACCCACCTTCAGGCTTATGAATATGGCACACGTCACCCCAAAGAGGAGATTCTCGACCGTCTGGCGCTCGCGCTTGAGGTGGTTCCAAGTATGCTGCAGCCCTTGGATGTTGATACCGTAGAGGGTCTTTTGGGTATCATCTATGAAATGCATACCAGCTATCACGGACTGGAAATCGTAGAAGATGAAGATGGTCGTGTTTCGATCCGCCTGCCTGACACCCTGCAGGCTATGCCGGCCAAGAAATCTCTGCTTAGAATCAAGCATATTCTGGATCAAAGCACACGCAACCTGCCTGAACCGGAATATCAGTCGGAGGAGCAACTTGCCGAGGACGCGGAGATTTTGCCGGATACCGGTGTTACCGTAGGGCAGGAACGCAGATGGTATAAAGAACACGAAGGGCTGCTTATGCACGCCATCGATTTGTATAAGCCGGAAATCAATTACAACCAGCTTCGCGCAGATCAAGCATCGATCCAAGAAAGCGAAGCAAAAGCCAAAGATTTCAATAGCGAGGATATTCCCTTATGAACGCTCATCCAATCAACCTTTTTATGGACAATTATTCACTGAAAGAGAATCAGCATAAGATTGCCGAAGCCATCTTTAATGACTACAGTGTGCTGAAATTCGGCGAGTATGGCGAGAAGTATCTCTATGCTGTCTGTGACTATGATGTTCGGAAGTATCACAGTCTGCGCAGCCGCCCGGATTTTCGGCAGTTTATAGCCGACAAAGATACCCACTACCGCCGTCAAATGAGCATCCTGATGGCACGAGTCGGAAACCTTGACGATTCCTTTGTCGATCGCAAGACAAACGCCCCCGACCTATGGGATTTCGTTATCGATAGAACCCGCAGAAATTGTGCGCCCAAGATTGATGCACAAATATTATTTGATGTAAAAAAAGGACGATAATACGTTTTGGCAATATAGTGTGCGTTTGTGTTACTGAAGGCTCTGTTTTCATGGATGCAGAATGCCGCTTATAAGCCAAACCAAAAGACCGCAGTTGCGAGGCAATGTGCTTTGCAGCTTCGGTCTTTTTGATTTCTTGGTTGGAATGATACAGCAACAGTCTCAATGCCGAACATCAGTGTTTCGGAAAATGATACCGTGCAGCACCTGCAAACAGAACGAACCTTTTCATTTTACTGTCACTGCCGTGTTTCCTAACGACAGATGCAATTCTGCGATTTCAGCAGCTCTATAATCTCATAGTTCGTTTTGTATTTTTTCAAATCTCCCATACAAATTGTAATGTCGATTGCATACATTCAGCTCTGAATCTACATGAGCCTCACCGAGTAATGGATATTAATTGGGACTTTTTTGCAATGTCAGACAATGATTTGTAGACATTTTCACCTAAATGCGTTGCGCTTTTGTTTGAACGATTGTATAATATAATAGAATTGTTGTGTTATACAATCGAAAGACATCAAACGGAAGGCTTTATGACAGCAGAAAAGACCTCCGAGAGACGGTTTTCCCAGTCCGTCGGGTTCTAAATCACGGTAAAGGCGGACGCATCAAAGGGGCGTCAGAAACAGCACAAATTCTCGTTGATGCCTAAAGATGCCACAAAACCAATTTGTGTTATTATTTATGAAGCATATACGACGCAAAAGTAAAATGCGTCTTATCCTGCAATTAATGAACTGCTATTCCATCAGGCAGTCAGAACGCTCTGTTTTCCATATACAGGGTGAATGGGAGATGTTGTCATGGATACGCATACTGCAGAGCAAAGACACAAAAATATGCAGGCAATAAGATGTAAGGATACCAAGATTGAGGTTCTTCTGAGAAAAGAACTTTGGTCACGTGGCATTCGTTACAGAAAGAATGCCAAAAGTGTATTTGGCAAGCCTGATATTGTGTTTAAAGGGAAAAAGGTTGCTGTTTTTTGTGACAGTGAATTCTGGCACGGGTACAATTGGAAAATAAAACAAGATGATATTAAAAGTCATCGTGATTTTTGGATTCCCAAGATAGAAAGAAATATAGAAAGAGACAAAGAGGTTAATGCTGCATTAGAGGCGGACGGATGGAAAGTCCTGCGTTTCTGGGGCGATGATATAAAGAAAAATGTAAAAGCCTGTGCGGATTTAATCGTCGATGCTCTCAAGGAGAGAGATAGATGAAGTTGAAAACAATCGACCTGTGTGCAGGCATAGGTGGTATACGGAGAGGATTCGAGTTAGCCGGAGGCTACAGAAATATTGCTTCAGCCGAAATCGACGAAATGGCTTGCAAAACATACGAGCACCTATTTCACGAAGATCCCCGCAATGATGTAACAAACGAAAAATTCAAGAAGCACCTTCAAACACTCCACTACGATGTTTTGATGGCCGGGTTTCCATGCCAGGCATTTAGCAGTGTTGGCTTGCAGCATGGTTTTGAGGATAAAACAAAAGGAACCATTTTTTTCGATATTGCAAAAATCATTAAAATGACGCGTCCCAAAGTTGTTTTTTTGGAAAATGTTCAAAATCTTCTTTCGCACGATAAGCAGGCAACTTTCAAAACAATTGTTGATACTCTTGATCGACAGCTTGATTATCATATAGTTGGTGTAACGCACGACAAGGACGGTATCCCGCAATATAAGCGCTCGGCTTTTTTGCGTAATTCCAGAGATTTCGGCGTTCCTCAAAACCGACCTCGCGTATACATTGTTGCTTTCAGCCGAGCCTATTTCGGTCAACATATAAGTCTTCTGCCGGAGGAAGCTCCGACTAAAAGATCAAGAACACCTGTTTTTAAAAGTCTTGCGGATGTATTGGACAAAAAAGTCGATTCGCGTTTTTTTCTTTCATCCGGATACCTTGATACATTAGAAAAGCATATAGTTACACAGCATAAAAAAGGATATGGCTTTGGATATTGCATTGTAAATGCGCCGGAGATTGAAACCCCGATTGCCAACACACTACTTGCAACCGGCGGTTCCGGACGAGAAAGAAATCTGATATATGATCCGATCAACGGCGCTTCGTGTGCAGGGACAAGCATAAAAGGCAAATACTCTCCGATAAATGATAAATTTATCCGAACAATGACGCCAAATGAATGGGGTCGGTTGCAAGGCTTTGTCGGATACGCCTTTGTAGATAAAAACGGCATCGACCAATTTTCATTTCCGGAAGGCATCCGTAACGTGCAGAGGTTTAAGCAATTCGGCAACTCGGTTACTATCCCCGTTATTGAGGAGTACGCTCTCTTCATTCAGCAGTGCTGCGATACAATGTACGATGCCTTTTCGCCCATTGAAAAGCGCCTATTCAGTATGTACGGAAATGAATTTTTGCTTTGCAGCCTGATAAGCCGAGAACTGGCTTATCATTTGAGAAAGGATACCCTAAATCGATATTTCAGCATTGTATATCACTACAAGTTGAACTGTTTTCGTACAAAAGAATTAGCGAGATACCTTGATGTGTCCGCGGCACGGGCATCTCAGATTATAACCCAACTGACTCAGATTGGATGCGTTCATCAAGAATCTGACGGCTCATACCAATTCGAAGACTTGCTATCCTTCAGCAAATGAAAGGAAGTGCATCAAAAAATGGATTCGATCCGGAACTCAATGAACAAAATCATTGAAAAATGTGATGTTTGCATTAACGGCAGTGTTGTTTCCAAGGAACTGCTCATTAAGACATTTTCAAGTTTTGTTTCCTCTACGATCGAGGACAAGCAGCATAATGTTGGGATTGTGTTGCACACGGGATCAGTTTGCTTTGATGCAATTCTTTTGTCATTTGCAGCAATATCAAATGTGCTGTATAACGAAACAAACGCCACCGATATTGTTCTCTCGCTTCAGGCTGATGACTTGGTATTATGTTATGACGGCAATACAGGAAACAGCAAGCCGTTAAAGTGGATTTTTAAGGGATTTGTAAACTCTGTCGGTGATACACCCCTAATGACTCCCGGAAAGTACATTGTGCTGGAAAGCGACAAAAACGGTCGAAAATATTTGCCCGAGTCACGCTGGACAAAAATTGTACCATACTTTGGATCGTCAAAATCCATGGACGGTCGAGGACTTCGCCGTGAAAGTAAAAAAAGATATGACTTTTTCAGGTCTGTTCTGGGGATGGAGGATGCAGAAATTCCCCGAACTGTTGATACATCAACGGTAATTGTCATGTCTCGAGAGGAGGCAAACGAGCTTGTCGGAAGCATATCCTCCATAGATATTGCTGAAAACGGGATTTCCGAGAATAACACCACGCGTGTGCTATCCTCGTACAGTTCAATTTTCGGAGCCGGCAACTGTGCGAATTCGCAGCTGCTGACAATTTTATCCCACCCGGAACCCAATTCCTCGCACATTCTCAAACGACGCATCAAAGAAGCCAGCTTTTCATTTCTTGATTTCGGGGGATTATCAATAATACGCCTTACATCAACAAGTGGTGTTCCCGAATTCGTAATCTCTATTCTTTTTTCAAAAATTTCGATAACAGGGCCTGTACCAGAAATTGAGAAATCCTGATGAATTAACGCATTGGCAACCGCCTCACGAATTGCTAAGATAGGATATGCAGATCTGTTTTCTCTCAGTGCGCCTACAATGGGTTCCTGTGTTGGAATTAAAGCTTCAACAAATTTCATTAAGCCCTCAAACCCAACTGCATATCCCTTGTTACCGATATTTTCCTTAAGCATCGAAAGCCGGTTGTTTCCCTCATACTGAACTATCCGAACGGCTTTTCTTGATAGTCTTGGGAACTCTGACAAGTGTTTTGCAAAAAGAATTGCGCCAAGATTTGTTATGGCATAAAGACCGTTGTCCTGCCTTACAACAATTTCATCTTGCTGCATATAGTGTGCTACGCCCGCAAAATCTGTCGGCTGAATGATTCCGCAGTTATCGAAATAGACAGAGTAGTCCAACATTCGCAGGGCATCTTCCAACCTTAAATCTTGCTTTGCATAGCGTTCTTCAAATCGAGAGTTTCGAATTTTGTCCCACAATTGAGCTTGCATTGCAGGATATTCACTCAATCGTTTTGTATAACTTCCAACGCGAATATAGTCAACTTTATCAAACATTACTGTTTGATTTGTTGCTTTATAGATAATCAATACACCTACACGCTTTTCCTCTGCCATTTGAACCGTGTGAAATTCAAAATCGGCATTCTTGCTCAAAAGAGAACGAAGCCAGTTTTCCAACTCCTGATTTCCTTTTTTCAGGGTCTGGAGGTCATAATCTGTTCCAACAATTTCGTGTGTTTCGTCATCAATTCCCCAAAGCATATAGGCGCAACTTTTTTCGTAAAGAGAAGCACTGTTGGCAAGGGCGCTTATATCCTAACCAATCATGTCCGGAGTATAATTATTGTGTTTAAACTCCAACCACTGTGTTTCTGTTGGAAGTTTGCGCAGTTCATTTACCAGTTTATCAAGATTTTCCATTGCCTAAACACTCCACAATTTCAGCTGAATATTGCTTTTTATAATTATAGCACAAAAAACCGGTAACCCCAAGAAAAATTTGGCGCTTTACAGTACATTCCCCTTTTCTCGTTAATGTTGGCTGCCGTATGCGCATACATGGTTGTAATGCGTGTTCTCTGCGACCCGTAATTCAGCTTTTTCCGGTTGCTTTGCCCTTTGCACCTTATCCTGCACCATCCCGCAGTCCATCTCAATGTCAGCACAGGTGGTAATCTCCCGCCGCAGCTCTCTGATGCGGGCTGTAAGCGTCTGTATTTGCTCCGAATAATCGGCAGGGGTAGTTTTACTCTTTCTGCGATAGAGCGCCTTACGCTGCGCTGTAAGAGTGTTATATTCAGCTTGCAGATTTTCTTTGTAAGTCAGCAGTTCGTCAAGCGTTGTGATTTGCCGTTCCCACAAAAGATCGCATTGCCGCCGATAGCGATTGTACTTCAAGAAATCATCGCGCAGCAGGTAATAGCACCGCTTGCCGACTTTGCCTTTATATGCTTTTCTCAGCAATGCACAGTAGCGATAATAGCAAGCCATAAACCCGGTAATTTTGCGGCAACTGCGGTTCCATCTGCCGCGACACCGTGCGCGGCGGCGAACAGGCATAGGCTGCTCTTTCGGCTTCCGGCGTGGTGGCTCCGGTGCTGTTTGCTGCTTATATTCCTGCTGCATTTCAGGCGGAAGTGTTTGCAGTTCCCGGAAGTACCTCCGCAGCGAATCTTCGCTGAAGTGGGGGCTGATTTTGTCCAACCGGATATTCTTCTGCGCTTCCTTGTGGCGCACGGTCATATGCGCAGCTTTGGATCCGTATTTCACCGCATACCCCTTTTTCTGCAACTCCGCAACAAATCCGGCAAAGCTGTCCGCGGCGGTCATTGCCATTTCCACATCGGTTTTCACCATGCCGCGCAGCGTGGGTGTGCCTTCTTTTTCGTGTTTCCACTCGCCGTAGGATTTCCCGTGTCCGTCTGTTTCCACAACAGACAGTCAATTTTCGCGGCACAGTTCATCGAAAACGGCTCGGATCCCCTTGTAGTAAGTAGTAAAATCATTGCGGAACATCCGTCCGTCCATAAACGAAACCGAGTTTACGACAATATGGTTGTGCAGATGTCCCTTGTCCAGATGGGTACTGACGGTGCACTCAAAACGGTCAGCCAGAAACCGCCGGGCGAATTCGCAGCCGATTTTGTGTACCTGATCGGGTGTTGCCTCGCCGGGCTTGAAGCTCTGAATAATATGGTAGCCCACATTGCCGCTGTCCAACGGCTTGCTCCAACGCCGCTTTGTTGCCTGCATAAGATAATAGGCGTTTTGCGGGTCGCAATTAAAGCCGGAAACATAGAGCTGATGCTCGGTTTTATCGCCGTTCGGCGTGTAGTTCATCAGCCGCTGCATATCTGCGGTGTTCAGATACTCCGTCTTTTGCGGATTGGCGGCGTAATCCAAGCAGCCTTTCAGCTGCCCGCGCACCGGCAAAATCTTTGTGATTGCCATTACTGCCCCTCCCGCATAAGCTGCCAGATGCGCTGCATCATCCGGTTCGCTTCGGCAATCTGGGCGTTCTCGATCTTGCCGGTGCTGTTAGCCAACCGCGTCAGCTGGTTCAAATTGTTTCCGATTGCCGCCACCTGCGACGCCAAGGCTTTATAACTGTCCGGCGGGCGTTCGCGCAGCGTACAGCCGCTTACCAGCGCACGGAGAAACGGCTCCATTTTCATGCCGGCGGCATCGCATTTGCTTTTCAGTTGGATGTATTCCTTTTCGGTAAATCGCACCGTCACCTGCTTTTGGCGTTTTAACATTTGCTTTCTCCTATCGGGGTCTTAGGGGTCTGCCCCTAACAAGGGCGTTATGCTGTCATGACAGCATAATGCCGTGCTTGCCGCACTGTCCGGAAGGTGGGTTATTTCCCCGAAAATTTCGGCGCTTCGGTCCCGTCTTTTTCTGCGTAAATCAACTCGGCACACACAATTTCTTCGGCCTGTGCCCGAAATTCCTGCATAGCTGCCGCCCATTTCAGCGGGTCGCGGCACTTCATTGCCTCGTTGATGGCCGCCTGTTCCGCCAGTGCCTGTGTCAGATCCTTGACTTGGCGGTGAACCTCGCGGTCTATGTCCGCAAGATGCTGCGCCAGTGTTCCGTCCAGCAACATCCGGTCGCGCTCCATTGGTCGATGCTCATCGAGGTATCGCGCCCGCATCATGCCATATTTTCCGATGGTTTCCGCAGCGGCAGCGCTGCTTTTCAGTTTGGGAATCAGATAGCCGTTTACATTCACATATTCTGTTTTCATCGTGCAGTCCCTTTCGTTCTTGTGAGCCTGCTGAAAAGGAGAGTCGGTTCGGTGCGCAGCAAACCGTCGGTGTAACCCTTCTCTTTTTTCAGATGGCTTATTTTATAGTCTTTGCTATAGTAATTACTAAGAGTATTTATAATTATAGTAATTATAATACTGCCTACATTACCGCTGCTGCGCTTACCACAGGTGTGGTTACCACCGGTGCGGTTTTGTGGGTAGTGGTCATACCGGTGGGTACATTTTGTAGGGTATGGTTGATTCTGGTTAAATTTGTACTGCTGACTCTGCCCTGCGCATCGTAATAAATCAGATACACACCGTTCCAACAGTTATTGGAATCGCGCAGTTCGTATTCATAGCAAAATCGACCGTGTTGGGCAGGGCGAACATGAGCGACCAGATAGCCGTTGTTTTTCAGCATATCCCACGCACGGTTAAAGGCACGTTCGCCCTCGGTGCAGTGGTTCATCAGCCATTGCTTTGTCAGCGGTACTGCGGTATAATCAATGCGGGCGGAAATCAACGCATACGAGCCTTTGGCGCTCATAGAAAGCCTGTCATTGAACAACGCCTCATTTTGCACAACAGAATACCCGCGCGCTCTGCGGATAAAAGCACCGCTTTCGGCGGCCGGATTTGTGTTTTTCATCGGAAAATCCTCCTGAAAAAGAAAAAAGATTTGGACTGAAATATAGCCAAATCTTCAATCTTTGTATAATTTTTGAATTTTCCTGTTTTGCGCCAAAAAGTGTTGCCCAAAAAACGAGTGTTGCCCAAATGTTGCCCAAACAGCCGCGGGCAACATTTAAGACGATATAATCCGAAGTATCAAAAACAAGTGTAAAGGAAGAAAACAAACGGTGTAACGCAAAGCAAAATGAAGAGAAATAAGGGCAAATCCATGTTATACCTGACTCGAAATCGTGGTCGCTACTCGGTAGCTCCCTGACCGGAATCCCTTGATTTTATGGGGTTTTTCGGGTATTCTTAACTTAATATTTTTGCTTGTTCTCCCCATCAGTTCTCCCCGTTTTCCGAGGTGCTGATGTTGAGATAAATACGGAGCGGTATCGAAGTGGTCATAACGGGACTGACTCGAAATCAATTTGACAGCAATGTCGCGTGGGTTCGACTCCCACCATCTGCGCCAAAAGCAGCACCTTGCGGGGTGCTGTTTTCTGTTTTTATAGCAAGCTTTGCAAGGTGGGATTCGAACAGCCCCTGCCCGGCGCTTTGCGCCCCGCCGGGCTGCAAGAATCCTGTAGGCTGTTGCAAGGGCGCGGGAACTCCCATCATCTGCACTATATCAGACGTAGAATCGAAAGATTTTACGGCGGATGCTTTGGGTGGCTTTAGCGGAGCGACAACCCCCAGCTCTGTTGGGGAAAGTAAAAAAGATTATATAGTGAAAAGATCTTCTGGTATAATGAAAGTGCGGTCGGCCAACTGCACAAATAAAATACCAGGAGGTCTTTAAAAATGGAAAAAGATATCGCAAGTTTGCAGCACACAACATACACCCTGGATAGTTTGCTCCGCACAAGCCTGCGTCCAAAACTTTTTTTGTTTTCATAGATAAGACATCGCGTTATAAAAATTATAGCTGCCCTGTTGAGGACAGCTAAGAGGAGAGATAACAGGTTAAGCGCAGAATTTCAAAATGCCGAAAGCAGCGCCGATCAGCCCCAGCGGGACCAGCAGCAATAGGCCGCCCGCCACAAACAGGCAGACCAGCAGCACCGGCAGCGCTACCGCAAACAGCAGCGCGGCAATCACTTTGGCTGCGCACCAGGTCAGGTGCAGTGCCAGCCCGATGGAATGGAAAAACAGCCAGCCAAACAAAAACAATACAAACATGGTAAACAGCACGGTGCTACCTCCTTTTTATCACACACATCGGCAGGCGTTTTGCCTGCTTATTGAATATAACGAGCGGAAAATGCAGATTTGAGCAGACAAATAAAATGTTTTTGAAAAATTTAAGAGGCGAAACTATGAATTTTGATACCCCGCCCCAAGCCTTGACTATTTGCGGCGAGTGGAATAAAATTTTTGAAGATACCCGGCACAAGCGGCAGGCCGCGCCGGACTGCCTGTTTGCCCGCGCGTACCCTGCGCGGCCTGGGGGAGCAGCCCGCCGTGCAGGAAATGTATCCGCAGAAGGTTAAGGCAATACCACACAATTCCCGCCTAACGGCTCC
>ERZ779850.2170-NODE-2170-length-16787-cov-2.780301_pt1 | contig 16787 bp, 19 predicted proteins | sample MGYA00511249_ERZ779850 | MGnify/ENA primary metagenome ERZ779850 (study PRJEB29588, sample SAMEA2162475) | human gut metagenome | biome: human gut; feature: human-associated habitat; material: faeces | place: Denmark | collected 2008/2010 ...
CCGCCGAAACGTGTAAACCGGCCGGAGGCCTGCGGTCTGCGTCATCTTGCATTTTGCGTTGATAGCGTGGAACAGACAGTGAATGAGCTGACAGAGGTAGGAATTGAATGTGAGCCAATCCGTGTGGATGATTACACTGGTAAGAAAATGACTTTCTTCCATGACCCGGATGGACTGCCGCTGGAGCTGCACGAATAATTATGGGAGAGAAAAGAGCATATAAACCCCGGAAGCCCGGCGGGGGCCGAAAGAAGCTGAAGCCGGAGTACGATGCCAGGAAAAATCTGAAAGAGCAGATGGATGCTGCTGTGGCCTTTTATAATTCTGAGATGTCCTTGCAGGCCATCGGTGAGGAACTGGGATTAAATCCAATAAAGGTACGGAAGCTGCTCATCACAGCCGACGTGTATGAATCGGAAGTGGCGGAGAAGGTGCGGGATACCTTTGAGGAGTATCGAGAAACACAGAACTATAAAGAAGCAATTCTCTCAACCGCAAATGCTCTCCAGCTCTCCAAAGCCTCAGTCACCTCGTACCTGCCATATAAAAAAGGTGTGTACTTTCCAAGTACAGCAGAAAAAGAAAAAATCAGTGTTGGAGCAGAGCGGCAGCGGAGATACAGAGCGATGAAGCGATGGAGGTCTGATCCGACAGAAGAAAACTTTTGGGGAGTGGTTGTGGGCTATGCCGGTGTGAAATTCAAAACTTACTCTGGGCTGTCATTTTCTTATGAGGTACGGAAAGGTAGGAACGGTGAGTACACAAAAGAACTGTGGATCGACAGACGGGAGAAGAGTAAAAGTTTGGCGTGGAGTTCAGTGCTGTTGGCATTGAAGAATATTAAAAAGGTGGGAGAAGTGGTAGACCGACCGAAAGCTCTGGGCGATATCCGGGGCGTGACTTACATCTACGGGATGTTCTATCGGTTTGGACTAATCGATGTGCCGGATGAAGTAAAGGAGAAGATGGGGCATCCGAAAAAACGCAAAAATTAGGTTGCTATGTGCAAAAGTCTACGGTAATATGTGCCGTAACTGAGGATGTGAATCTCAGTTGGGAAGGACGGTAGCATTATAGAAAAACTGAAAGAAATGCTGGAAGAGTACATGAAGAAAACGGAGCCGGAGTTTTATCCGCCTGTAGAAAATCTGCTGGATCTGATTTACGAGCATTACACAGAGAACAACCCCGTAGAGAAAAACACAATTGCTGGGAAAGCAGCAAAGGTCAAGGAAAGGGAACTGGAAGAGTGGCTGCGTGGGCTAGATGGTATGAATAGGTTGGTAGATGATTATGTTGGAGATAAGATTCCACTTTGGGAAAAGATCATGGATCGGCAGGGAACGGTGTGCTGTGCATGGGAGAAGACTGCTTTTGAGGAAGGTCTGAAAGTCGGAATTCGGCTCATGATGGAAGCATATAGTTTGTAATGGAAATAAGATGAACTCCTGGAGTTCAAAAAAGCCCTCGCTGTGAGTGATACACAGTGGGGGCGCTGGTCAGTTGTTATCTTCTGCCCGTATTCTGAGCAATTCCTCTATTTCATTTTTATTCGCCAAGCGTACCGCTGACTTCTCCTTATATATTTGTGCTCCGCAGTCTGGGCAGCGGTCAGGCAGTTTCTCAGCAGAGAAGCAGTAGCGGCAGGAATCGCAAAAGTAGTAGTTCAAGTCATATTCACACCAATCTCTAATATATCCTCAAATGCAATAATGGTCGGCAGCTCTTTGCCGGTATCATTTATAAAACCTGTGTAAATTCGCAGTTCTTTATTTATCGCATCCACAGCATCCAGTACTCCGGCTATATCTTCATAGTAGCCGTCCGTGAAATATTTTATTGTGATCTCTTGTCCCTTCCGAAGCTGGCTGATCTTTTGGTTCAGAGCTTCCTTGCCTTCTTCAGACAGTTCGATTCTATTTCCTTTTAGGTGATCCTTGCCCTCAGAAGCAATCTCATCCTCATAGCCTCGTAAGGCGGCAAAAGGAGAGAAGATTTTAGCGCGATTTGACATCGGCATCCGTGGATGATTACGTGGTGGCTCCGGGCGGGAAGCGTGGAGTATTTTGCCATACTTACTTTGGACGGCTCTGCCTTCCGGTATGTTCTTGTAGTCCATGTTCGCCCTCCTTACGTAGCCTTATGGCCGCCTATCTGCTGATTTCTCTCTCTCATCGTTGCTCCGTTCAGATAGTTGGTTCCTTTCAGAACGGCATTCTTTCCGAACTTCTTCTTGAGACCAAGCATCGCATTCTGTAGCTTCTTCTCTTTTTCCAGCTTGGTCGTGTCTGTGAACAGGTCAACTTGGAAGAATCCCTCGTCTTTGACCACACGGTTGGCGGCTATTGTGATCCGTCTCACGGTCAGTGTTTTATCAGCTATTCTCTCGAACAGCTCAGTTGTGGCAGAGATCAGGATACTTCCGAGGTTGGTCGGATTATCCAGTTTTGTGCTGCCATGAGCACCCTTCGGAACGGTGCGGCCGTAGTGATCAATGTGTACCGGGCCTCTATACCTACCGCTGTCGCAGTTTTCCCGGTCATAGCCCACATCCAACGTCAGGCTATCCGTAACCAGTCCCTTATCTGTTAATTGTAATACTAAGCTGTCAGCCATCTCCATGACAATGATTCTGGCTTTGTCGTATGGGTAAGGGCAGGAAAGTACCTGCCCCTCGGAGATACTGTTGGTGCTGGGTTTGTAGGCTTTGATTTCTTTCATGCCGCAGGGTTCCAGACCCCAGGCATGGTCGATCAGCAGTTCAGCATCAACACCGAATTCCTTATATAAGATATCCTGATTGACGGTACTGAAATAGGCCAGCTCGCCCATCGTACGGATGCCGTGCTTTTCCAGCCGTTTTACAGTGCCGGGACCAGTCATCCAGAAGTCTGTGAGCGGTTTGTGATCCCAGAGGAGATAACGGAAACTCTCTTCATCCAGCTCAGCGATGCGGACACCGTCCTTGTCCGGCGCAGCGTGTTTGGCAGTGATGTCCATTGCCAGCTTCGCCAAGTAGAGATTAGTTCCGATCCCTGCGGTGGCGGTGATGCCAGTCGTATAAAGCACTTCCCGGATCATTGTCATGGCGAGGTCGTGTGCCGTCATATTATAGTGGGATAAGTACGAGGTGGCATCGATGAACACCTCGTCGATACTGTAAACGACAATGTCCTCCGGTGCGATGTATTTCAGATAGATGCCATAGATTTGCCGTGACACCTTTTCATAATATGCCATCCGGGGTGGTGCAACAAGGTAAGAGAGTTCGAGTGACGGGTCGGCGGCAAGGGATAAGGAATCATAGGAGGCAGAGGATAAGGATAGTTTACCGTCCTTGTACACAGCTTTTCTTAGTCGTATCGCTTCCCTTAACCGATTCGCATTGACATCTTTGACCTTCTGTATGACCTCGAACAGTCTGGCGCGACCCGGAATACCATATGCTTTCAGGGAAGGAGACACAGCGAGACAGATAGTTTTCTCAGTGCGGGAGGAATCCGCCACGACCAGATTTGTGGTAAGTGGATCGAGGTGGCGGGCGGCGCATTCTGCGGAAGCGTAATACGACTTGAGGTCTATTGCCAGATACGTGCGCTGCGCCATGCTGTGTCACTCCCTTTCCGTGGCGGATTTCGCAATGTTGTTTGCTTGCTTTTTCAAGTTCCTTGATTTTTTCCTTAAGAGAATCGACTTCCTGCGTTTGCCGATGGAAAATCTCGCGGTTAGATTGCTCGTTCTTGTTATAGGCCAGAGCAAGAACCACCAGAGCCAGACGAAGTTCCTCGTCTGGAATGATCTTGCAGGCTTTAATCATTTCATCTTGGTCGGTAATCTCGGCGAGTGTTCTCAGTTTCTCAAAGATGGTCATTGATAAACTCCTTTCGTTGGATGAGCTTATTGTGCCGTCCGCTCCACATACCAGCGGCCAAGCCGTCCGGTGAAGCGAGGGTCGATGTGTTCAAAGAACAGGTGCTTCTCCTGTCCTTGGATCAGGACAGTGAAACAGTCTCCGGAGTAACCATTATCGGCAGTCCCAGCGGGGCGGAAGTCGTGCACTGTTTCGATTGGGAAGGTACGTCCATCCGACCAGGTGATCGATGTCGGCTGCATAAAACCGGTTGGGTCGAATGTGGAATCGACTTTCACATAGACTTTTTCTTTATTCATGATGGGCACCTCTTACAGCAATCCATACTTCTTTTTGAATTCCCGGACTTCCTGGGCTTTTACTTCTTCAAGCAGATGGATGTCATCGTCATCGGGAAGTTCTAGGTCACTCACTTTTCCGAGAACCTTGCCAACGATGGTAACATGATCGTCTTCAGACTTCTCACCGTAGGGGAGTGCCTTATTTAATGAATAGAGCTTGTGGTTAAGCATCTGCTTGATGACGGCACCATCTGCAGTAGAACAGATAACAATATCGCCATCCTCAACAGACTGAGTATACTTTACATACACCAGATCGCCATTGTGATACTGTGGCTCCATACTTGCCCCGGATACACGAATCAACGCATCAGCAGATTCGTTGTATCCGTTTTTCTTTATAAACATATACTCTGGCGGTGTGTCGATAAAAGCACAGCCGGGACCGGCAGCGGCAGGAGTAGACTGCAACTCGGATAGGAAATAATTCTCGTCCAGGTATCTGTCGCGGGCATCTTGCTCTTCACCCATGACGGATTCAATCATCCGATCTACGATGCGCTGGCCGACAGGACTCAGTTTTCGGTACTGTCCGAACACGACTTTTTCGTGAGAAGTAAGCTGAGAACTGTTTGGCAGTCCAAATAGTTCGTAAAGGGGGATGCCGAGCATACTGCAAAGAACCCGGATAGTTTCTACTTCCGGACGTGCACGATCATTTTCCCAGTTTGTAATAGTGTTACGTGATACACCCATGAGTTCTGCCAGTTCTGGCTGGCTCATTTCATTTTTATTTCTGTATTTACGGATAACGGCACCGAAAGCAAATTCGGCTTGTTCATTCTTTTCCGCCTGCGGAAGATAGACAACAGAGCTGGAAGCAGATGACCGTTTTACAGTTACTGAGGCTTTCTTTGATAGTTTAGCCATAGTGTTTCCTCCTTGGTCAGACTGTTCAGTGCTCAGTATCTGACAGCTTTATTATAGCACAATGTTATTGTGCATTCAAGAGAAATAAAATGGAAACAGGTAAAAGATATTGTGCTTTGCTATTGAAATTAGTATTCTGGCTGTGTATAATTGAAATAAAACGAATGTTCTAAGGGGTGATAGGATTGCATTATGAGATATTGGACACTGATGTAGGGCAGGGGGCCGTAGCAGTTGCAGTACCCGTGACATATGGAAAACCGGTAGAACGGACAGATATTTGTCAGCCGTATTCTGTAGCAGAGGTGCTGCAGAATGTTTTTCATGCGGATTTTCAGGCGGTTTTAGAAAATTACGTGAGGACGGAGACTGAGCAGATCCAGGCATCAGGAGTGTTGCCGGGTGCCGAGGGAATGAAGGTTCGGCTGTGTTCGTACTTAAAAACAGCGTCAAAGCTACAGCAATCAACAGACAGGACTGTGGTCGATGTGATATTGCAGAGTAAGCTGGAGGGGCGATATAAGGGTGGCGAAACAAGATGTGAGGATGCGGATTTTAGGCTGAGGTATATTTTCGATCTGCGAGTTTGTCACCAGTGCTGTATTGGCCCGCTCGTCTGGGTATATAAAGATTGGGATGATGACCCGGCACTATCAGGTTTTCCCTTTGATACAAATGACTATCTGCTGCCGATTCTATATAACAGCGACTACGAGACAGTTGCCCATGCAATGCTGAATGATTTTTTTCCAGAGGCGAAGAGGGAGATTGGTGGGGATGCGTCAGTAGTGAGCAGTGAGGAACTGGCAAGACGGATGGGACTTCGGGTTTTGGATGTTCGCTTTGCAGACGAGACGGTGATGGGACAGCTTTACTACAACTACGGCGAAGTGCATCTGCTGGATGACAGTGGAAAAACTTATGCCCAAATAATCCGACCCGGAACGATTCTGGTCAATCAAGATAACTGCACAACTGCCGCAACACGAAATAGCACGATTGCACATGAATGTTGCCATATGTATTTGGACAGATGGTTCTTCCTGCTCCAGATGATGACAGGGAGAAAGTACACACCATATTCCAGCCGGCGTAGGGAGAACAGGCGATACCATCACAAGAATGATGCGCTCGATTGGATGGAGCTGCAGTGTGAAAAGCTTCCTGCTTATCTGTTGCTGGAGCGAAATGATGTGATTGATTACGTCGAAGATAGATTGAAGCAGTGCAATTGGAAAAAGACACCAGAGAATATTCGAGCCATTGTAGATGGACTTGCAGAACGGTATGAAGTATCATATCAGATGGCAAAATATCGTATGATTGAGCTTGGGTATTGCGAAGCCGGTGGTATCCGTAACTATGTGAATGATATGGTGATTCCAGATCACGGATGCACATGGCTGTGGCCGGCCAATACGACCTTTACGATTTCCGCAAAGGATGCAGCACTGCTGGCTGCTTCGGATAGCGAGTTCGAGCGAGTGATATGCAGTGGGAGATACCGGTACGTTGAGGGGCACTTCTGCTTAAATACAGATAAGTACATTCTACGGGATTACTATGGAAAACCACATCTTACCGTTTATGCCCGGTGCCACATGGAAGAGTGCTGTCTTGGATTTACGGTCGGAGGAAGATATCGACGGACTGAATATGCTGTCAGCAAGGTGGCGCGAAACAAGACAGAGCCTGTTACGGATAAATACCGTGCGGCTTATAGGTTGGTGGCAGAGCCAGGAAGCTCAGAGTATGAGAAAGAAAACCAGGCGATGGTAGATGATGGGCTGTTGTGGCTGGAATTCTACAAAAACATTCCGGATGATTTTGCAGAGATGATAAAAGCAATTATGAAACGCAAAGGGATTACGCAGGAAAATCTGTCCTTTGAATTGGGCGTAGACAGGAAGGCTCTCTTAAATTATCTGAATCAGGATCGACCATCGGTTGCCCATGTGGTTGGAATCTGTGTGGCCTTGAAAGTGCCGTATTTCATCTCGATGGAGATTCTGGGGGCGGCCGGTATAAAGCTACGTTCGACAGCGCAGGATTTTCTGTATCGTCAATTTCTGCTGAACGCTGAGAACCTGACTGTGAGCAGATGTGAAGATATTTTGAAACAACATAATGAAAAACCGCTGTTCCGGGGAGAACAACGGTAAGGGAGACCGAGGTACCGTGAAAAGTATCTCGGCCTTTTTAATTGCAAGTACCGAAAAATGGATTGCACGAACTTGCAATTTCAGGCTTGACAATTAAATTGCAAGATGATAGAATGAGATTGCAGAAAGATGAAATGGAGGCCAGACAAATGGAAGAAGGATTCGTTTATGAGAGAAAACCGCTCGACCCTAATCAAGAATTCGTTGTGGTTCGAGTTCCGGATAAGCTGGCTCTTGGTCAGTTGATAACAGAGATTAGGGGCGAGAGGACGATGGCGCAGCTTGCGGAACAGTGTAACGTGAGCCCATCGACTTTGTCACGGGCAGTTAACGGCAAGGTGACTAAGCCGCTTTCCCAAGAATTGATTAAAGCTTTAGCTGCTAAATCGGATGATCCGTTTATGCTGGATAGACTGGTTAGGGCCAATGGTATGGCTGATGCTAAGACATGCGAAGAGCAGAAGCGGATGGCGCACGATAGTCGGAGTATGCGAGAAGAAAGACTGAACACAGAGCGGAAAGTCAAAAACATCGTTTCGACAGAGCTTCTGAGAAGAGGAAAAAAAATTCAATATATGGAGCGCCTTGAAATAAATGGTGAACGAAGATCGCAATACGGTTTGAGATGGTTGAGCAGTTTTGCTTTAGTCATTGAAGACCCAGAACCATATATTTGGAACTTTGCGATAATCCCGTACACTATGGAGGAGGAAAATGGGCATAGACCGCCATTACCTTTTTATAATATGAGGATAATGGAGAACCTTTCTGGACTTTTTCTGACAGATGCATGGGAAGCAGATTTATTTGCAACTGTAAAAAACAGTATTGTATTTATAGATCCAACACTGTTTACGATGAACGAAGATCGGTTTATCGGCCCGGAAATGAATAATGAGTTTTCACTGCTTCTTCTTGATACTGACAATGAAACCGTTAAATGCGAAACTTATTTTGTACAAAAGGGAAATCCAGAGCATAAATCCATATTTGCGGAACCGGTAACAGATCAGAGTGAAGAAGATGATCCATGGGGAAGCCCATTCGATACCATTTAATATATCAGGAGGGGATTAATAAGTGACTAATAACGAGGTAGCATTGCGAACCCGTCGTAAAAAGGCGAGATATGGAACTAAAGTTGAAATTGCAGGGCAACCGCTGATGGTTGTAAAGTCTGGGAAAAAAGAGGATTTTATAACAGCGGAAGAGATAGTCGAGGATCTTTATGGCAAGCCCGTAGATCATATTGTATTCAAAGAAGTAGTGAGCTTCTAAAAATGTGAAACTAGGCGGTCACCCCTCCAGGAAGTAGACCGTCAGTTATAGAGTGAAGAATGAAATAACTGCTATAGAGCGCTGCCATTATGAGCACAGCCGAAGCAGAACAAAATGCAAACAGTGATTCCAGTAGGGGAGAACTGTGCATGGAGTTTTGTTTTGACTGTGCTTTTTTGTTATACAGAAAAAAATTCTTTTTTATGTGACAGTAACATTCACACAATAAACTGCCAATTTTTATGGTTAAAGGGGGAGAAAACCGTGAAATCAGAAGGATATTACATACTGAGAGGGCTTACCCGGTGAGCGATTCTGGGACTGTTAGTGTCCTCGAATGAGAGAGGGCAATCTGGTATCCTGAGTTCATCAAAACGTTGGTCATGAAAATACCCGAAAAATCAGTCGGGTTGGAAAGGAGGTGTAAGCGTGGTTGATATACACAGCGAGGAGTATATTCTCGGCCAAAATATAAGAAAGCACAGATTAAAAAAGGGCTGGTCACAGAAGCAGCTGAGTGATGCTGTGGATATCGATCGCGCTGACATTTCCAAGTATGAGAATGGTACAAAAGGGGAGATGGGGTTCAAAACCCTAAAGAAGTTTGCAACCGCTTTGGAGGTTGGTACAGATAATCTGTTGGCAGAGAAAGAAAAAACAGCGGAGGTCTCCGAAGAAATCGGAGTGGAATTTGCTAAATTGACGAAGGATGGGCAGATTACTATCCGAAACATGATGAAATTCCTTCAGTCGCAGCAGATGGCAGGATAACCGCATGGTCGAATGAGATTGTGCGGTATTTTTTTTTGCTTTTATGCAAGACGTAGATGAAAATGTGGCAAATTCGCCACATCAAGTGTGTTGGTCTCGCCATCTGCAAGCGCCTTTCAAACTGGTAGACTATAAACAGTTCAAGGGACAAGCCCACAGAACCACAGAGTTTGAATCTGTCGGCAGTACCTCGGACAAATAAAAAAAATATCGTAAGCCCGATTCTAGAGCAGGCGAAGGATACCATAGCAGAACCTCACAGTACAGCGATTTATTTGCTGGTGCTGGAGGTATGCGAATGGGATCACTCTACCTATCTCTGGAATCGGGCTTTTTGTGTTTCACAGCCTTGCCAGACGGTTTGGTGCCTCATCTGCGTCCTGCTTCGGTATCCTTCCCTCCCAGAAGTCCGGGGGAAAGGACAAAACAATGATGAACATGATGACTGGAGCAGTAGCAATCAACGGTGGCGTAGGCGTGATGGAGGTTCGCCAGCCGATAGCAAAGAACGTGGCTCAGGCGGCAGAACAGATGGCTTCGGATCTTGCAGTGAACGCACATATTACCCTGCGTGAGCTGAAGACAAAGATCGATACCGTGGTGGAAAAGAAGCTCCCGACCTTTAAGACCCTTATGGAAAAGGAGCCGGTAGCAGTGGCGCAGACAATGGTAAATGGTGCGAAGCTGACGGCTTATGAGAACGGTTATGCAGTGTACGAGGTGGATGGCTCACATACGGTTATGGCGGTGGATCGCTGTAACGATTACCGATATGACTTTACGGATGGGACCTACGAGGTGATCCCGGCTGAAACATTCGAGGATGTTGAGTGGAGTGTCCGTCTGCTGATGGAAGGCGAGCGTCGGATGGAGCACAACCTGAATAAGCGCGTGGCGGATTCAGAAAATGTTTCCCTGGAATGTGACGGCTCTGACTGGTCTGCTGCTGTTATGGTGGATTTTCTGGATGAAGATAATGCCGAGATGCTGGCAGACAGGGAGCTTCGCCGTCTGTACGCTGCCATGAGCAGGCTCACCGAGCGCCAGACTGAGGTGATCCAGCTTTACTTCTATAAAGGTATGACGCTGCAGGAGATTGCAGAGGAGCTGGGGATAACAAAACCGGCTGTTCATTATGCGATGAAGGGTGCTCTCAAAAAAATTAGAAAAAGTTTTTGATGAACTACTTAACTTTTGCCCCAAAACGGTGGTCTTTATGAGAGGACCACCTCTCAAGTACATCGATAGGAGGAAAAACCTATGAATGCAAAAAGCATGAATACGGCGAGTGCTACCGCCAAGATAGAGGGTTCTAAGGAGGCTCGTCCGCCCGGCGGTTTCCCGCTGGCATCGGCACCGAAGAAGATTTTTATCTGTTCACCCTACCGCCCGACAGCAAACGATGCGCCGTGCAGGAAGGCACAGCTGGAAGCAAACATCCAGAGGGCAAAGACAGCCTGCAGGATTCTTGCCACGATGGGAGTCCTGCCGCTGGCACCGCATCTGTATTTTACCCAGTTCTTAAAGGATGAGGACGCACAGGAGCGTGCCACAGGAATCCGATTTGGAATGGAGTGGCTGGAAGCTGCGGATGAAGTGTGGGTGTTCGGCGAAACTATATCCGAGGGGATGGCGGCGGAGATCAAGAGAGCACATGAGCTGAAGAAGCCTGTTTGCAATCTCCCGGAGCCGGGACGCATGGTCGAGCTGCTTTTGAAGAGACTTTCCGAGCAGTATCACATACCAATGGAAGATAAAACAAAAGAGCAGCAGGAAGCTGCAGAAAGTGAGGAAGACAATGGAGAATAAGAACGAGAAGAGCATGACTCTGGAGGAAATGATCAGTGAGATGCTGAAGGACGCCAAGGTGGTAAAGGTTCCGCTTCCTGCCAAGGCAGAAGAAAAAACGGAAGCGCAGAAGCAGGACAAGCCGATGCCGGCGCACCCGTCTGGTGTTCCATTCCTTTCGCTCAACATTGGGAGCCTGCATCTCCACATGGATGAGCGCATGACCTCTTACAATTACGGTTTCGGTCAGGAGCCGGATGCTGAAGCAGATGACCCGGCAGAGGACATCGACTTCGATGAGATGCTGGAGCGTATCCACAAGGATACCGGTCTGTGCGAGAAGGTCATTCTGGCAGTTCTGAAGGCACAGGCTGACTATCTGGATTTATTTTTATAAAAATCCAAAGCACAAACATAGTTGGATTTTGAACTGACGTCAATACCGACGTAAAACGTAGATAATGGGTTAATCTTTAACATGATACCACCCGCCTTTCCGATTAAGTATTCTTGGAACCTGAAGAAAAAGGTTTATCCTGGGAATCATATGCTGACCGAAACCTCGCGTAATAAGCATGCACCCTGGCAGCTCTTTTGCTGGTGCTGTACGCCAGGGGATGAAACATCTGTGTAAGCGGAATGTGACATATGATTCAGGCTGCAAGCTCCATAAGCAGGCACCGGAGACCGGGCTGAAAGGATTAAAAGCAGTGCCTCTAGATATCAGACTCTGCTGATATCATACCACAGAATAACCTATGAAACTAATAACCAATGTAGATGAGATGGAAAGGGTTTATCCCAGGTGTCTCAGATCATCTATAAATTTATAGAAAGGATAAGTGCATAACCATCATTTCTACTGGCTATACACTTATTATACGAGGATTTTTATTATGGCTAACAAGATTTCCAGTGCAACTAAGGTCGTGATTCCGTGCCGTATCTCTTTTGCAAACATTTTTGAAGCAAAGAGTATCAACGGCGGCGAGGCTAAGTATTCCGTTTCCTGCCTGATCCGGGATCTGCTGGATGCGGTGCAGGACTACGCCGGAGAGGAACTTCGTCGGGAGATTGAGGAGTACATCGAAACCAATGTGCAGGATATCGATGATTACGAAAAAGAGTACGACCGCATGGAACAGGAGAATCCGGCTGGGGAGGTTAATTACCGACACTTTGTGATGCTCGGCAGGACATCGAGGCTGATGGTCAGCATAAAACACGCTATTTTCGGAAAATTATCAGAACGACCTATTGATTTTTAGCATTAAATAGGCTACACTAAGTATAGCAAGTGGTGAGCTTGCATATAATATTGCTGATCTTACTCCGGTGTCCTACGGGCCCGGGGTTTTTTTATAGGAGAAAATACTATGCCGAATGTGCCAAGAGTGTTTAAGGAAACACAAGACCAGATTATAATACAGCAAGGGCGTGGATTACAAATCGTGAACAATGCTGCCACGCAGAGGATTATTGAAGCAGAGAATTACTATAAGCTATTCAATGGTTATAAGGAACCTTTTTTGGATTCAACAAAGTCAGATGAAACATATCTGCCAGGAACCAAATTTGAAGAAATATATGCTCTGTACCTATTTGATAGAGAATTGCGTAATATTTTTATTCGGTATATCTTGGAAATCGAAAATAACGTGAAAAGTGTGCTTGCGCATGAATTTTCGCGGAAATATGGATATGACAATTATCTGAAGGTAGCAAATTTTGATACATCAATAAAGCCGGGAGAAAGAAAAACAAAAGCTCAGAAAGTTGGCGAAATCTCTGATTTGATTTCTAATCTACAACATGAGGTCGCAAGACAGCTCTCAAAGAATAATTCTATGGTTTCACATTATATGTTAAACTATGGCTATATTCCATTGTGGGTTTTAGTGAACACTTTGACCATCGGAACGATTAGTGTATTTTATTCGCATCTTGAGCAACAAGATCAGAATAATATCGGTCGTTTCTTTTCTTTGAAGCCAGATGAACTGAAAACTATATTACAGGTGTTGACACTCTACCGTAACGCATGTGCTCATGACGAACGTCTCTACAATTTAAAGTCAATGAATCGTAATATGCGGCCTAATAATATAAAAGCGTTGCCGATTCACGCTACGCTTGGGATTCCAAAGAATACAGGAAATAATTATATGGCGGGCGTAAATGATTTGTTTGCAATCGTGTTGATTTTCAAGACGATGCTATCTAAAGCTGCTTTTGCTGCTTTTTATGGTTCGTTGGATGCATTAATGCAAAAGTTGTCGACTAAACTGATGACTATTTCTATTTCACGAATTGAAGCCGATATGGGATTTGTTCCCAATTGGCATGATGTAAAATAATGTATTTTGCCCACTGGCGCACTGTGTAGAATCCTACATGGTACGCTGGTGAGCTTCTTTTTTTGCTTCATCCCGCATGAACCACAGACAGCACCCCGGTGTAATCCGAAGTGCAGTTGTGGCTTATGCGGGTTTTTGTGTTATGTGGTCAACGGGTTACAATATCATACTCCTAATCCGTATAAAATCGCTTTCAGTTCCTTTACCATTCGGGTAAGAATCTCCTGCTCAAGCACTATGGAAAAGAATGATGCTGGGGTTGTGCGCTGTTCTTGGAAACAGGTATCAGGTACGATCTAATCGTGAATCCGGACGTAGGCGTTTTGATGTTCAACTGGCTCCTTTGGTTTCTGGAATTCCGGGCTTTCTATTTGAATTCAAACATACCAATGATGGACATGTGGATTTGGATGTTTTAGCAGATAGTGCGTCACGGCAGATTGATGAGAAGAAGTATGATGCGAAACTGCGCAGTGCGGGAATTAATTCTGTGATTAAAATTGGAATTGCATTCCGTGGGAAAAATGCCGTAGTTAAGCGAAAATGAGATGCGTCCATACCATTATCGTCAACCTTGCTATTCAATCTGTTAAATGCTAAAATCAATTCATAACTTTCATTTTGGGCCAGAGCCGCCATGGTTGTTAAAATGAAATCATATTTCCGGTTCAGGGTATACATATTTTCCTTTTGAAAATAAACACCAACGGATGGCTGTAAATTGCGCAGCTCCTGTATACAATTTAAGGTATCGACTGTATTACGTGCAAACCGTGAAAGAGATTTTGTCAAAATGTGATCGATCTTTCCGGCTTTTGCATCCTCGATCATCTGGTTAAATCTCTGGCGTCGTGTACGGCTTGTACCGGACCGGTTTTCATCTACATAAATCTCAACAAGTTCCCAGTCGGGATTGTTAGTAATAACACTTTTGAAATAAGAGATCTGAGAAGTAAATGATCCCTGCTGACTTTCTTCACCGGTTGATACTCTGCAATATGCGGCTACCCGAAGTTTCCGGACCTGCTTTGCAGTTTCCAACGGACGTATATTCTGTTCAAAAGCCGGGATCATTTTTACAGCTGAATTTTCCGTTTTCAACTGAGAATTACTTATGACTTTCTTTGCAGTTTTGGATATGATAATCTTATGCATGTGTTATATTTCCCCCTGTATTTCTCAAAATAACTTTTGTATAAACATCATCAAACCAGTGTATCGTATATTTGGACTTAGAATGGATCGTAATATCCAGGAACAATGCTTTAAAATACATATCTGTAGCTCCAAGCAGAAATTTTCTTGTTCGGGTTCGCCCCTGTGGTAAAGACTGGAGCCATTGCAGGGCTTTTGCTCTAAGTTCAAAGTCCGGCTCCAGTTCCTCCCAATAATTTTCCAGGTGGTCCAGCTTGGCGGAAATAGACTTGTATTCCCGTTTGTTTTTCCGGAGTTTTTTTCTTAAATCAAGGATCGTCTGCTTTTGCCTGGCAATTTCGGAAGCATTCATTGTTTTGTTATTCAGGCAAGCTGCTTTTATGTGTTCGATCTCTTCCAGATCAGCATCGATTGCTTTATCGATATCTGCAAGCTGTCCTTTATAAGTGCTTCGGTCCCGTTCTACATAATCATCATTCAAGACTTTTTCCAATCGGGGAACTGCATTCTTTAAAAGTTTTCGTGCAGCTTTCTTTACAATATATGTAATTTCTTCTTCCGTAAAAGATTTGGCATGGCATATTTGCAGTCCATTTGTCTTTCTTGTAGAAGGACAATACCATACGAGATGGTCATTTCTGGTAGCCATACAATAAAACCGTCCACATTCACTACAGATCAGTCTTTTTGAAAATGGATTGGTTTCATTTTTATTGTGTTTTATTTTTTTAAGGGATTTTTGCCTTAAAACGGCGTGAACTTCTTCGTATAATGTGCGATCAATAATAGGGGTGTGATGGTTTTTAATATAATACTGTGGAAGCTGTCCTTTATTGGCTTTTACTTCATGAGTCAGATAGTTTATCGTATATTTTTTTGGTGTCAGTACATCTCCAACATATCGTTCATTACGGACCATGCGTGAGATCTGCCCGGAATTCCATCCGGCATCTAACTGACTGTAAAGCTGTCCTTTTCGGGAATGTAATATTCGTTTTCGTTTATAATCATTGTACGGGGCAGGGATCTTCTGTTGATTTAACCATCTGGCAATTTCTGAGTAGCTTTGGTCATCCGCAACTTTTTGAAAGACAAATTGGACCACCCTGGCTTCTTCCTCAACCACTTCAACTTCTCTGTACTTATAGCCGGTTTCATTACATATCCAGTTTCCGCTAAAACGATATCCATATAGTTTAACATTTCGTACATCCCCCTGGCTGTTCCGCATTTTATTACCTTCCATAATATTACTGGAAATGCTGCGGCTTTCTTCCTGGGCAAATGCACCAAGTACGGACAGGATAAATTCATTTTTCAGTTCCGCAGAGTCAAGATTTTCTTTTTCAAAGAAAATGGTTACCTGACAATTACGCAGTAAAAACAGGGCAGAAGAAAAGTCAGCCGTATTACGGGCAAAACGGGAAATGGACTTACATAAGATACGGTCGATCTTTCCCTCCTGGCAATGGCGGATCAACCGGCAAAAACCTACCCGTTTCTCTTTGCTCGTACCGGAAATACCATAGTCAGAATAAATTCCTACTAGTTTCCACAGAGGATTACTTTCAATGATCTGCTGAAAATATTGTTCCTGCACTGCGTAGGAATTTTCCTGATCCTGCAGGTCTGTTGAAACACGGATGTAGGCTGCAACCTTAAGCCTTGGAAGCGTTTTGTCATCATCCTGCCTGGTTGCATTTAAAATATAATTCTCATCAAATTCAGGACGATTCTCATGTTCTGTGGGAATGGGAAACAACCCCTTTCATTTGCTTTTAATTAGATTGTCCCCAGTATAACATTTTTTCCCATAAGAGTCCCGGACTTACGGTGCTGTATCGTTTATAGGCACTGATAAAATCAGGCAATTCCCTGTGGGTTTTGCGGCAGCTTCTGCATATAAGGACCCGCAAGATCAATGTAGTTCCGTCAGGATCTTCAAAGGTTCTGACTTTTCTACGACAGGTTCCATGGACATACATTTTTCTCCCACAATCCGGACAACAGGATATTTCTTCGCCATAGGTATATATATAACCATTCTTTTTATAGGGATGGTATTTTTCAATACGCACCATGTTTTACTTGCTTCCTTTTGATATTGTCAGGTATAATGACTACCATTTTCACTTTATTACTAAAACTTCCCACACCGATGTGGTGTGTTGAACCTTGAAAATTCAATATTTCA
>ERZ779850.2174-NODE-2174-length-16764-cov-4.302232_pt1 | contig 16764 bp, 14 predicted proteins | sample MGYA00511249_ERZ779850 | MGnify/ENA primary metagenome ERZ779850 (study PRJEB29588, sample SAMEA2162475) | human gut metagenome | biome: human gut; feature: human-associated habitat; material: faeces | place: Denmark | collected 2008/2010 ...
CCGTCGGGATCGGGGGCCTGGGGCTGATCGGCGGCTCCTTTGCCAAGGCCTACCACGAGGCAGGCCATAGGGTCCTGGCCTTTGACACGGATCAGTCTGTTTTCGACTTTGCCGTTCTTTCCGGCGCGGTGGACGGTCTCTTATCGGAGGAAAGTCTTTCCTCCTGCGACCTGATCCTGATCGCCGTCTATCCCTCCGCCGCTGTAGACTATCTGCGGCAGCACGGCGCTCATATCGGCCCGAAGCCGGTGGTCATCGACTGCTGCGGCACAAAGCGGCTGGTCTGCGACGCCTGCTTCCCGCTGGCGAAGGAATACGGCTTCACCTATCTGGGTGGGCACCCCATGGCGGGCACCCACAATTCCGGCTTCAAGTATGCCACGCCCACCATGTTCCACAACGCTCCTATGGTGCTGGTCCCGGCGGATCACAATGACATCGACCTGCTGAGTCGGGTCAAGGAACTGCTGGCTCCTGCGGGCTTTGGCCGGTTTTCCATTACCACGGCGGAACAGCATGACGAGATGATCGCCTTTACCTCCCAGCTGGCCCATGTGGTGTCCAACGCCTATATCAAAAGCCCCACAGCGGAACTGCACAAGGGCTTCTCCGCTGGCAGTTACAAGGATATGACCCGTGTAGCGTGGCTGGCCCCGGAAATGTGGGCGGAACTTTTTCTGGAAAACAAGGACTTTCTCATGGCGGAGCTGGATACCCTGATGGCAAACCTGCGCCAGTATCAGGATGCCATGGTACATAACGATCTCCCCGGCCTTGTCCGCCTGCTGGACGAGGGCCGGAAACGAAAAGAGGAGGTGGATGGCCGTTGACCACCATCCATATCGCGGCCTCCCGCGAGTATGACGTTGTCATTGAGCCGGGTCTGCTGACCCGGCTGGGGACCATGGCAGCGGAACTGGGCCTTGGCCGCCGGGCCGCCGTGATCTCTGATGACGCGGTGTTCGCCCTTTACGGCGCTGCCGCCGAAAAAGCTCTGACAGACGCCGGATTTCAAGTTGATCATTTCCTGTTCCCGCACGGGGAACAGCAGAAAAATCTTTCCACCTACGGACAGGTTTTGAATTTCCTCTGCGACCGCCGCTTCACCCGCAGCGATTTCCTCGTGGCGCTGGGCGGCGGCGTGGTGGGGGATCTGGCAGGCTTCGCCGCCGCCACCTATCAGCGGGGAATTCCCTATATTCAGGTACCCACCACGCTGCTGTCCATGGTGGATTCCTCCGTGGGGGGCAAGACCGCCGTGGATCTGGAGCACGGCAAGAACCAGGCGGGCTGCTTCTATCAGCCCTCTCTGGTGCTGTGCGACCCATCCCTGCTGAATACGCTGCCGGAGCGGGAATACCGGGCCGGGTGCGCCGAGATCATCAAATACGCCATGCTTTACAGCGAGGATTTTCTCCGGGAGCTGGAGAAAACCCCGGTGCGGGAGCAGTTCGAGCGGGTGATCTCCGTGTGTGTTGGCATGAAGCGGGACGTGGTCCGGGGTGATGAATTTGACCGGGGCCAGCGGGCGCTGCTGAATCTGGGCCACACCGTAGGCCACGCCGTAGAGGCTTGCAGCGGCTTCACCCTGCTCCACGGGGAGGGGGTCGCCATCGGTATGGCCATCATCACCCGGGCCGCCGTGGAAAAGGGACTTTGCACCCTGGAGACGCTGCCCCGGCTGCTGGCCGTTTTGGAGCGGTATGGCCTCCCCACGGAGACCGACTATTCCCTGACCGACATTCTGGCGGCGGCGGCGGCCGACAAAAAGCGCACGGACGATGTGACCAAGTTCATCGTACCGGAGCGAGTGGGCCATTGCCGTGTGGAGCCGGTCCCGGCCGACGAGGTGTCCGGGTGGCTGAAGGCGGGAGGTCTGCGATGATCGAAATTCTTCAGCCCGGTTTCCGTACCGGAGCCGTTCACATCCCCGCCTCCAAATCTCAGGCCCACCGGTTGCTGATCTGCGCCGCTCTGAGCCAAAATGAGACGGTGATCCGCTGTCGGGGCATTTCCAGAGACATTGCCGCCACCGCGGACTGTCTCAACGCCCTGGGCGCTGAGATCTGGCTTCGGGGTGAGGACCTGACGGTGCGGCCCATCACCCAGAAGCCCCAGGGGACCCGTCATCTGCACTGTCAGGAAAGCGGTTCCACCCTACGGTTTCTTCTGCCGCTGACCGGCGTTTTGGAAGCAGACGCCGTGTTCCACATGGAAGGGCGGCTGCCGCAGCGCCCCTTGCATCCGCTGGATCAGGTCCTGACGGATCACGGCATGACCATCCGGCAGAACCATGACCTGCTCTACTGCGGGGGACGGCTCCGCCCCGGCGAGTTTTCTCTGCCGGGGGATGTGTCCTCCCAATACATTTCCGGTTTACTGATGGCTCTGCCCCTGTTGAATGAGGGCAGCGCCCTCACCGTTACCGGCGGACTGGAATCCGCCGCTTATGTCACTATGACGGAGGACACCCTCCGCCGGGGCGGCGTCTCTCTGCGGAAAACCGGTGGGACGTGGCACATTTCCGGCGGACAGCGCCTTCGTTTCCCGGACCGTCTCACCGCCGAAGGAGACTGGTCCAATGCCGCCTTCTTCCTGTGTATGGGCGCCTTGTCCCCGGAGGGCGTCACTGTTCACGGACTGGATCTGGCCTCCTCTCAGGGGGACCGGGCCGTTTTGAACATTCTGGCCGCCATGGGTGCGCGTGTTTCCACGGAGAACGGCTCCGTGACGGTTCGTCAGGGAGAATTGAAGGGCGTGGCCATCGACGCCGGCCCCATCCCCGACCTGATCCCGGTGCTGTGCGTCACTGCTGCCGGGGCGGAGGGGGACACCCAGATCTTCAACGCCGGACGGCTCCGTTTGAAAGAATCCGACCGGCTCCGCACCACGGCTCAATTGCTGACAGCTCTGGGCGGCAGTGTGGAGGAACAGCCCAACGGCCTTTTGATCCACGGCACGGGCCGTCTGCGGGGTGGCATTGCCGATTCCTGCGGCGACCATCGGATCGCCATGTCCGCCGCCGTGGCAGCCTGTCTGTGCGAAAGCCCGGTCACTGTGCAGGGCATGGCCTGCGTTTCCAAGTCCTACCCCCATTTCTGGGAAGATTTTGACGCGTTGAAAGGAGGGGGCCTGTGAGCCGGTACGGAGAATTTCTGCATCTGACCATCTTCGGCCAGTCCCATGCCCCGGCCATCGGCATGACCTTGGAGGGTCTGCCCGCCGGAGAGTCCATCGACATGGAGGCCCTTCAGACGTTTTTGGACCGCCGTGCCCCCGGCTGCAACGATTGGTCCACCCCTCGGAAGGAGGCGGACCAGCCGGAATTTCTTTCCGGTCTGGTGGGGAACGTCACCTGCGGCGCGCCGCTTACCGCCATCATCCGCAACACCAACACCCGCTCCGGGGACTATGACGGCCTTTCCGTGGTGCCCCGCCCCGGCCACGCGGACTATACCGCCGGAGTGAAGTACGGCGGTCACGCAGATTTCGCCGGGGGCGGCGCGTTTTCCGGGCGGCTGACAGCCCCCCTGTGCATCGCCGGTGGCATCTGCCTGCAATTGCTGAAAAAGCAGGGCATTGAAGTCATCAGCCGCATCGCCTCCATCGGCTCGGTGGAAGATGTCACTCCTCTGACCGTTTCCACGGCAGACAAGCCATTCCCGGTGGTAGATGACGCCGTAGGGGAGACCATGCGGGCAGAGATCGCCGCCGCCAAGGCGGAGGGTGACTCCGTTGGCGGCATCGTGGAATGTGCTGTGCTGGGTCTGCCCGTGGGACTGGGCGGACCGCTGTTTGACGGCATGGAGGGCCGTATTTCCTCCATCGTCTTCGGCATCCCCGCCGTGAAGGGCATCGAGTTCGGCATCGGCTTCGGGGCCGCGCGGCTCCGTGGCAGCGAAAATAATGACCCCTTTGTGGTGGAAAACGGCACGGTTAGGACCACCACCAATCACTGCGGCGGTATTTTGGGCGGCATCACCAACGGGATGCCCCTGACCTTCCGGGCAGCGTTCAAGCCTACGCCGTCCATTGCCAAGGAGCAGCAAAGCGTGAATTTGAACACCCTGACCCCGGAAATTCTCCGGGTCCGGGGCCGTCATGACCCTTGCATCGTGCCAAGGGCCGTTCCCTGTATCGAAGCCGCGGCGGCCATCGCCGTATACGACGCCCTGTTGGGCCAGCCTTAAAAGGGAGGAATCTCTATGGAACTCAGTGATTATCGTGCCCGGATCGACCAGATCGACCGCCAACTGGTAGAGTTGTTTGCCCAGCGGATGAACACCGCCGCCGGCATCGCCGCCTACAAGAAGGAGCACGGCCTGCCGGTGCTGGACCCTGTCCGGGAGCGGGAAAAGCTGCTGGATGTAGCGGCGCAGGCCCCGGAGGATATGCGGGATTACACCGCCTCTCTCTACACCATGCTTTTTGAGCTGAGCCGCTGCTATCAGGGACGGCTGCTGGGGAGCACATCCCCGCTGACCACGGAAATTCAGACCGCCATTGACCAGACGCCAAACCTGTTTCCCTCCAACGTGTCCGTTGCCTGTCAGGGTGTGGCGGGGGCCTATTCCCAGCTGGCCTGCGACAAGCTGTTCAAGCTGCCTCACATCATGTACTTTGCCTCCTTTGAGGCGGTGTTTGCCGCTATCGAAAGGGGATTGTGCCGCTACGGTGTGCTGCCGCTGGAAAACAGCACCGCCGGCAGCGTCAATGCCATTTACGATCTGATGATGAAGCACGATTTCCGCATCGTCCGCAGTGTGCGGCTGAAGGTGGACCACAATCTGCTGGTGAAGCCCGGCGCCAAGCGGAGCGACATCACGGAGATCTACTCCCACCAGCAGGCCTTGAGCCAGTGCGAGCAGTATCTGCAGGCCTTCCCCGGTGTGAAGATCATCCCCTGTGAAAATACCGCCGTGGCCGCTCAGAAGGTGGCGGAGGGAGATGGCCACGCCGCCGCCCTGTCCTCCCGCTCCTGCATGAAGCTGTATGGGCTGGAATGCTTAGAGGCCGGGGTGCAGGATCAGGGCAGCAACTTCACCCGGTTCATCTGCATCTCCAAGAATCTGGAGATCTACCCCGGTGCGGACCGCACCAGCCTCATGGCGGTGCTGCCTCACGAGCCCGGCTCCCTGTGCCGGGTGCTCTCCCGGTTCTACGCCTTGGGCCTGAACCTGAACAAGCTGGAAAGCCGCCCCATGCCGGAGCGGAATTTTGAATTCATGTTCTACTTTGATCTGGAAACGCCGGTATACGCCCCGGAATTTTTGCAGCTCATGGGCGAGCTGCCCTCTCTGTGCGAGGAATTTTCCTATCTGGGCAGTTACAGCGAGGTGGTCTGATGCTGCGATGCGGACTGCTGGGGGAAACGCTGGGCCACAGCTATTCCCCCATGATCCATCACGCGTTAGGGGAGTATGACTACCGTCTCTTTGAGATCCCCAAGGAGGACTTGGACGCCTTTCTGCGCTCCGACTGCTGGGACGGCCTGAACGTCACGATTCCCTACAAGAAGGCGGTGGTGTCCTGCTGCGGGGAGCTGTCCAAGGCGGCGGAAAGACTGCAAAGCGTCAACACCCTCGTCCACCGTCCTGACGGCACGCTGTACGGCGACAACACGGACCTGTTCGGCTTTCTTTATATGGTCCGCCGCAGCGGCATCGACTCCGCCGGGAAAAAGGCGCTGGTGCTGGGCAGCGGCGGGGCCTCCGTCACGGTGAAGGCCGCGCTGGAGCAGCTGGGCGCTGACGTTACCGTCATTTCCCGCAGCGGTCCGGACGATTACGACCATCTGGACCGCCACGCCGATGCCCAGATCATCGTCAACACCACCCCGGTGGGGATGTATCCCCATAACGGCGCGGCGGCGGTGGATCTGCGGCTGTTCCCTCAATGTGAAGGCGTGCTGGACATCGTTTATAACCCGGCGCTCACCGCGCTGCTGCTGCAGGCGGAGAAATCGAACATCCCCCACGCCGGGGGGCTTTCCATGCTGGTGGCTCAGGCCAAGCGCTCCAGCGAGCAGTTCACCGGCACGGTGATCGGCGATGAAGCCTTGGAGCGGGTGGAGCGCACCGTGAACCACCGACTGCGGAACATCATTCTCATCGGGATGCCCGGTAGCGGCAAATCCGCCGTGGCCGCCGCTCTGGGCAAAGCGCTGGGCCGGGAGGTGGTGGAGGCTGACGAATTGATCTCCCAAAGGACCGGAATGTCCATCCCGGAGATCTTCGCCCGGTCCGGGGAGGAAACATTCCGGAAACTGGAAACAGAGGTTCTGGCGGAGCAGGGCAAGCGCTCCGGCATCATCCTCTCCACCGGCGGCGGCTGCGTCACCCAGGCGGAAAACTACCCGCTGCTGCATCAAAACGGCACCATTTTCCGCCTGACCCGCGACCTTGCCAAGCTGCCAACGGAGGGCCGTCCCATTTCCCAAGCCACGGACCTCGCTCAGCTTTGCGCCCGCCGGGAGCCGCTGTACCGCCGCTTTGCCGACGTGACGGTGTCCAACGACGGGGCGCTGGAGGCCACGGTACAAACCATCAAGGAGGCGCTGCTATGAAGCTTTTGGTCATCAACGGGCCCAATCTGAATCTGCTGGGCCTGCGGGAGCCTGCCATCTACGGCAGTCAGAATTACGAGTCCCTGCTGACCCTTGTCCGCGCCGCCTGCGATGCCGAGGGCATCGAGGTGGGCTTTGCCCAGTCCAACCACGAGGGCGCCATCGTGGACGCCATCCAGGCGGCCTACGGCGTCTATGACGGCATCGTCATCAACCCCGCCGCCTACACTCACACCAGCATAGCCATTCTGGATGCACTGAAGGCCGTGGCCATCCCTGCCGTGGAGGTCCACATCTCCGATGTGGACAGCCGGGAACCGTTTCGTCAGGTCTCCTACGCCGGCATGGCCTGCGTCAAAACCTATAAAGGTCTGGGGTTCCAGGGCTATGTGGAGGCAGTGAAATTTTTGAAAGACTATCTCAGCAAGTGAGCAAGCGCGCCTCCTTTCGGGAGGCGCGTTTTTCTGCTTTCCGGGGTGCTTTACAACCCGTTGAAAATCCAGTATGATAAGGAAAAGCCGTAAATCACCAAGGGAGGTTCTCATGGATACACTGCTGCGTCAAATTCCAAAGGTAGACGACCTGCTCCGCCTGCCCGCCCTGAACACACTGGCGGCGGAGGTGGGTGCCGCCGCCGTGACGGAGGCGGTTCGCCGGACGCTGGACCGGCTCCGCGCCGATATTCTGGTGGGGACCGTCACAGAGCTGCCCTCCACGGAGGCCCTCTGCGCTCAAATCAGCGCGTCGTGCCGGGCATCCCGCCTGCCCTCCCTCCGGGGCGTTATCAATGCCACCGGGATCGTTCTGCACACCAATCGGTGCCGGGCCTGCCTGAGTGACCGCGCGTTAGCGGCAGCGAGAGGGGTCTCTCAGGGCTATTCTACCTTGGAATATGACCTGACAGCGGGGGAGCGGGGGCAGCGGTACGCCCATGTAGAGCCGCTTTTGTGCCGCCTTACCGGGGCGGAGGCCGCCATGGTGGCAAACAACAACGCAGCGGCGGTGCTGCTGATCCTCTCCGCCCTCACCGCCGGAGGAGAAGTCATTACCTCCCGTGGAGAGCTGGTGGAGATCGGCGGATGTGATGGCCGCCTGCGGCGCGGTGCTCCGGGAGGTTGGTTCCACCAACAAGACCCACCTTTCCGACTACGCCAACGCCATCAGCGAGCAGACCCGCGCCCTTTTGAAAGTCCACACCAGCAATTACCGCATCGTGGGCTTTACGGAGAGCGTGTCCCCCGCCGCCTTAGCGGAGCTTGGCCGCTCCCGCAGCATTCCGGTCATTGAGGACTTGGGCAGCGGCTGTCTTGTAGATCTGGCACCCTTGGGCCTCCGGGATGAGCCGACGGTTCAAGCGTCCGTAAAGGCCGGAGTGGATGTATTATCCTTCTCCGGGGACAAGCTGCTGGGTGGTCCCCAAGCGGGGATCATCGTGGGCAAGCGGCGCTGTATCGACCTTTTGAAGCGTCACCCTCTGGCCCGCGCCCTGCGGGTGGACAAGCTGACGCTGGCCGCCTTGGAAGCAACTCTGCAAGCATATGTGGACGGCACCGCCCTTCAGGAGATCCCGGTGCTCTCCATGCTGGCCCAAACACCGGAGGAGCTGCGCCAGCGGGCAGAGTCACTCTGCCGCCGCATGGGAGAGAGCGGCGTGACCGCCGAGGTGGTTTCCACGGAAAACCCGGTGGGGGGCGGGGCAGTCCCCACCCAGACGCTGCACTCCTTCGCCGTGGCTGTCGTCCCAAGGGACAGCGCCGCCGCACTGGAAGCGCAGCTACGGCAGCGGCCTGTACCCATCATCGTCCGTATCGCCCATGACCGGTGTCTGCTGGATATGCGGACTTTGTTCCCGGCGGATCTTGACGAGATCCTTCAGGCTTTTCGGGAGACCGCTTCATGAAACACGTCATCATCGGCACGGCGGGCCATGTAGATCACGGCAAAACCGTTCTGGTCAAGGCGCTCACCGGCACCGATACGGACCGCCTGGCGGAGGAAAAGCGCCGGGGCATTACCATCGAGCCGGGGTTTGCCAGACTGGACTGGCCGGACGGCACGCAAGCAGGGATCGTGGATGTGCCGGGCCACGAAAAATTCATCAAAAATATGCTGGCCGGGGCGGGGGGCATTGATCTTGCCATGCTGGTCATCGCCGCGGACGAAGGTGTTATGCCCCAGACCGTAGAGCATCTGGATATTCTGTCTCTCTTGGGCGTCCAAGGCGGCTTGGTGGTGTTGACCAAGGCGGAGTTGGTGGATGATGACTGGTTGGAACTTGTTCGGGGACAGGCGTTGGAGCTGACCGAGGGCACCTTTTTAGAGGGCGCGCCCATTCTGTCAGTCTCCGCCGTCACCGGTCAGGGAATCCCGGAACTGCGGGACGCCCTGTACCGCTTGGTACAGGAGGCGCGGGAAAAAAGCGCGCTGGCACCCTTCCGGCTTCCCATTGACCGGGTCTTTTCCGTGGACGGCTTCGGCACCGTAGTCACCGGCACCCTTACGGAAGGGGCTGTCCAGGTGGGGGACGCTGTGGAACTGGTCCCCTCCGGGCTGCAAAGCCGGGTGCGGACCTTGCAGGTCCACGGTGAAAGCGTGGACGCCGCCTACGCCGGTCAGCGGGCGGCCCTCAACTTGACAAATCTGCAAAAATCGGAGATCCGACGGGGGGACGCGGCGGTAAGACCCGGCAGCGCCCGGTCCTCTCGGATGCTGGATGTGCGGCTCCGGTGTCTGAGAAACGCCAAACGCACGGTTTTGAACGGCTCCCAGGTCCATCTGTACCACGGGACCTCCGTTCATTTGGCAAAGGCGGTGCTGCTGGAGCGGGACGAATTGCGGCCCGGAGAAAGCTGCCTTGCCCAGCTGCGGCTGACGGAGCCGATGGCCGTCAAACAGGGGGATCGGTTTGTCATTCGATTCTACTCTCCGGTGGAGACCATCGGTGGCGGAACGGTGCTGGACCCTCGGCCCCTTCGCCACAAACGGCATGACCTAGCGGTGCTGGACAGCCTGATCCTCCGGGAACAGGGCTCCGGCAGTCAACGGCTGCTGCAAGCTGCGGAGGAATTCGGTGTTTCACTGCCGGATAGCAGCCAGTTGGCGGAGCGTTCCGGTCTGGACACTGGTACTGCTGTATCCTTGCTGGCAGACCTGCTGAATCAGGGAAAGCTGGCGGAGCCGCTGCCGGACCGCTACGCGGCGGCCTCGGCGCTGGACACCCTCTGGGACCGCTGCCGGGAATTGCTGTCCGCCTACCACCAAAAGCACCCCCTTCACGCCGGGATGCCCGCCGCCGAGCTGCGGCAAAAGCTGTTCCGGCAGATCACTCCCGCTGAGGGCGATGCGCTTTTGGAGGTTTTTCGGGCGGAGGGGCGGATGAAACGCGCCGAAAACCGTTGGGCGCTGGCGGAGTTTTCCATTCGACTCACCAAGCGGCAAACCGCCCTCTGGGACGCGCTGTTGGAGCGCTTCCTCCGGGGTGGCCCGGAGCCGGACACCATCGAAGCGGTGCTGGACAGTATTCCTCCGGAGCGCCGGGAGGAGGCTCGTCAGGTGCTGGAAAGCCTGCTCACCGGCGGAGAGCTGGTACGGCTGTCACCGGAGCTGTGCTGGCACCGGGAGGTGTTCCAAAAGGGGCTGGATATCTTGCGGACGCTGTGTGCTGACCACGGCGCTGTCACGCTGGCAGAGGTCCGGGACGCTTTCGACACCACCCGGAAATACGCTTTGCTGTTTTTAGAAGCCTGCGACCGACGGCAGATCACGGTTCGAGAGGGCGACTGCCGCCGCCTGAAGCTCAAATTTCATGACTGACATACCGCCGGAGCGTTGCTCCGCTTCGGCGGTGGTCAGCTTCAAAGGAAATATGGGAGCAGATAGGTGCTGGTGTGCCTCCCGGTCTTCAAAACCGGTGCGGACGGCGAACAGCCGCCTGGATGAGTTCGATCCTCATATGCCCCCGCCAAAACCAGCCTGCCGCCCTTTAGACAGGTGTTCGTAAAACAGGTTTAGACCGAAATTACGAAATGAGCATCTGTCAGGCAGGGTTGGAAAGCAAACACAAGATTGAAGGTGGTTGAATAGATCACCTTCAATCTTGTGTTGTTTATTATGATCTATAATTATCTTGTGTGGATGAAAACGCCAGAAACTACGCCGTAAACATTTCGGTAAAGATTTCCCTGAACGGGGCATCCAAAGTCACAGAAACAAGTTTGCTCCACGTCTCAACTTTGATAGTGTCCGCTTCAACGCACCATATTTTATAGTGAATATCGCCATATTTATCTACCGGAACTCCGGTATTGTTGACTGCTTCTGTATATTTAGCAATATATATGTCTTTTTCATACTGATTTATCGAAAAATCCATGTGTGTGAAAGCGTGCTTATGAGGAAAGTATTTTGCATGAACGAATGTAGCCATCACAAATTCATCGCTAATTGTGTCTGGTGCCCAAAGTTGCTCAATCTCAATATGATAAAAAGTGTTTCCAAATTCCTTATCTGGTTTTATCACCATAACTAATTTGTGCGCCAATGCAGGATGGATATGAACAACTATTTCTTTGCTTAAAATAGACTCAATATTGGCAAAGCTAATGGTTATCCCATGAAATTTTTGAAGATCGTAGGTTGCAGTTGAAAGCATCTTTTCAGCAGGGACTGCTAAATTTTCATCGCATCGCATAAATAAAGTTTTCTCGGCTATTTCATTAGAGATAATGCGAAAGGTATACGGCATACCATCGGATGTTGATGCGATTGTAGGGTCAAGAAAAATATTGTATAAGTAGTAAATATCGCCAACTTGAAATCCCTGTCTCAAAAACTTTACGTCAGAATCAGAAAGTGCGCTTAACCCATACTTGTTATGTGGATCTCTGAGTTTCTCATGGCGCTCAATTTCCTCAACATTGCATATATGCACTGCTTTTTCTGCAACGAGTACCAAAATTAAAGCATAGAGCGCATATTTCGGTTCAATATCAAAATAATCTGTAATTCTCTTGCGACTACCTAAAATACTCCATAGCAGTAAACCGTGTTGCTGCGCATTGGTTTCCTCATATTCTGGTTTTACATGTAGCAGTCTAAAGCCCAGATACCAATTATCCTCTGCAAAGCAATATTGTAAAAGTTCCTCATAATCAACGCTATCGCACTCGTAAAACACTGTGAGTGCATATTCAACAATTTCTTGCATAAAGATAGGAATTTCTTCTGGTACATGACAAATAAGTGTCCGAGGCTGAAAGGAGTAGTATTTAAGAAATATATTTGGATAGCTTACAGTTACAACGTCTCCATGAGGAGCTTTTTTCATTGAACGGAGATAGTAATTTACTGTCCAAAACTCCTGTGACTGCACTATCGAATCCATTAAATACAATAAATCCCTCTTACATGCTTGCTCTTTGCGATTGATTTTAGTATGGTTACCCACCACTTTCCCTCCCACAGTAGATGTAATCGTTACTTCACTATTGTTTCCTTTTGCGTCTTTTCTTCCCGCCATAAGTCGTTTGGAATTGTGCTTTCCCACGCTGACTGATAGGATTTTTCATATACTTGGACTTCTTGAGAATCCCGATCAGCGAAACAAATTCTTCCTTTGTGAGCGCGTCGTAATCAAGTCCGATGGTTGCAAGATATGCGCGGATTTTCTTTTCCTCAGAACTACCCTCAAAATTCATCGCATCCTGCAACTGACCCTGTACGGTTGCGACAAGGGATGTTTCATCCGCCGTCATGGTATCGGGGCGATGTTCACTCCGAATATCGCGAAGGATGCCTTTCAGATCATCCGCAATCAGGCTTCCGAAATATTCATCTTCCCGAATCTGTGCCACTTCCAACGTCCGCAGATGCAGATCATTTTCATCGCCGCCGTTTTTCATCAATGCCATTTGTCGAACAGCTTCCAGCACGGCGTTCATGTCCTTGATCCGCATATCCGCGATCCGGTCAACGTAAATTTCGGCGTCCAGCATAAACCGCTGGAAATCCTTGTGGCAGATCAGCTCCGACAGCAGCCGGTGGTTGAAATTACTCGTTCTCAATACTTCGATTGCATCATCACCCAAATGCAGAGCGTCCAGCTCTGTGTTTGGGTGATTTTTTTGTTCTGTCAGCCCCAGCAGGTAATCGGTGGACACGCCGTAGAACTTTGCCAGCGCCACCATGCTGAACGGACTGATGTCTTTGAAATCGTCGGCTTCGTATTTTCCCAGCGCAGATTTTGAGATGCTTGTTTCCGCAGAAAGCTGTTCCAGTGTCAGACCGCGCTCTACGCGCAGGTCTTTGAGCCGTTCCTGAATGGTGAGTTTTGGCTGCATAGCGGTGTCCTCCCTTCAAATTTCTGCCCTTTCCCGGTCTTGTCCATGAGCGTGGAAATCTGCGTTTTTCAGCGCGTTTTCCGACCTCTTGGATATACGGGAGAGGGCTATATTTTTCGCTAAAATGGTCTTGCAATCGCACCTGAACCTTGAAAATTGCATGACCGTCCGAACGGGATATGTCCTCTGGCGAAGTGCCGCATCCAGCGCACCAAGGAGAACGAAACGCCGGGAGCGATCCTCCGGGCAGGAACGACATTCGGAAAGAGCGGCAAAATCGAATGTAAAAATCAAAGCAAGTGAAAACGGCGAAATAGTTTTCTGCTCTGTGCGGTTATCTGCACGGAATAGAGCGCTATTCAGCAGTGAACGACGTTTGTCGTTCAACATGATATTTCTCCGTTTCACGCAAAGACACATCAAACGGCAAAAGCGGAAGGTGCCGCCTGTGACCAACGTATCATTGGCAGTATTTCCAGCCGAAAGCCGTGCATCAAAAACCAGCGCCCTATGGCGAACGGGTGTCACGATTTAACAAACCCATTTTACCATAAGGCGCATCGAAAAAACAGGAGGAAAGTTTGAATATGAGAAAATCTGAAACCTATCGCAATGAGATCAAGTCCTACATCGTCCGCACCGGCATGACCATGACCGAGGTGGTGGACTACCTTTCCGACGAGTACGGCTGGAGCCGCAGCGTTCCCAATCTCTCCGGCAAACTCAAGCGCGGCTCGCTCCGCTATGGCGAAGCGGTGGAGCTTGCCGACGCGCTGGGGTATGACATCGTGTGGGAGAAGAGAAAATGAAAATGTTAGTCTGATTTGCAACACAAATAACAAGTCTTTTATTTCGAGGCTGGAAAAGTTCTGTGCAATATGATAAAATTGAAAATGAGGTGAAAACCGTATGATCAAATTCTCAGACTTTATGCCAGTCGATTTTCCGGATAAGACGAAAGTCAAATTTAACATGAATGCAGGGAATACTGCTTTGCGTGCATGGGACTATCTGTTGGATGATGCTCCTGAATGGGTTGCAATGAACGCGCATAAGCGCAAACAGGCAAATAACAACTTAAATCACGCGGATTATCTTCTGGCTTTTGCTCAGTATTATCCTTACGGTCCCCAATATTATATTTTTGGTGGAATGTACCAGGTTGAAAAAATTCTCCCAGAAGTATTTGATGCTGTTGGGTATAAGCTTACACTTCTCCCTGATTACGCGGACTATCGCAAACGGTTGATTATTAGGCTAAAGAAGCCAATCGGCAGAGATATTTATAACAAGCCATATCAGTCTGTTCAAAGAGATTTTGACCCCGAAGTATACGAACTTGCTCCGGCTACGAAACTTGGCGCATTCCCCGGATACAGCAAAGTACTTTTGAGCCATAAAGATTTGCAGACCATTATCAAGCTGGATGCTCCTGAGTGGAAAAATGCTCTTTCCAGCGTGAAGGGCGTTTACTGTATTACAGACCGTTCAACAGGACAGCTCTATATCGGATCGGCGACGGGGGATATTGCTGGCATCTGGCAACGTTGGTCATCTTATGCCGATGTAACGAATCTTACAGGCGGCAATAAGGCTTTTGAAGAACTGAAAAACAATGGAGCGGACTACATCGTAGAAAATTTTTCATACTCCATTTTGGAGATCTTTGATATGCGTACAAAGCGTGAGGATATTATTCAACGTGAGTCGTATTGGAAACGGGTTTTTCAAACAATAAAGTACGGTATGAATAACAATTAGAACTGTACTACAGCGGAGGGGAGGTTGATGCAAATATGACGAAGCAATATAAGGGACGGACAGCAACTATTGAAATTGATGAGAAGAATGTTATCATCAAATCTTCCGGATTCTTTTCATCATCAAAGAAAACTATTCCACTTAGGGATATAAAGAATGTAGAGCTTAGTGCAAGTTCATTTTTCTCAAAGGATACGGTGGAAATATACTATGGCAGCAATGTTGAAAAAGTCCAGTTTTCCAATTCTGCCGATGCGAAGAAAGCAGCGACCGACATCACAGATATTGCAAGGAAAAACAGACGAACATCTCCACTTGGGGAACTCACTGGACTTGCCACATCGTTATTTGGAATTGGCGTATCTGTTGCCTCCGCCATAAAAGAGGATCAAGAACGACAGCGGAAAAGGGAAATTCAAAAAGCAGAAGCCGAATATAAAAAGGCTGTTGATGACTTTCTTAACTCTGGTAAACTAACGACCACTACTTATGTCAATGGAAGAGAGTTTAACCGTCCTACTGCTAAAGACGATATAGAAGCTGTATTTATTGCAGAGTATGCAAAGTCACCCCGCACCGCAGAACAGCCGTGGTCACAGAAATGGACGGAGCAATACGGCATTCAAGATGTTCCTGCCTATCTGCAATCTGTGGTTGCAGATGGATATTTGGAGGAAGCCGTTTTGGGGAAAGCGCTTTCGACCCTCACAGGGGAACAGCTTAAAACAATGTTGTCCGATCTTTCGATGAAAGCGAGCGGGGCAAAGAGCGTTCTTATTCAGCGACTAATAGAAGATGCAGATGAACATAGGGTGCGACAGCTTTTCCCAAATCCTGTGTACGCGCTTACTGAGAAAGGCGCTGAGCTGCTGAGGGCTAATCAGTCTGTGCTTGCTGATATGTGGATAGATTGTGAGAAAGCCATTGAGCAGGGTAAAAATGTTGCACCGGAGTTTAAGAAACCTGATACCAAAAAAGCAAAAAAGAAAAGAACAGCTAAGAAGCAACTGACAGATGCAGAGAAACTTCGAGAATACAAAAAATCGCTCAAGACTCTGTATGAAGCATTAAAAGGTCCTGAAATTCGAGAGCAAATTTCAACAATCAAGGCTTGTAAACCGACCAGAAAAGAGTTGGAAGAGGATTTGCGGGGAATATGTGCGAATGCCTGTTATTCTCCTATTCCGTACTCCGAAACAATGGGGAATATCTATCAGTACAGAGATTTCTACTCCGAAGAACTTATTGACCAGATATACAAAGGACAAACAAAGTATATGCTCTTTGATAGAACTGGTTTTGCGGATTTGGTTCATAAGATTTCTGGAGATACTCCATTTGACTTTTTTGCATGTATTGACAAGAAATGGGATATGTTTGTATCGGAATATATGAGAAAGCATTGAACGTCACTATTCTGGAATAGGAGGAAATATCCCTTTGGAACAAAGGGCGCACTTCTATACTCTCCTGACGGGAGTATGTGCGCTCTGCGAGGCAGACAGCCCGGGCAGTCAAATGTCCGGGCTTTTTTGCGTTGCGTTGCTCCGTACAAGGGAGTGCCTCCCTTGCGCTGCCACGGCAGCTATCCCAGCGCACTTTGCAGTGGAAACAGTTTGCTGGCGCAGTCTATTTTCACCGCAAAGCCTGAAAATTCCATATCATCACGCAGACCGTCTACCGAAAATGTAGGCGGTCTTTTTCTATCCATCTATCAGTCAGGAGGTTGAAATCATGCACGAAAAAGAAATTGAGAAGCTGCAAGCGGAGAAAGAAAAGGTCGAGCGGCAGCTTGCGCAGGAACAGCACAAAATCCAGCGTCTTGAAAACCGCGCCGCCTACTATGAAAAGGGAGAACGGCGCAAGCGGGCGCACCGGCTTATCACTCGCGGCGCAGCCATCGAGAGTGTCGCACCGCAGACGAAAGAGTTGGACGAAACCGCGTTTTACACTTTTGCAGAACGGGTTTTCGCCCTGCCAGACGCGCAAAGGCTTCTCATGGAAGCTGTCAGCCGCCATGCAGGAGGTGATTGAATATCGCACTCTTTCATTTTCATGTGACGCAGATCAAGCGCAGCGCGGGGCAATCTGCCGTGGCTG
>ERZ779850.2180-NODE-2180-length-16725-cov-6.161248_pt1 | contig 16725 bp, 16 predicted proteins | sample MGYA00511249_ERZ779850 | MGnify/ENA primary metagenome ERZ779850 (study PRJEB29588, sample SAMEA2162475) | human gut metagenome | biome: human gut; feature: human-associated habitat; material: faeces | place: Denmark | collected 2008/2010 ...
TAAAAGATATTTTTTGTGAAATATGCAGGATTTCATTAACTTCATTCCCCCTGTAGAAATATTGCAATTGTAAACGCACTGACCGGTTGCTTTTTGTCGAAGTAACATTGTACGCTTTTTGAAAGTATCGGTCAATATAAGGTATACAAAAAAACAGCAGCAGAACCGTTTTCACAGTTCTGCTGCCCCCATAATTATTTTAACAAATACCTAACTCCAAAAAAGCCATTATTTACAAAGCGCAGAAAATGCATCTGCAACAAACTGAACCTTGGTTCCGATAATAACCTGTACAGAAGTTTTTCCAGGTTTGATCACGCCTGCAACACCTGCAGATTTGATCACCTTATCATTTACAGCTGTAATATCCTTAACCTCAAGTCTCAGTCTTGTGATGCAGTTATCGATACTTGTGATGTTCTCTTTTCCGCCACAGCCTTCCAGGATCTTTGCGGCAATAGCAGTATAGTCATCATTTGCAAGCTCGATATTCTTCTCTGCCTCAAGATCGTCATCGTCTTCTCTTCCCGGAGTCTTCAGATCAAATTTCTTGATGGCAAAAAGGAATACAACATAGAATACGATGAATGCTGCAATTCCAAGCGGAAGAATGAGCCATGTCTTCTGTGCTGCCGGAAGTGAGGATGAGAAAAGTAAATCCATCGCACCGGCGGAGAAGCTGAAGCCTGCACGGAAGCCAAGAGCAACTGTGATCATGGTGAAGATACCGTAAAGTAATGCATAAATTACATAAAGGCCAGGAGCAAGGAACATAAATCCAAACTCGAACGGCTCAGTTACACCACAAATAAATGCACAGATCGCTGCAGATGCAACAAGACCGATGGCAACTTTTTTCTTTGCAGGTTTCGCACATCTTACCATTGCAAGTGCTGCACCAGGAATACCAAACATCATACATGGGAAGAATCCGGACATGTACATTCCAAGGCTCCAAGATACATCTGCAGAGGTTTCACCTGCCCAGAAGTGCTGAAGATCACCAGTCCGATGGTGTCAAACCAGAATACATTGTTCAGTGCGTGATGTAATCCGGTAGGGATCAGCAGACGGTTCAGGAATGCATAGATACCTGCACCAACAACATCCATACCTGCAACTGCTTTTCCTAATGCTACAAGTGCACTGAAAAGTAATGGCCACACAAACAGTAATACAGCAGATACGATAATGGAATCCACTCCTGCGATGATCGCTACACAGCGCTTGCCGCTGAAGAATGACAGCCAGTCAGGAAGCTTGGTGCTCTTGAATTTGTTATAGCATGTAGATCCGATGATACCGGCAAGGATTCCGATAAAAGGATTCGCAATTTTGTCAAATGCAAGAGTCTTTGTTGCATTGTCAGCGATTGATGGCATGATGGTTGTAACAAATCCTGTAGAAAGAAGTGTTGTGAGCATCAGCCAGGATGCAAGTGCAGCAATTCCGCCGGTTCCGTCATTCTTTTCTGACATACCGACACCAACACCGATAGCAAAAAGGATTGCCATGTTGTCGATCAGAGCTCCGCCTGCCTTAACCAGAAACAGACCGATCAGATTGGCTGCGCCATGAATGTCTCCACCCTGCATAGTTGCCGGACATAACCAGTATCCGATACCCATGAGGATACCACAGATTGGCAGTACTGCCACCGGAAGCATTAACGCTTTTCCCAGTTTTTGAAGAAATTTCATATATTTCCCCTCCCTTAAAATAAATATATTTGACCGGATCACTCCGGTTATAACACCCCGAAAATTGCTACTATCTCCGGGCTGCTATAAGCCTGTCAGCTGCATGAAGATGATCATGAAAGCTTGAGGACGGCTTCATCCGCCGAAACATCCCCCTCCTTCTGGAGGCTTATCTTTCCGTAATCATCTGTGTTGCAGATCAGAACCGGGATAATCGTGTTTAAACCGGCTTTCTCAATTTTGTCCAGATCAGCCTCTATCAGAAGATCACCCTTTTTAACCTTGTCACCTGCTGCAACGTGGGCTTTAAAGGGTTCGCCCTTAAGTGTGACTGTATCCAGTCCGATATGTATCAGTATTTCCGCGCCCTGAGTGCTTGTCAGCGTAACTGCATGAAGCGTATCAAATACCATTGCCACCTCACCGTCTGCCGGAGCATATATCCTGCCGTCTGCCGGGATCACTGCAAAACCGTCACCCAGTACCTTGTCCGCAAAGACAGGGTCCGGAACCTCCGCAAGGGGAACCACTCTACCCTTGCAGGGTGCATAGATTAAATTTCCTTTATCTTTTCCTTTAAAAAATTTCAGCATATTCTCTTCCTCCCGTTATTTCACCACTTTTTCCGGTATTGATATCCGCGATGTCGATTTGTAAATATGTCTATATATTTTTTATCCGTTCCGGGTTTATATTATATATTTCGTATAATTTTCATTTTTTGATTTTTAGGCATGTGTATATATTAACCATTATTTTCGGTTTTGTCCACATTTTTATCGGTATTTTTCAAAAAAATAAGCTGTAGCACATTAACGCGACAGCTTATGTGAGAATATTCAGTTTACTTCAGCAGTTCTTTTTCTTTCATATTCGTTGTCACCTGAAACTCTCCGTTGATCCGTTGGATCTCGTATACCAGGGGATTATTTCTGGCCCAGCCGGGATCTTTTTCTGCCTGCCGGTTCCAGCTGTACCAGGCGCGGACAAAGCCTTCGTGGATGGTAGATTCCGCTTCCTGGCGGGCCTGGACCGCATCCTGATAATCCACAAAAGTTCCGATATAAAATCGTTTCCCCTTGAATCCGATGGTAGCACGGTATTTTCCATTCCGCAGCTGATAGACGCCACGGAATCCGCTGGTATTATCACTGCGGTGCTTTCTTTTTTCCAGCATCTCCACACAGGTTCCATCTACCATATGCAGCTGCCCGGGAAGCTCCTTCCATATCTCCTGTCTCAGACAGCCACAGCTTCTGTAATTACCATGAAGAAGGCCATCCTCTGTCACATCCACTTCATTTCCGCAGTCACACCGACAATGCCAGAACACAGAGCCCTTTTTGCTCCTTTTATCTGTATGATAGAGAGCAGTCAGCCGCCCGAAACGCTGTCCGCTGATGTCGGTGATCCCGCGACCTCTGACATAATGGCCGCAACCGCAGCTGGTACATTTTCCGGCTTTCAGGCTGTGTGCAGTGGAAATATGCATATTCCCGCAGTCACAGCGGCATTCCCACCTGGTCCTGCCGTTTTTACTTTCCAGTTTTTTTACTGCCACAAGTTTCCCGAAACGCCGGCCTGTAAGGTCTTCTGCCACCGGTCCTCTCTTGGCACTGTTTTCCGGAATACATCCACAGTCCTTTACAGTCCCACGCATCAGATGTCTGGTATTTACTTTTATCTCATTTCCACAATCACATCTGCACAGCCATACAACATACCTGTTTTCCCGCTCATCCAGTTTTTTCAGTACCGTCAGATGACCAAATCTCTGACCTTCCAGTTTAAGTCCGTTTGCCATCCTCTGTCCCTCACATTTCGTCAAAAAAAGCGATGCGGTAGAAATTTTTCCTGCCGCACCGCTGTCCGGATCCTGTTATTTATCCGTTTTCTTTTTTCTTCTGACAAATACTGCTGCCAGTAATACCACGCATCCGGAAACGCAGATCACTGCGATCCATTTTGCAATGTTTGTGTTATCTCCTGTTTTTGGCATAGCTTTTACATGACTGGAACCAGTATTTCCTGTATAGGAAGAAGTTCCCGTATAGGAAGAAGTTCCGGAAGCAGGCGGATTGCTGTCAGGTTTTATCGGCGTGTTCGTTATGGTCGCTGCCGGAGTTCTGGTCGGCACTGCAGTCGGAGTTTTTTCCGGAAGTGGTGTCGGTGTATTTTCCGGTACAGGTGTCGGCGTATCCACAGGATCGTAGGAATTCACAAAGCCGATATCCTGTTTCTCGCTGTTCATCTGTGCATCGGTATGTGCAGCCACAACTGCTTCCAGATCACCGGACTCTCCGTTCGTTACTGTTACTTTCACATAATAAACGGTATTGTCATAATGTCCGTTTTCCAGCTTTCCAGGCTGCTGGGAAACGCTGTAAGTGTATACGCCAGGAACAGCATATTCCACTGCAAGAAATTCTGCTTTCCCCGCACCTGTGATCGTGATCGTATTTTCTTCCGGCATGGGTGCTTCGTCCTCACCCTGAAGAATGATCGTATAAGTTTCGTCCGGAGATGGCTTCTCACCTGACAATTCCACGCTGACAGGAATCTTTACTTCCGCAACTCCAGCTGCCATAGCTGAAATCGGAAAAACTGTCAGGCACAGAACCGCAAGCAGGAGCACTGCCGGAAATTTTCGTATATTCGTCTTCATCCCCTCCTTACGTCTCCGGCGAATAAGGTTTCATTACCGCCAGAAGAACTGTTCTTGCATCTGTAAATTCCGAAGAGCAGGTTGACATTGCCAGTATCTGGGAAAAATCTTCGGACTTTCCAATGTTATCCATTGTCTGCTGATGGACATGTTCCGCGTTTTTTCTGACAAAATCCACAAGTCCGCTGGTGTCCGCCTGCCATTTTCCCGTTGCAAAAATAGACTCCTCAGATGCGGAAACCTGCATACATGCAAAAATTTCCAGCTTGTAGGAACGGTCAGGCAGAATCAACGTACCTGTGGTGCTTTTGTTGAAAAATTTCTTTTTTCTGTAAAGATCCAGATCTCCGAACATCTTATGCTCTGCCATGTGATGACCATACAGGAGAGAATATTTCCCCCGAAAATTCCTGTCACAGCCGGAATCCAGAAAGATACTTCCTGACAAAGCAAAATCACCGTATACATCGGTGTTGATGTAAGTCAGGTTATCTTCTCCCTGAAGGATCGGATAGTCGATCTTTGTGTGGTCCAGTGTGATCCATCCACAGACATCCGGATTGATTTTGCGGAGCTCTTCAAAAGAAGTGCCTCCGTCTTTCTGTTCCGGGTCGGGTTTCAGTTTTAAGAGCTGGGACTGGATGTCGTCCACAGCGCCATAGACCTGTGCGTTATCCCAGAGTGCATACCCGGAATACGCCGCCGCCAGGATCAGAAACAATGCTACAATGGCAGTGACCAGAGAGTTGGCCGCTTTCAGAAAAAACTTAGATGCGTTCATACTGCCTCCTCTCTGCCGCCTGGATGATCATTAGTCTTCGTATTTACGTCTTCTGGTGATGAATGCTGCACCTGCGATTACGATCACGCCTGCGAATACGAGGATGTATGGGAGGGTTGTGAGGTTGATGCCGGTGTCGATTTTACCGTTCTTGGTGTTGGTGAAGGCTGCTGCCTGTGTTGCGTTATCAACTTCCTGGTTTTCAAGCGTTCTTCCATCGTTGTTATTAACAGTAGTTATATAGTCGTCACTTGTATAGTCATGCTCTTCTACTGTGTAAGTTAATCCATATGGCAGATTCTTAATATCAAGAGTTTCACCATGTTTAAGATAAAATGTTGTTTTTTCACCAGTTATAATAGTTTCAGGATTTTCTCCATAAGAAGTTTTACCTACTGAAAAACTTTTAGCAGTATCTTTACCACTCTGACCATTTAAAGTTACATCAAATGCAAAGTATTTACTCTTGTCACCAAGGTTACCATTAACATTTTTGGAAATATCTAATGTTCCTGCACGGTAAGTATTAGTAAATGCATTATTATTCTTATCAAGTTTTTTATTATCTTTTTTCAGTGATACTATTCTTTTCAGAACTCCATTCTCATCAACAACTGTAACTTTTAACACAACTGGAGTAGTATCATAAATAACACCTGCTGTCTTTCCTGAGACTTCTGTAATTGTATACGTATACACACCTACAGAAGAATAGTCCGGTAAAGTAATTTCGGTGCTTGCACTACTTGTGGCACTCTTTTCGTCAAAATGAATACTATTTACAGAAATATCTGGCATCTCATTAGGATCTGTAATAGCAGAATCACTTACGCTAGTCTTATCAACTTCAAATGTGAAATCCTCAGCCGGTGAACTTCCCTGACCTTCAAGATTATACTGTTTCTTAATTGTAACCTTAGACTGGTCTGTGTACGTTGTAGGTGTTTCTGTTTCTTCCGCAAACGCCGTACTTCCCATGGTAAACATGGTGGCTGCTGCGATCAAACATGCTAACAGTTTCTTTGTCTTTTTCATAAGAAAATCCTCCTAGAAATATAAATTTATTTATAAGCTCATAAAAAGCAGCTTATACATTTGTTGTTATGTTCTCTCAGAAATGGGAGAACAGTTAATTTTTTACAGTTCCCTTCTTCGAAGTATAGTGATCACTTTTGCTTTTACATCCTCCGTGGAGATGGGGCCGAATTCACGGCTGTCTTTTGCATGGGTTCGGTAATCTCCCAGGATAAATACACTGCCTTCCGGAACTGTATAGGGATATGTGATCCCTTCCTTTGCATATGTAGGAAATGCAATTTCTCCTGTCTGGGCTGTTCCGTTTACGAGAAGCGTTCCTGTGTCATCCATTGTGATCACATCGGTTTCGCATCCCAGGATACGCCCTACATGAGTTTTGCCGCCGGCTTCATACACGACAACATCTTCTTTTTCAAGATTCTGTTCCAGCCGATAACCGATGAGAAGATCTCCGGCCTCCACTGCCGGGAACATTTCATTATCCGGTGCCTGGCCTATAAGAAAAACCTGTGTAAACAGCAGCCAGCCAACGGCCACGATCAACACGATCCGCCAGAAAAGACGGATGTAGCCTTCCTTTATTTCTGTAGAATATCTTCTTTTCCGGATTGTCTGAGAACAGGTTTGATCTTTTTCAGCACGCATCACCTCCGCACCTCTTCTCTGGAACTATATCCTGTGAACAGATCAGACATTTGTATCCTGTCCGGTAGTCCCTCTTTCAGCAAGTTCCTTATATTTGCGAATCATGGCATCACAGCTTTTCTGATGGTCAGCGATCAGTGCATCGTACCGTGCACGTTCTGTGCTTAAGGATGTTTCATAAATCTGATTCAGCTCTTCCAGCTTTTTCCAGAGATGAATTTCATCCACTCCGCCAAACAGCACCTTCCGAAACCTGACCGTCCGGAACCACTCCTTCAGCTTTTCGTGCTCATGATTTAACGCCTCTGTCTGCGGAAACCGCTCTGCTCCAGCATTACAGCTTCCTTTTTTTCCTGACCGTTTTTTCTTCATCACAACCGCCTTCAACTCCAACGCTTCCTGCGCCTGAATAACAGCACACCTGCTCCGGCAGCTACGATACATAATGCCAGAATGTATGGTGTTGTATTGAGATCCAGCCCAGTGTCCGGGATTGCATCTTTATTGTTGGTGAAGATAACTTCGTGAGGAACATCATTATCCCTTTTTGAAATAGATGTTATTTTCGCCTCTCTATTATTCGTACCAGAAGGCTTACCGTCTATTGCATAGGAAGGCGTATATCTATCGTTGCTATAATCGTCTTCTGTGATCGTTACGGTTGCTCCAACTGGAACCTGTTTCAGTGTTGTTGTCTGGTCATCTGACAGTGTAATTGTCGTTGGCTTTTCATACTGTATCTCACCGATTTTAAATGGAAGATTAGTATTTCTTCCATTTATTACAGAAACTGTAAAGTTGAACTTTTTACCCTTATCTCCCATATTTCCGGTTACACTTTTTTTGATATCTACTGACGTATAAAGCGGTGTGTAGTGGGCATAGAAGTTTACGGTACCATCTGCCAACTCTGTATTTTTTGGAAGATATGGCCAGGTTGTAATTTTCTGATCTCCACATGCTCCTCCGCCAGCATTTTCCGGATACCAGCCATCCAGAACATATGTTATTCCATTGATAACTTCTTTACTGCCTATTGTAGCTTTTTCTGTTGTTTCAACCTTTCTTCCTCTTATATAATCTTTTGCATCGTACAGATCATATTTTGACGCCTCCGGACTTTTAATCCAGAATTTTGCAGTAAAAGTTTTTTTACATACAATATCAATCGTACAGTCAATATGATAATTCTGCTTTGTTGTTGTGCTGTTATCTCTTGAAATTTTGAATGGTTTTAATGTAATTTCTGTCACATCTTCTTGTTTTAAATCTGTTATTCCCAATTTATTTCCCAGGTTATCTTTATAAGCGTTCCAAATAGAATCCAAAATATAATTAAAATATGTTTTTCCATCCACATTTCCACTTGAATTGCTTCTTTTTACAATCCATGAAGATCCTGCAGTTCCATCTGGCCATGTACTAACATGATTGTTCACATAGTCCCTAATATTTTTATCCTTGTTATCAACCTTTTCCCATACTGCCCCATTAGTATTAATTTTTCCAAATAATTTGCTCTTGTCTGATTCTGGTGCCCAATATTGGGTATCATTACTTTCCGGAATGCCATCTGGTGTAGCCAGATAATAGATAGCTGCTATTCCGGTATAGTTTTGATAACTACCCCATCGTTCCTGCACCGCTACCGGATCTTGCTCCTGCTCTATATCCTGCACGGACTGCGCATCCGCCTGCGCTTCCAACTCCACATCCTGAACCTCATCTACCGATGCATCTGCATCTCCCGCCGGTGTTGCACCTGGTTCTTCGGGCTGTTCGGTGACTGTCGGCTCCTCCGGCTGTTCGGTCACGGTCGGATCTGCTGGCTGGATTGGCTCTTCGCCAGGCTCTACGGATGGCTCTTCCGGCTGCTCCGGATCCTCAGATGGAGCTTCGATAACATCTGTCGGTTCCTCTGTATTTTCATCTCCGGTTGTCACCGCAGGTTCTTCCGGTTGTGCTTCATCCACCGACTGATCATTTTCCGCTTCTGTGGCTGTCAGCTCTTCTGCATCCTCTGCGGATCCGGACTGTACTGTTTCAATATTTTCATTGGCTGTTTCACTGCTGGCCTCTACCGCAAACGCTGAGATGGAAACACTGCAGATCATTGCGAACGCAATACAGACTGAGAGGACCTTCCTCCACAGACGGTATTTTCCAGATGAATGATTATGTATCATACTTCAAACCTCCTTCTTGTATGCTATGGCAGTCAAAAACAGGCACTGCTCATTACATGTCCATGCCGGTATTTCTGCTCTTTCGCAGAGCACAATACTCTGTGAAAGATTCCCTGCGATCCGTGTAAATTTAACGGTTCTTTCTTCTCTGACGGCGGTTTTTGACGGTTTATAAAAAAACTCAGGCTCCCGGAAATTCTTTTTCCACGGTATCTGCGATCTTCAGTTTTTCCATATTTTTACGTTTCAGGTTCATGGATGAATGTACATAACATTCCAGTGTGATCCGTGTGCTGGAGTGCCCCAGGATCTCCGAAAGACTGCGGATCTCAAATCCGGCCTCCACACATCGTGTCGCAAAACTATGCCGCAAAGTATGGAAATGAACATTTTTCAGATCACAATCTTTCGTATATTGCCTCATGCGATACTGCAGGGTTCTGGGCTCCAGGAAATACCCTGCTTTTCCGGTCAGAACATATGCTTCCAGATCATCTGCTCTCCATTTGTTACAGAGCTTTTCAATATCCTGGTTCATGGGGATCATCCTTACCGACCTTCCACTTTTAGGAACCCCGGTTATGATCCGGGTCCTTTCTTCACTTGCAGGATTGAGATTTTTCAGGCGCTGCATGGTATGACGTACAAAGATGACTTTATTTTCCAGAGAAATATCTTCCCATTTCAGAGCACATACTTCTCCGATCCGCAATCCTGTCAGCAATGCCAGCAAAACCCCAAATTTACACGGATCCATGTCCCGTAAAAGATATTCCGTAAACCTTTTCTGTTCTTCACAGGTCAGCACACGCATTTCTTTTCGATCCTGCCTGGGGTATACGATATCCACCGGTTTTGCCAGTGGATTCTGCTTTGCTGTATAATTCAGAATGGAATGCAGCATGGAAAGGATATCCCGCACTGTTTTTGGTGACAATCCTCTTTCATGGACAAGCCTGTAGCTGAATTGTTCTACAAGTATTTCTGAAACAGCCTCGGAAAAATACTGCCCAAGGTCAGGCTTGATATATTTTTCCAGGATCGTTGTATATTTTACAAAAGTAGATGGTTTCACGCTGCTTCGTTTCAGATACAGCCATTCATTACAGTAATCTGCAAAGCGATTCCGTTTTCCTCTCACGGGCAGGAGCTGATCATTCATCAGCGCATAACGTGCCTGATTGACCTTATCTCTGACTTCATGATATGTTTTTCCGTAACAGTAGCCATAGTGTATCCTTCCGTTTATCCGATGCTCCTTGATATATCTGGCTTCCCATCGTCCGTCTTTTCTTTTGTAAATGTTTTCTCCTTTTCTGCTCATTGATCTTTCCTCCTGTTATGCCGAATCTTATAGTCTGTTCACAAATAAGAGTTTTTATCCGCCGGTCTTTTATCCTCTGACGACGACACTGACGGCGAATAGTGTCCTTTTTCGGACACCACAATATTTGCGCCCTATATTATCCGTAAAATATGGCGAAAAACCACGATAAAAAAGCCGGTTTTCAGGAACTTGCACCTTGAATTTCCGAAAAATTTATGGTATTTTTATAGAAACAGAGTATTGTGCTCTGTGAAATTTACCAACTATAATCTAAATAAATAAGCCATTTTTAAGCAAAAAAACTCCCTCACATATCAGTTTTTTCTGATATATGAGGGAGTTTCTGATCTTATATTTTATTTCTGTTCTTCAAGCTTTCTTTTTAACATCTGAATTTCTTTTTCCTGAGCTGCAATTTTCTCCTTTTGATTATCAATCTGCTCCTGCATCTGATCAACCATATACTTCACTGTGTTTCTGTCAAGAATCTTTAATTCCTCTGAATACATTTCCATCATCCCTTCCACATTCCGGCATATATTATATATGTGCTCGTACATGACCGTAAACTCCGGATATTTTTTTATTAATTTCACGATTACTTCCGGAGAATCCATACTCAAAAATGCCAGCCATGCATCCAGTTTATCTGTGATACCTTTATTGTGCATATTCTCACGAAAGATGTCAAGCGGAAGAAATACATATTTCTGAAGCAGATTAAGTTCCAATCCTGTATCTGATCTCTGTTGAAAAATATGGCAGTATCTATCTTTATATTTATGAAAATCTCCTGTACTTTTATCAATCAGTACAATTGTATATACACTTTTTATATCCTTATAGGAAAAATTCTCTTTTCTGGTACTTCGGGCATTTTTATATTGCCTTAATAATAGATCAGAAGAATAACATGCGCATCTTTCCCCAGGAAAAGCGTAACCTATTTTTTGCACTTCCACGTTACAATATGAACCATCATCAAATCGTACCAGAATATCCATGATCAACAGAGACTGCTCATCTGCCAGTCTTGTAGAATCTCCTGGTAAAACTTCGATAATTTTCACCTTTCTCTGAAGCAATACTTCAAGAAAATCCTCTAATCTTTCCGGTACTGTTTCCGGATTCATAATTTCCTTAAAAAATGCATCATACAGCATTTTCACCCCCTTCACTCCCGTACAGAAATCCAGAAATTCCTCTCGCTGTTCTTCTTTCCAGCTATAAAATCTCTCTGTCAGATTTATGTTCTGCTGAATGTCCCGCAAAATCTCCTCGCGGGTTCTTATCATTGGAAAATAAGCCTTTAATTTCGTATTCAATTAATCTTCTCCTTGTCTGATAAAAATGGAACTTTCGTTTCAGATCTGAAACATCTGTGAATGCCATACAGCTAGAATAAGTCTTATAAGATACTTATAGAATATCATATTTTTATCTTGCATCCAAGATTTTTCCTTCCTGTTGTTTCTCTGTATTTCGACACAATATTTTATGGCAATCAACCAGATACGGCGCAGACTACAAATATCCTTCTGCAAAAAAACTCCCTCACATATCAGTTTTTTCTGATACATGAGGGAGTTTCTGATTTATGACTGTGATTTATGACTGATCTATGATCTATTTTGCTTTATAACGGTAAACGGTTTTTACTGCTGTGCTGTCTTTACCGGTTGTCCAATCACTTTCGGAGGTTGTGATCTGAGTCTGGAGTTTTTTGTTCTGGTACTGGTTCATGCGGTACCAGGCCTGGCCTCTGGCTCCGTGGCTTCCGTATGCACCGTCGCAGGTAGTTCCGCTGGAGCACCACACCCGGCTGCCGTTCCCGTTCCAGTTCAGCAGATAATAGGTAATGCTCGGATCATCTCCATCTGCGCCGGAAGCAGCTACGGTTACCTGACTGGCTGCCACACTGTCAAAATGTACATAAGAGCTCGTCTGTGCGAAGTTTACATTCTGTCCGGTATTCGGTCCGCAGAAATGATAGTAATAATAGCCCACCAGCTGTCTGGAAGCAGATGTCTCCAGTGGTCTTACGGACTCATAAACACCACCATCATTGACATAGCTGGAGGTTGTTTTCTGATAGGTGTGTTTATACTGGATCATATATTTATCGGAAGTGATATTCTTGGGAAGCGTATCCACATAAACCCAGTTTTTAGGTTTCGCCTTGATCTTAAAGGTCTTTGTTACGGTTCCGCTGTAATTCCCCTTAAACTTCACCGTTACCTTATAAGTACCAACATTTTTTCTTCCACGGGAATATGTCACCTTGTAATTGCCGGAACTGATGGTTTTTTTATTCGCACCGGTTACTTTTACCTTCGGTGTTTTTACTTTTCCGTCATATGTATAGCTTGTGGCAGAAAGCTTTATTGTCTTCGGATAATAGATGGTTTTCTTTCCGGTCACTGCACCGCAGGAGCAAAGATACTGCACATATCCGTTCCTGGATGTAGTTGCTTTCTTCACCTGTTTTTTGTAGCTGTGTTTATGAGCTTTTCCGGTGATCTTAAAGGTTTTTGTAACGGTTCCCGAGTAATTGCCTTTAAACCGAACTGTTACCCGATAAGTTCCAACATATTTTCTTCCGGCAGAATAGGTAACTGTATAGTTGTCTGCACTGATCACCCTGTTGTTGCTGTCTGTAACCTTTACCGTTGGCTTTTTTACTTTTCCATTATAAGTATAGCTTGTTCTGGAAAGCTGTATTTTTTTCGGATAATAGATGATCTGTTTATTCTGTATACTTCCGCATCTGCACTGCTCCTGTGTATATCCGTTGGCAGTGGTGGTTGCCTTTACTGTTACTCTCTGATAGCTATGTGTATGTGTGACCGGAGCTGCCTGGACAGTGAAATTCACAGAATCCGAAAATGTATATGCATACTGTGCATGATTCACAGATGCCACCGCTACCCTGTAATTCCCCGCCGGCAATGTGCAGGACCAGCTTGTTCCATTCACTCCATACTGAACTCGCATCGGATTGGATTCTCCTGCTTTATACACATATACATCATAATATCTGGCATAGCTTGTTGCATTCCAGGAAAACGTTGTGGTCTGATTCGCTTTTCCCGGATTCACGCTCACATATGGCTTGCCCGGTACACGAACGCCCGGATAGATAAAGCCAAGCAACACCTTGTTGGAATCATAAGGGCGCCTTCCTCCGACTGCATTGGTCAGTGTATATCCATATGCAACTCCATGAGAGGATGTCTGATCTTTGTCCGTTCTTCCTCCCTCATCTACCGTAAATCTGTTGTTTCCAAGATTAGCTGTTACATAAGCAACATGTCCGTAATAATCTCCGCTCCATACAGCAATAGAACCGGGAACAGGCTCATTTCCTACTGCATAGCCCTGATTGATAGCATTTTGCCACCAGCCTACCGCATTTCCCCATGCAGGCAATGCGATTCCCTGTCTGTCATACACGCACTGCCATGCAAAGCGTGTGCAGGGGATCTCGTATAAGCCATCTCGATCCACATCCTGTGTTGTAGGATAAGGATTACCTGCTGCTGTTACCGTTGCCACCGGTACCGCACTGAAAGCAGTTACTGCAGACAGCGCAAGGACCATTAATTTTTTCAGAAGCTTCTTTTTCATAGTGTTCTCCTTTCCTGCGGTTTCATCCTTCTTACCGGATGATCCTGATCTGGCACGCCTCCATGGCTTTCAGTGCATTCTCATGACTCTCCGGTGTTACACCTGCGCAGCATGTGGCATCAACACAGATCGGCACTTCCGGAAGGGATGCCTTGATCAGAAGGGCATTGGAGATCACACAGATATCTGTGCAAAGTCCCACAAGAGTAATGCTTCCGATTTCTTCATCCTCATTGAGTGCAACCAGTTCTCCCGCCAGATCGGTGGAGCCGAAGGTTTCTTTATCAATGGGTTCTGTTTTCCTTAAGGCGTCCAGCTCTTCCCGGATCTGCCATCCATCTGTGCCCCGGATACAGTGAGGAACCGGAAGGTTTTTCCCTTCCTGTGTCTCCAAATAATACGTTTCATGGGTATCCCTTGTGAAAAATACCTTTCCTTCAAAATTCCGGATCTTCTCCTCAACCTTCGGAACAATGGCAGCTGCCTCCTTCGTGCCAAGTGCACCGTCGATGAAATCATTTTGCATGTCTACTACAATGAGAATGTTCTGCATGTTTGTCACCCCTTGTTTCATAATTTATTTCTGTACGACAAGTTTATGATACTCTTATTGTGCATACTCTCACGGAAGATGTCAAGGTAAAGAAAAGTCTCTCAGACTTCAACGATCCATACATCCCACGCAGGAATGATCAGCTGTGACTCCGCTTTGATCGTCTCACCGGTAAGTACGTCTTCTCCATCACTGTATTTATACGCAACAGACTGCTCCTTTGCAGAATAATTCAGAAAATACCAGACAGTTTTTCCAAGATCATTCGTTCCTTCACGAACGATCACCGGATATCCGTAACCGGATAACTTTACCCCTGCATCGCCAAGAGCAGCTTTTATCACATTCTGAAGTGTGGCATTATCTGTCATGCATCCCAGATAGTATGCCATACCTTTTCCATACTGGTTTCTGGTTATTGCAGCATATCCTTTCCAGTTATAATGTTCATATTCTGCAAGCACCTCTGCGCCTTCCGGTTTGAGAAGTTCCATAAAAAACCGCCCTTTTCTTCCATGCCAAAACATGAGAAAAGGGCGGTTCCTGTTTCATTTTTTACAAAAACTGTTTTATTTACCTTCAGCAATGTCCTTAGTGATCTTCAGGAATTTATCGATATCATCTGTTCCATGGCAATGGAGCGGAGAAACACGAAGTGCACCCTCAAGACCAAGAGTCTCAACAATACGTTTGGAATACGGGCTGCTCTTTACACGCTCGAACAGAGTAACTCCATGCTCAAGATATCTTCTTGCACACTCTGCAAATTCAATACCCTCGATACCCATGGCAACGATCAGATCCTTATAAGTAAGATCCTCCATATCCACATAAACCTGAACCCCCGGAATATGACGAAGCCCCGGAACCTTATCGGTACCTTCCAGCATACGGTACAGAAGCGCTCTCTCCTGAAGATGAATGTGATTCATACCCTCAACAAAAAGCTCACGCTTATTATATTTCTGTGCGGAATCACCCAGGAAATGCTTACCGATACTGCAAACATAATCAATAACCGCCATCATAGCCGCAAAGTTAGCCGGAGCTGGAGTACCAAGAGCCCATACATTATCATCCTTGCAGGTCAGCTTGATATGCGGCATCACAGCAACACGGTCAGAAACATAAGCATAACCGCAGCCACGTACACCAAAGAACTTATACGGTGCAAAGTTGCAGACATCCACATCCCAGTCCTCAACATCGATCACTGCATGAGGAGCATGCTGAACTGCATCACTTACAATGTAGATATCCGGATTGATCTCTTTTGCACGACGTGCGATCTCCTTGATATCCATGATATTACCGGAAATATTGGAAGCAGCCATAATACTGAGAAGAACCGTATCCTTATCTACATACTTCATGATCTCATCCGGATCAAGGCCACCAGTCACCTTATTAGCCGGAACCTCACGAAACTCTCTGCCGGTCTTTTTACAGTAATACTCAACCGCATCATGAGCAGACGGATGCTCCAGAGCAGAAGTAACTGCGTTCTTACCCCAGTCAACACCTTCCATGATCGTACCAACCGCATGGAACATGGTCTGAGAAGCAGTCAGCTCAGTGATAAGTGCACCACTCTTTGCACCAAAAATAACCTCAAGGATCTCCTGCGTACCATTCTTCACATAATCCGCCAGATCAAAGCCCCTGCCGCGGGCACGCTCCGGACAATCCGGAAATTCCTCAATCGCAGCCTTAGCCTCAACAGCCTTCTTAAGTCTCAGAGAACCACCGGAGTTCTCAAAGAAAAGTCTCGCGCCATACTGTGGATCCTTATCTGCATAATAAAACTGAGACTTCAGCTTCTTCTGATATGTATCTGAAAACAAAACGCCATGATTAAATTCCATAATAATATCCTCTCCTTCATCACATAAGCCCCGGCAACCCGGACAGCCAGCTATTCATGAACACTCTTATTTCATACGACTGTGTTCAGTATATATCTCTCATCAGAAGATAGCATAACACATTTACAAATAGTTATAAAATGAATAATGTAACTGTATTATATTAACATTGTTTATATTTTAACACAGCGTAGCACTGATAGCTCATCCAACTCCCGAGCAGCCACACTACCCTACCGCCCTGAAAAGCCAGCCCGTGAGGCGTGTGCTGCCTGTCGCCGGACTCTGCAGGAGGGGAGCTGATTCTTGGCTGGCGGAAATCTGCGTTGTTTTTCAAA
>ERZ779850.2209-NODE-2209-length-16484-cov-2.526508_pt1 | contig 16484 bp, 15 predicted proteins | sample MGYA00511249_ERZ779850 | MGnify/ENA primary metagenome ERZ779850 (study PRJEB29588, sample SAMEA2162475) | human gut metagenome | biome: human gut; feature: human-associated habitat; material: faeces | place: Denmark | collected 2008/2010 ...
TTCACACTTCACGATCTCACCGATCTGGAACTGCAGTTTTGCAAAATCATCGTAGGTGATCTCTGCCTTTGGCTCTAAGTCAATGCCATCATCCTCAGCTGCCTCTTCTGCAGGTTTTGCAGCTTCTGCTGCAGCTGCGCGCATTTCCTCTACTTTTGCCATAACTTCCTTGATATCCATACGTGCAAAGAGGATCTCAGGCTTGTCTGTTACCTTATTTCCTGAAAGATACAGACCGAAGGTATCCATTTCATCCAGCTCTCTCTTCTTTGTATTTAACTGAGCCAGGATCTTCTCAGAAGTCTCAGGCATAAATGACTCTAACAGGGAAGCGCCGATGGTGATCGCCTCTGTCAGGTTGTAAAGAACCGTTGCAAGGCGGTCTTTCTTAGCCTCGTCCTTTGCAAGAGTCCATGGAGTTGTCTCATCAATGTACTTGTTGCATCTTCTGAAGATACCGAAGATCTCTGTAATGGCATCTGCTACACGCAGCTGGGCCATCTTTGCGTCTACCTTCTTTACTTCCTCTAATACAACAGCCTTTAAGTCTTCGTCAACAGCTTCTGCAACGCCCTTGTTTTCTACAACGCCGCCAAAGTACTTGTTGCTCATGGAAATGGTACGGTTTACAAGGTTTCCAAGGATATTTGCCAGGTCAGAGTTCATACGCTCTACCATCAGCTCCCAGGAGATAACGCCGTCATTTTCAAATGGCATCTCATGAAGTACGAAGTAACGTACTGCATCTACGCCAAAGAAATCTACCAGAGTATCTGCATAGAGAACATTTCCCTTGGACTTGCTCATCTTGCCATCGCCCTGAAGCAGCCATGGATGACCAAATACCTGCTTTGGAAGCGGTACGCCTAAAGCCATCAGGAAGATCGGCCAGTAAATGGTATGGAAACGGATAATGTCCTTACCGATCAGGTGCAGGTCTGCAGGCCAGTATTTCTTAAACTGGTCAGTGCTGTTTCCATCACAGTCATAGCCGACACCGGTAATATAGTTGGTCAGCGCATCCAGCCATACATAGGTAACATGCTTTGGATCAAAGGTTACCGGAATACCCCAGTCAAAGGTAGTTCTGGATACACACAGATCCTGAAGTCCCGGAAGAAGGAAGTTGTTCATCATCTCATTCTTTCTGGAAACAGGCTGGATAAACTCTGGATGAGAATTAATGTACTCGATCAGCTGCGGTGCATATTTGCTCATACGGAAGAAATATGCCTCTTCCTTTGCCGGCTTAACCTCTCTGCCGCAGTCAGGGCACTTGCCGTCTACTAACTGGGATGGAGTCCAGAAAGACTCACATGGAGTACAGTAAAGTCCCTCATAAGCACCTTTGTAGATATCTCCCTGGTCATAGAGTTTTTTAAAGATCTTCTGTACCTGTGCTTCGTGGTCAGCATCTGTGGTACGGATAAATTTATCATAGGAAGTGTTCATCAGATCCCAGATTCTCTTGATCTCACCGGCAGCCTTGTCCACAAACTCCTTTGGAGTGATGCCTGCAGCCTCTGCCTTCTCCTCGATCTTCTGTCCGTGCTCATCGGTACCGGTCTGGAAGAACACATCGTATCCCTGAGCTCTCTTATATCTTGCAATACTGTCTGCCAGCACGATCTCATAGGTGTTGCCGATATGCGGCTTACCGGAAGCATATGCGATGGCAGTTGTAATATAATACGGTTTTTTCTTACAATCCTGACACATATTTTAAATCCCTCTTTCCAGCCCCCTTTTGGAGCATTCTAATGATGTAAGTATAAGCGTTTACAGGGCTTTCGTCAAGACGCCCTATGCCACATACGTTGTAATTTTCCTACATATAATATATAATGACACCAGTGTCAAAAGGTCTAAAATCCGATGCTAGAGTGCAAAGCACGTAGCAATCCGGTATCATGGACGATCATTGTATCCCAAAAAGGAGATTTTTATGAAACAGAGAACACAAAAATATCTGCATGCCATCCTTGCACTGGTGTTATCCCTGTGCCTTATTACCGGCTGCTCACTTTTTCCAAATTCTGCACCGAAAGCAGACAAAAATACCTCTCAGGAAACCATTGCAGAAGAAGCAACTGAAAACTCTTCTGACGACTCCGCCAGTCAGCCAGACGAAGCAGCCCTGGCTGCAGCCCGGGAAGCCTTTGACCAGTACACGGAAAACCTGTTTAAACAGGAAGCCTCCCAGTCCCTTCTTACCCTTCACTATACACTTGCAGACCCGGAAAGTTACGGCATTACCGATTATGACCGCACTCTTGGAACAGCTTCCGCTGAAGATACACGAAAGGACCTTGAAGAGGCAAAACAGATCAAAGCAGACCTTGAAGCTATGGATACCCGTCTTTTATCCAAAGACCAGCTGCTTACCTATACCATTCTTTCTTCCTACATTAATACTCTTCTGTCCTCTGATGGATTAGAGCTGTATGACCAGCCTTTATCCACCACCCTTGGCATCCAGTCCCAACTCCCTATCCTTTTATCTGAATATACTTTTTACAGAAAACAGGATGTAGATGATTACCTGTCTCTTTTGTCATCCATTGACGCCTATTATGACTCTCTCATTGCCTTTGAGACAGAGCGGGCCCAGGCGGATCTTGGCATGTGTGATACAGTTATCGACAATATCATCCGCTCCTGCAATGCTTATCTTATTGACGCAGACCACAGCTTTATGGCAGAGACTTTTTCTTCCCGTTTAGATGAAATGGGCGGTCTTTCAGACCAGGAAAAAGCCGATTATAAGGCAAAAAATAAAAAAGCCATCGACGAACATTTCGTACCTGCCTATGAACGGCTGATCAGCGGTCTGGAGAGTTTAAAAGGAACAGGTTCCAATGACAAGGGACTTTACTACTACCCGGAAGGCCGGAAATATTATGAATATCTGGTAAATGCCAGCACCGGAACCTCCTACAGTGATGTTTCTGCCTTAAAACAGGCCATTAACAAGCAGATGTCAAAGGAACTGGCAGCCGTGAACCAGCTGTTAAGCGATGATCCGTCTTTAGGCGATAAACTGGACTCTTCCCCCTTTACCCTGACGGAACCTAAGGACATTTTAGAGGATCTGAAAGCCCAGTCCCAGGCAGATTTCCCGCCTGTAAATGACTGTAACTATACCATTAAAAATGTGCCAAAAACATTAGAAGGCTTTTTAAGCCCTGCTTTCTATCTTACAGTACCTATTGACCGGCCGGAAGACAATTCCATTTACATTAATAACCAGAGTACAGATGCCGGCTCCCTCTACACCACCATGGCCCATGAAGGTTATCCGGGACATATGTACCAGACCAATTACTTTAACCAGCATAACACCTGTAACCTGCGGAATGTCCTTGATTTTCAGGGATATGTAGAAGGCTGGGGTACTTATGCGGAATACTACGCCTACACACTGGATCATGGCATGGAGGAGCAGGTAGGTGAACTTTTGCAGCACAATGCCGCCTTTACACTTGCCCTTTATGCCCTGTTGGACATTAACATCCACTACGAGGGCTGGGATATGGACCAGGTAAATGATTATCTGACTATGTACTTCCAGATCGATGATCCTTCTGTCATCTCTTCCATTTACTATGAAGTAGTGGAAAATCCTTCCAACTACCTCTCCTATTACACTGGTTACCTGGAATTTTTAAATATGAGAGAAGAAGCACAGCAAAGACTGGGAGCCAACTTCTCCCTGTTAGAATTTAACCGCTTTCTCCTGGATATAGGTCCGGCACCTTTCAGTGTGATCCGAAATTATTTTACACAGTGGCTGATACAAAATGGCAGCAGCAATTAGATTTGTTTGAAAACAATATTAATTGTTGTTAAAATGTCGTTAATAAATATAATATCATCTTTTTGATATTAAAATCGTGTTAATTTTCTGATAATACATTGACGTAAGATGTCTGATGTGGTATTTTAATTACATCAGACATCTTATTATTTTGTTACAGTTCAGTCATGCGCTGGTTTGTATGAAAAAGTGTGTTGCAAGCCTGCTTGCATAAGCGCTTTCTCATACAAATCAGCATATGGTGAACCACCATGCTTCTTGTTTTCATGAACATGGAAACAAGAAGATGTCATGACTGAACTGCAACAAAATGTTTGCATCAAAATCATCTGCTGGCAGACAACTGAAAACATGCTCTGAAAGAGGTCGGAAAATGAGATTGGAGAGGGAACTATGAAAGGTATTAAAAAGCTGCTGTCCTATGTCACAAAAGTAGAATATGCCATTATGATCATTGCATTTATTGCCATGGTGGCCGCTTACTTTGTCGCAGTCATCAACCGCAACTTTATCAAAGCCTCCATGCCATGGACGGAAGAAGTGGCCATGTACAGTATGATCTATATGGCTCTGTTAGGCACAGAAGTAGGTCTTCGTGACGGCACGCAGGTTGCTGTTACCGCTATTATTGAAAAGCTTCACGGAGTCACCAAAAAAGTGGTATCCATTGTTGAGCAGATCGTGTTAGAGGTCTTTACCGCTGTTATGTTAAAGGCCGGCACCGCCTTATTTTTAAAACAGATCCAGACTGGTCAGACAACTCCTGTATTAAAGATCCCTATGTCTGCCATGTATTTCTCACTGGTACTTACCTTTGGACTGATCTTACTGATCCAGACTGTGATCCTCGTAGAAAAGATCATCGATTTAAAGAATAAGGAGGCAGAAGCATGAGTGCAGGTATCATCCTTTTCGCAGCGTTTGCTGTATGTCTTATTGTAGGAGTTCCGGTTTCCATCTCCCTGGGAGTGGCTTCCCTTTGCTCCGTAGTATTCGGCGGTCTGTCCGCTTCCTCCACCGTTATCGCACAGCGTATCTTCGGCGGACTGCAGTCTACTTCCATTATGGCCATCGCTTTCTTCGTACTCGCCGGAAATCTGATGACCAAAGGTGGCATCTCCCGCCGTATCGTAAATTTCGCCAACTGCCTGGTAGGCAATGTGCGCGGCGGAATGAGCCTGGCACTGGTTTTAGCCTGCGCATTCTTCGCAGCCTTATCCGGTTCCGCTCCTGCAACTGTTATTGCTATCGGTACCATGCTCTACAATGATATGGTAAAGCTTGGCTACCCAGGTGACCGTACAGCCGGACTGTTAGTTGTATCCGGTGGTCTTGGACCGATCATCCCCCCATCTATCATCATGGTCATCTACTGTACTTTAACAGGCGCTTCTGTTGGAAACATGTTTAAACAGGGCATGCTCATCGGTATTGTGATCATGCTTGTATTAATGACAGAAGTTCTCTTTTACGCAAAAAAGGAAAACTGGCCAAAACAGGCTGTAAAGCGCAGCCCTTCTGAGATCTTTAAGATCTTCTTAGATGCCATCCCGGCGCTGATGACCCCCATCATCATCCTTGGCGGCATCTACTCCGGTATGCTGACAGCAACAGAAAGTGCTGCCATCGCAGTTGTATGGGCTGCCATTGCCGGACTGTTCATCTACAAAGAACTGACTGTAAAAGAACTGGTCCCCATTTTAAAAGATTCCGCGAAAAGCTCTGCCATGATCTTATTCATCATCGCAGCTTCTACCGCTTTCTCCTGGGTATTTACCTTCTCAGGCGCTTCCCAGGCACTGGTAAACGCAGTTATCAGCATGCATTTAAATTCCGCGCTGTTCTGCTTCGTAGTTGCCATTATCCTGCTGATCTTCGGTACATTCATGGAAGGAACCGCGATTGCCGTTCTTTTAGTACCGGTCCTCTGGCCTATTGCCCAGAGTATGGGCATTGACGTGATCCACTTCGGCATGATTGTGTGCATCTCCAACGTAGTTGGTACCATGACACCTCCGGTTGCAGTAAACATCTTCTCCGCTTCTACCGTATCCGGTCTGAAAATGGGCGATATTGCAAAAGCAGAGATCCCATTCCTCATTGGATATGTGGCAGTCTTCTTCTGCTGCGTATTCTCTGAAACCTTCTGTACATTTTTAATCTGATGAAAAGGGACTGACTGCCCTTTCTCATATTAGGTACTTAACTTTTTTCTCTTGCCAAAAGCCCCCAGGTTTTGCCTGGGGGCTTTTGCATTGCTGTTCCTATTATTCCTATTACTGATCCATATTTCTTTGTTTCAGCTTTCCATCTGCCGTCCTAAAAATCCGCAGGCAGTGGCAGCCAGCTTCATTTCCATTTCTCCAAACCGCGCTCTTGGCTCCCGGCTCATAATGGCTACAGCGCCGATTGCATCGCCTTCGCAGATAATAGGGGCTACCACCTGGGCGGTAATACCTTCTAATTCTTCATCTACCAGCTGGACAAAGCTTTTTTCATCTTTTCCGGATTGCACGACCTGGCGTTCACCGATCACCCGCTCCAGGGAAGGGCTGATGGCTTTTTGCAGCAGTTCTTTTCTGGCACCGCCGGATACTGCGATCACCTGATCCCGGTCCGTGATGCACACGATCAGGCCCGTTGCCTGGGACATGGCCTCTGCATACTGTCCGGCAAAAGCAGCCAGCTCCACCATAGGGGAATATTTCTTTAAAATGATCTCCCCCTCACGGTCTGTAAATATCTCTAAAGGTGTTCCTTCCCGCAAACGCAAGGTCCTTCGTATCTCTTTTGGGATCACCACACGTCCAAGGTCATCGATCCTTCTTACGATTCCTGTAGCTTTCATAACGTTTATTCCTCCTGCATACCACAAAACATCTCTGTTTCCATATTGTGTGTCTTATGGGTAGTATGTGGAAATGCGGGTAAAATATACACTGCTGCTTTCTATATTTACTTCCGTCCAGAAATTAAATTTTTATTATTTCACTTCTACCAGCTCGATCTTAAAGTTCAGCTCTTTTCCTGCCATTTCATGATTTGCGTCAAAAGTAATGGTCTTCTCTGTCTTTGCAGTAACTTTTACAGGGAATGGCTGGCCCATCTGATTGGTCAGATATACCTGCTGGCCTACAGTCAGATCCTCAGAACCTGGAAGCTGCTCGATCTCCAGTTCAAAGATCGCGTCCGGATTTGGCTGGCCGTATGCTTCTTCCGGCATCAGATGGATATCCTTTACCTCTCCTACTTCCATATCAGCCACTGCTGCGTCAAAGCCTTTGATCATCTGGCCTGCGCCGCATACGAACTCTAATGGTTCGCCTCTGTCATAAGAAGAGTCAAACTGGGTTCCATCATTAAAAGTACCTTTATAATGGGTGCGGCATGTCTTTCCTACATTGCGTCCTGTGATTTCCATGATTTAATCCTCCGTTGGGGTGGTTATTATAGACTTATGAACCCTGCGCTGGCACGTTTTTTATGTCTGCTGACGCAGATGGTCCACTCTTTCCTAGCATACCATACTTCTACATCCCTGTCAGTTTTTTTCTTGCCTCCTTTCTATTGAATTTCCCGCCAAACCAGGTATACTGGTATCATAAGGAGAAGCAACAAAGAAAGGGGACACACTTATGGTTATCTACAAAGCAAAAAACTATCAGGACTTAAGCCGCAAGGCTGCAAACATCATTTCCGCCCAGATCATTATGAAGCCGGACTGCGTATTGGGGTTAGCAACCGGTTCTTCACCGATTGGCACTTACAAACAGCTGATCGAATGGTACAACAAGGGGGATCTGGACTTTGCCAAAGTCACCACCATTAACCTGGACGAGTACAAAGGACTTGACCCGGACAATGACCAGAGCTACCGCTATTTTATGAATACCCATCTGTTCCACAAAATAAATATCAACCATGCAAATACATACGTTCCGAACGGCACAGAACCAGATGCTGAAAAAGCATGCCAGGCATATAACGAACTGCTTCACAAGATCGGTCCAGCTGATATCCAGATCCTCGGGCTTGGTCACGATGGACATATTGGTTTTAATGAACCATCCGACCATTTTGAAAACGAGACTCACTGCGTAGATTTGACTGAAACCACGATTCAGGCCAACAAACGATTCTTTGACAGCGAAAAGGATGTTCCAAAACAGGCATATACCATGGGAATCGGAACGATCATGCGGTGCCGGAAGATTCTTGTGGTCGTCAACGGTAAAGATAAAGCTGAAATTCTGAAACAGGTCATTCAAGGGCCAGTCACTCCAGAAGTGCCAGGATCGATCTTACAGTTCCACCCGGACTGCACGATCATCGCTGATGAAGATGCCCTTTCTGCAATGGACTTCTGAATTTGAATTCTGTAACGCTAAAAGGAGCTGGTGTTCTCAGAACACCAGCTCCATTTTTGTACCCTTGCCAGGCTCACTTTCCAGTTTTATCTCTGCATTATGAAGGATTGCTCCATGTTTTACAATAGAAAGTCCAAGGCCTGTTCCACCGGTCGCACGGGAATGGCTTTTATCGACCCGGTAAAAACGTTCAAAAATTCTCTTCTGTTCATTTTCCGGAATACCGATTCCATTATCTTCCACACGGTAAAAAGCATGTCCATGTTCCCGTAAAAATATTTACTGTACCATTCTGATCCGTATAACGAATTGCATTATCCGCAATATTATACAGCATCTCATAGATCACATGCCGTACCCCCTGTACCGTTACCGCATTCCCCTCAAGTGATACATTTATATTTTTTTTCGAAGCCGCACTGTCCAGATGCAAAACAATGTCCTCTGCCAGTTCATACAGATCTACCAGTTCAAACGGAAGGTCACTGTTTTTTTCATCCAGTCTGGAAAGCTGAATGATATCTGCGACCAGCGCACTCAGACGACTTGCTTCATGATAAATCCTGCCCGAAAATTCCGGCACCTTTTCATCAGGAACCATCCCATTCATCATAAGTTCTGCATATCCGGAGATTGACATAAGTGGTGTCTTGAGCTCATGCGAAACATTTGCCGAAAATTCTCTGCGCACTGCTTCTGCCTCTTTCAGTTCTTCCATCTGTTTGGCGATCTGTTTATTCTGCTGATCCACCCTTCCAAGAAGCGGACGTAATTCTTCATATGCCACATCCTTGAGCGGCTCTTCCAGATTCAGTGTATTAATTGGCTCGATCAGATCTTTTGTCTGTTTGCGGACCAGAATAAATGTCACTGCAAAAATCAGAATCAGCAGTCCTCCAAGCAGTACCGAACTCGATAACATCGTATAAAACACACTATCCGTTGTTCTTCCAACACGCAGGATGTCTCCATCAGCCAGTTTTACCGCACAATAAAAATTCTGTTTTGACAATGTTTCCGAGTATCTCAGTGATTCCGCGTATCCATTCTTCTCTGCCTGAATAAATTCCGGACGGTTACTGTGATTTTCAAGTTCTGCAGAATTCTCCAGCGAATCAAACAGGACATTTCCCTTTGGATCAAGTAGCGTAATGCGGGCTGAAGTAGCCTTTCCAAGTGCATCATCCAGATAGGAATTACCCATCTTTTCTACGCCATCCTGCACATATTTCAGGCTGTCCCGGACACTTTCCTTCAGATCTTCATTGTATTTACCATACATGACCAGTCCTGCTGCAAGAAATGTCAGAAGTACAGAAACAACTACCAGTATACAGGTATGATTCAGTATTTTTTTCCTCATATCATGCTCCTATCCGATAGCCGACGCCACGCACCGTTTCTATCAAGTTGCCTGCTTCTCCCAGTTTCTGACGAAGCGTACGGACATGCACATCCACCGTTCTTGTTTCTCCATCAAAATCATATCCCCATACATGACAGAGAATCTGATTTCTGGTCATGACCAGACCTTTGTTTTCCATCAAATACTGAAGAAGTTCAAATTCTTTTCTGGTCAGTTCTACTTTTTCCTCTTTCCAGTAAACTTTATGTCTGCCCACAGACAATCTCAGATCATCACATTTCAGTTCTTTGTCTTCTTCCTGTCTTGAACAGCGCCTGAGAACCGCTTTGACTCTGGCAACAAACTCCATCATTCCAAACGGTTTGGTGATATAATCATCCGCGCCTGCTTCCAAACCTCTTACTTTATCGTACTCCGCTTCTTTTGCCGTCACCATGATCACCGGAATATTTTGGGTTTCCGATGAAGCTTTCAGACGTTCCAGAATGCTGTATCCATCTTCTCCCGGAAGCATGATATCCAGAAGGATCAGATCCGGCAGTTCTTCTTTCAGTGCATCTTTCAGTTCTTTACTGTTTGCCATCCCTCTTGCAGAAAACCCGGTCGTTTCCAGTGTATAGATCAGCAGCTCTCTGATATTTTTTTCGTCTTCCACACAATAGATCATTCAGCATAATTCCTTTCTGTCCGGGAGCCCTGCAAATATTCTACGGAAGTACATACTCTTTCTGCAGTTCTTCCAGACGGTTATAATATGCATCATCCGGTTCATTCTTCATACTTTCCAGATGACTGTGTGTATCATAAAGATTCTCTCTTACCTGCGTGATGCAGACGCTGATATTCGAACAGTGATCTGCAATTCTTTCCAGACTGGTAAGAAGATCTGTCAGAATAAATCCCATTTCAATCGTACATTCTCCGGAACGAAGCCGATTAATATGACGACGTTTTAATTCTTTGCTTAATTCATCTACTATTTCTTCCAGTGGTTCTACATCCTCTGTCAGATTCAGATCCTGCTTGTCAAAAATCTGATATGCTGTATCTACGATCCTGCTAACGGCAGCGATCAGGACCTGCAGCTCATTTCGTGCCTGAGCTGAAAAAGTAAGCTTTTTCTCATGAAGTTCCTGTGCTGACTCCATAATATTGACCGCATGGTCTGAGATTCGTTCAAAATCTCCGATACAATGCAACATCGTTGATACACTATGGCTGTCTCTCTCTGAGAGATTTTTGTTATTCAGCTTTACAAGATATGTTCCAAGCTCATCCTCATAACGGTCTACTTTTGACTCAATCTCCTGTACATGTTCTGCCTGTTCTTCACTGTAATCATAGATCAGATCCAGAGCAATATTAAGTGCCTTTCTGGAATCTTTCTCCATGTGTCTTGCTGCATTTCTTCCCTGTTCCACTGCAAAAGCAGGTTTTTCAAGGAAACGAGATTCCAGGATCATAAACTCCTGATCCTCTTTGCTGACTTCATCTTTCTTGTCATCACAGATTGTAAGACAGGCAAGTTTTACAAGCAGATTAGAGAATGGCAGCCATACCAGTGTTGCCGTGATATTAAACACGCTGTGAGTGATCGCGATCGTTGCCGGTGTCGCCATCTGTGTCATAAACGGAAAATGAACAGCAGCATTGATCATATAGAACAGAATCATGAATACCACGGTTCCGATCAAATTGAAATACAGATGGATCATCGCTGCACGTTTTGCATTCTTATTCGCTCCAATTGCGGACAAAAGTGCTGTCACACAAGTACCAATATTCTGTCCCATGATGATCGGAAATGCAGAACTGAACGGTACTGCGCCAGTCATACAAAGTGCCTGCAGAATACCTACGGATGCAGAAGATGACTGAATGATCGCGGTCAGTATCGTACCTGCAAGGATACCGGCAACCGGGTTGGAAAATTTCAGAAGAAGGCCCGTAAATTCCGGTACATCAGCCAGAGGTTTCACAGCTCCACTCATACTTTCCATACCAAACATCAGTACTGCAAAACCAAGCATGATCGTACCGATGTCTTTCTTGCGGGAACTTTTTGTAAACGTCAGTAATATAATTCCGACCATTGCGAGGATTGGTGAAAAAGAACTCGGCTTCAGCAGACTGATAAAAAAGTTGCTGCTTTCAATTCCGGTCAGACTCAAGATCCAGGATGTAATCGTAGTACCAATATTGGCACCCATAATGATTCCGACCGCCTGTGTCAGTTTCATGATACCAGAATTTACAAAACCAACGACCATAACGGTTGTTGCAGATGAGGACTGAATAACTGCCGTCACACACATGCCCAGAAGAACTGCTTTCCATTTACTGGATGTAAGGTTCTCAAGGATCTGTTCCAGCTTCCCGCCTGAAACTTTGGCAAGTCCATCTCCCATAACCTGCATTCCATACAGGAACATGGCGAGACCTCCTAATAATGTCAATATACTGAAAAAATTCATATTATTCTCCTTTACCTGAATTTAATATATTTTCATCATATTGACACCTTGTAAAGTTCTCACCAGTATTATGTTAAATCTTTGTAAAATCGAATTTTGTCAAAAAATGCCGCTTTCTGTCTGGTTTTAAAATCTGTCCTTTTAAAAACTGCGGATATTTTCACCTTCATCTCCGGTCTTGTCAATCGATTTGACACGCAGATAATAGCTGACATTCTCATTGACATTGACCAATACACGGTCACCTACTCGATGACCTTTAAGGGCTTTCCCAATCGGAGATTCGATGCTGACACGGTTTTCCATGGAATTTCCACGGATGGATGTGACAAGTTTATACTTTTCCACTTCTCCATCTTCTTCAAACTCTACTTCAACAATATCATCCATTCCAACTTCATCGGACTTCGAAGAATCATCTACAACTGTTGCTGTTTTCAGCATTCTCTCCAGATAGCGGATACGGCTTTCGTTCTGATTCTTGTGTTTCTTCGCTGCATAATATTCAAAATTTTCACTTAAATCACCCTGCGCACGGGCCTCTTTTACTGCCTCAATTGCTTCTTTTCGAATAACAAGCTTACGATGTTCAATCTCTTCTTCTATTTTTTCTATATCTCTTTTTGTAAGTCTTTCTCCCATATCTGTCACTCCTGTAACTTTTTTATACAGAGAATATACGCTAAAAACGATCTTCTGCTGTAACTTCTGATTGCCTATCAGTATACACGAATTTATCAAAATTGTACACCCGTCAGCATCCGGCGTTTCTTATAGAATTTCTCACCAAAACTTCTTTATAAAAATAAACAGAGAGCCCTTCATGGCATTTCCCATCCATAAAGATCAGAATGCGCCACGTTGAACTCTCCTTTTTCTTATTGTATATTCTTTTTATTCCTCATCCGCCTGATAGATACTTACATATCCTCTTTCTTCCACGCGAACAATCTGCTCTGTTTCCTCTGTACTGTCCGGAAATTTTCCCTCCGATTCAAACTGCACACAGGTTCCGCAGGAAGAACTTAAGTTCCGTGGAACCGGCATGACCACTGCCTTCAGGTTCATTTTTTCACAGTTTTTGCGAAACTGGATGGCACCGTAATGCGAATAAAAAGTTGCAATATAAGTCATCATTTCGTGATCTTAAGCAGGAAATCATCGCCCTGCTCTTCTACCTGTACCTGATATCCCTGATGCAGCACAAAACGGGAAACGTTTTCTTTTGCAACGACATTATCGACAAGCACTTCATATGCGGCCTCTTTTGATGCCATCGCATTTTTTGTCTGAATTACCGGTTCCGGGCATGAAAGCCCTCTTGCATCTACTCTTTTCATATTCTTTCTCCTTTCAGGCTTCTGCTTTTCTCGTGGAATTCACAACCGCGATCACTGCCACAACCACAATACCGATCACAACTGCGATCTTACCGTTTGCTGTCGGGCCATCTGCTGAAGATGCCAGACCGAAGTTATGGGCAAAAGCGGCACCTGCCATCAATCCGAGAACAGCTACAACAGAGTCTGTATTTCCCTCTCCGGAAAGAATGAGCTGGCGCATCGGGCAGCCACCGAGAAGAATGCAGGCAAAACCGACAAGATACATACCAAGTGCGTTCCACAGTCCGTCCGTGTGTGCGATTGGCTGACCTGTGAATCCCGGATTAAAGAATGCGGTACCTGTCACAGCTCCGAGAATCAGGTTCATAACAAGTGCACTTATAAGAATTGCCACAAATCCGAAGAGCAGTTTGTACTCACCAAACAGAACTGCATCACGGATACCGCCAACCATACAGAGGCGGGTTCTCTGTGCAACGATACCAACGATCACACCTGCTGCCAGAGATATCAGAATTGCCGCATGTTTTGCTCCCGGACCGCCTTCCGGCTCTGTAAAGTGAATAAATACCGGAGCAGCCACCAGAAGAATCAGCATTACAATCTGGAACGCCGGATAAACAGCACCTTCCAGTTTCGGCATCTTGTAAGAACGTTTCAGAGTGTAGCCTTTTTTCAGGAAAAATGTTCCTGTCAGAATACCACCTACAAAACCGGCCAGACCGAAGATGGCATTTCCGTCACCACCAGCCAGACGCAGGATCATACGGAACGGGCATCCAAGGAACATCAGACAGCCGATCATAGCAAATGCACCCAGTGTAAATCTCGTGATCGGTGCAGAACCACCGCGTGGACGAAATTCTTTTGTGATCAGTGACACAATACATGCCCCCAGTACCAGACCGATGATCTCCGGACGGATGTACTGTACGGCTGCTGCGGAATGAAGACCAAGTGCTCCTGTCGTATCTCGCAGGAAACATGCAATACAGAATCCCATGTTTGCCGGATTTCCGAAGAATACCAGCATTGCCGAGATCACACCGATCAGGATTCCGGCCGCAACAATTGTTGTTTTCTCTTTTTTCATTTGTTTGTTACCTCCCTTTCCCTCTTGTGCTGAATTTTTTTGTAATCCGCACACTTTCTTTGTATAAATCATAACATCTTATTGACAAAATCACCAATTCAATATAGTCTTATTTTATGGTTATTTATAGATAGTTTTTATAAGTCAATTTAACTCTGACATTGTGAGGTGAATTTTTATGAAAAAAATATATCTGGATCAGGCAAGTACTTCTTATCCCAAAGCGCCCTCTGTTGCCCGGGCAGTATACGATTATCTGAGCGGTTCTGCCGTGAACGTAAACCGCGGTGGTTATCAGGCTGCTTATTCTGTGGAAGAACAGATTTTTGAGACAAGAGAACAGCTTCTCCGACTTTTTCATTTCACTTCCGGAAAAGGCAAAAACGTGATCTTTACTCCGAATATCACCACAAGCCTGAACATCCTCCTCAAAGGATTACTAAAACCCGGTGATCACGTACTCGTCTCCTCCATGGAGCACAATGCCATTATGCGCCCCCTCGTGCAGCTTGCCGGGAACGGAGTGACTTTTGACCGCATCCCCTGCCGGAAAGACGGATCACTTCTTATAGAAAAGGCAAAAGCACTTCTTCGTCCCAAGACACGGCTTCTGGTCTGTCTGCATGCCTCTAATGTCTGTGGAACGATGATGCCTGTTCAGAAACTGAGTGCCTTTTGTCAGAAACATCATTTACTGTTTATTCTCGATACTGCCCAGACAGCCGGAACCGTCCCGATCGATATGGAAGCTCTGCATCTGGACGCACTTGCATTTACCGGCCACAAAAGCTTACGCGGACCGCAGGGAATCGGTGGTTTCCTGATCACAAATGAACTGGCAGCGCAGATCGAACCTCTGATCAGCGGCGGCACCGGTAGTGTTTCCCATACAGAGGAAGTTCCTGCTTTTCTTCCTGACCGTTTCGAGCCCGGCACACCGAATATCCCGGGAATTCTGGGGCTGCACGCTGCACTTTCCGATCTGGAGCATATATCTATGGAAGAAATGTTTCAACACGAACTGGATCTGACCAGATATTTTATCGATGGGATCTTTGCGATGGACCCATCTGAAATGCAGCTTCGCGTGATCGGAAAAAAAGATACCAGCGACCGTTGCGCCGTTGTCTCCATCCAGACGCTGCAGCTTGATATGGCACGGGCAGCATATGAGCTGGACAGTACTTATGGGATAATGACACGCGTCGGACTCCACTGCGCCCCGAGTGCCCACAAAACACTTGGCACCTACCCGGAAGGAACGATCCGTTTTTCCTTTGGCCCGGAAAATACGCGGCATGACGTAGATCAGGCACTGCATGCACTTGCAGAAATCACTGGAACACCTCATACTTTATAATATTTGCATCATATTTTATTCAGGAGATTACATCATGGAATTTAAACAATTGGAAGCTTTTGTTGCTGTTGTTGATTATGGAAGCTTTTCGGAAGCAGCCCGCAAGCTTTATCTCACACAGCCTACGATCAGTGCACATGTGCGTTCCCTTGAGGAAGAACTGCATACCAGGCTGATCCTGCGCACTACGAAAAAAACAACTATCACGACCAGAGGATATCAGCTTTATGACAGTGCTGTCCGTATGCTGGAAATCCGTAACAATCTTCTGGAAAATTTCACCGGTGTGCAGAAACACATGATTGATCTCTCAGCTTCAACTATCCCGTCTTCTTATCTGCTGCCTGAAATTCTGGCAGCCTTCGGCAAAACGCATCCGGATATCTATTTTCATTCGATTCAGGCAGACAGCGCCGAATCCATCAACCGTGTCCTTGACGGAACGGTAGATCTCGCTCTGGTCGGACAAAATACTCGCGATGAGACCTGTGTCTTTCTTCCATTCTGTCAGGATAAACTGGTCATTGCCACACCGATCACCAACCATTATCTCGGCCTGCAGAACAAATCAGTGACTTTTGAAGATTTTATCAAAGATCCTATCATTATCCGCGAAAAAGGCTCCGGCACAAAGAAAGAAATGGATCTTTTTCTCGAACGGATC
>ERZ779850.2220-NODE-2220-length-16440-cov-3.409155_pt1 | contig 16440 bp, 10 predicted proteins | sample MGYA00511249_ERZ779850 | MGnify/ENA primary metagenome ERZ779850 (study PRJEB29588, sample SAMEA2162475) | human gut metagenome | biome: human gut; feature: human-associated habitat; material: faeces | place: Denmark | collected 2008/2010 ...
CCTGTAATGGACAGCACCCGCTCCGTGCTGGAGATGGTCTCCGGCGCCATGCAGGCGGGAGCCGCGGGCTGCTCCATCGGGCGCAATGTCTTCGAACATCCTCACCGCATTCAGCTTCTCACCGCCATGCGCGCCATCGTGCACGGCAACGCCGACCTGGAAACCGCCATCAAACTCGCTGGAGAATAAAACCATGCCCACCATCTTCTTCAAATCCGTCCCCTACGACAAAAACCTGGTCACCCTGGCGCTGGAGTCCGGCGTCGATGGCATCATCGTCCCTGATGAGCCCGTGGCCGAAGTATCGGGCCTCGCCCGGTGCACGGTCATTCCCGACAGCGAAGTCGCTTCCGTTGCCCTGAACGGCAAGGAAGACGAAGAAGCGTTCCTTGCCCGCGTCCAGAAAGGCGAAAAATGCGTCCTGAAGCGGGGATGGCAGGTCATTCCCGTAGAAAACCTGCTCGCCCAGTCTGACCGCATTTACGCCGAGGCCGGCACTCCTGACGAAGCCAGACTCGCCGCCGGCATCCTCCAGCGCGGAGTCACCGGTATCGTTGTCCTGCCCGAGGCCGCCATGGAGCTCAAAACCATTGTCGCCGAGTGCAAACTTTCCCTCGAACACGAGGATCTCGTCGCCGCCACCATCACGCGCATCGTTCCCGCCGGTCTTGGGAACAGGGTCTGCTGCGATACTATATCCCTGCTGCACACCGGGCAGGGCATGCTCGTGGGCAATTCCGCAGCCTTTACCTTCCTTGTCCACGCCGAAACAGAACACAACGACTACGTTGCCTCCCGCCCCTTCCGGGTCAATGCGAGCGCCGTCCATGCCTACATCAGGCTTCCCCATGACAGAACGTGCTATCTGGGCGAACTTAAGGCGGGCGATCCCGTGCTTGTCGTGGACAGCGAAGGGAAAACCCTCCTGACCACCATTGGCAGAGTGAAGGTGGAAGTGCGTCCCATGCTCCTCGTCGAAGCCGTCCTGCACACGGACGAGGGCGACAAAACGGGCGCGGTGTTCCTGCAGAACGCTGAAACCATCCGCCTCACCGCGCCCGGCGGACGCCCCGTGAGCGTCGTCGATCTCAGGCCCGGCGATCAGGTGCTCTGCCGCATCGACGAAGCCGGCCGCCATTTCGGCATGCGCATCAAAGAAGACATCAAAGAGGCCTAAGCCCTATGGACACAGACAAGGACAGACAGGGAGGAGACGCTTCGTCTTCCCAGGAACAGCTGGCCGGAGTCCGGAACCGCATTGATGCCATCGATGACAGGCTCCTTGAGCTTCTGAACGAGCGCTCGCGCCTGAGCCTCCAGGTCGGACGCATCAAGGCCGGCGAAAAAAGCAACATTTTCAAACCCCAGCGCGAAATTGAAATCCTCAGGAGGCTTTCTGCCGGAAATCCCGGCCCGCTTCCGGAGAAAGCCCTGAAGACCATCTGGCGCGAAATCTTCTCTTCCTCCCGTTCCCTGCAGCGCCCCCTGCGCGTGGCTTTCCTTGGACCGGAGGGAACCTTCTCCTATTTCGCCGGCGTGGAATACCTCGGTCACAGCGCTACCTACCATTCCTGCAGCAACATCCCCGCTGTTTTCGAAGAGGTCAACGCCGGGACCTGCGATCTCGGTGTGGTGCCCCTGGAAAACTCTCTGCAGGGCACGGTCGGCGTCAGCTTTGACCTCTTTCTCAAATATCCGGTCACCATTCAGGCTGAACTCTTCTCCCGCATTTCCCACTGCCTCCTGAGCACGGAGGAGAGGCTCTCCGAAATCCGGACAGTCTATTCCCATCCCCAGGGCCTGGCCCAGTGTTCCACCTGGCTGAGAGCGCACCTGCCCCAGGCCGTTGTGGTCCCCCTGGCCTCCACGGCCCAGGCCGCCCACCGCGCCCTCGAGGAACCTGGAACGGCCTCCATCGGCAACGGCAATCTTGCCGAACTGCTGCGCCTGAACATTCTGGCCAGGCGCATAGAGGATGAAGCCGGCAACTGGACGCGCTTCGTCATCATCGCCAACGAAAACTCCACCAAAAAACTGGGCACGGTCCGCAGCCGGAAGCCAGGCGCCGCACCCGCTGAGGTGAAGACATCCATGCTCTTCACCCTGCCCGATCAGCCCGGCGCCCTTTCCGGAATACTGGATCTCCTCGCCCAGAATCACATCAACATGTGCAAACTGGAATCCCGGCCCCTCAGGGGAGAGTGCTGGCATTACGCTTTCTTCGCTGATGTGGACTGCGATCTGCTTCTGCCCGAGCACGATGCCCTGCTTCGGGAACTTGGCAACCGCTGCATGAATTTCCGTCTCCTCGGCACCTACGAAAGGGGTCCCCAGCTCGACGGAGTATCCAATCCCGACAACGAACCCAGCGTTTCCCTTTAGGAAAAAACGACAGACATGATTACCGCAGCCGCCCCCTCTTCCAAATCCATCTCCCACCGCTACCTCATCGCCACGGCCCTGGCCAGCGGAGAGAGCGAGCTAGACAACGTCCTCGAAAGCGATGACACCCTGCGTACGAGGGAAATCCTAACCGCAGCCGGAGCCAGATACTCCCGTCTTCCCAAAACCGGTCCTTCGTCCTATTTCAGGGTATACGGCATGCACGACGGCCCGCGCGGCGGCGTTGACGCTCCCGTTTCCTGTTACGCCCACGAATCCGGCACCACATGCCGTCTCCTCACTGCCGTGCTCGCCGCGGGCAGCGGACTCTTCCGTATGCACGGCGTCGAACGCCTGCATCAGCGCCCCATCGGCGAACTCGGCACGGCCCTGAGGGAACTCGGCTGCGGCATTGTTTATGAGGAAAAGGAAAACTATCCCCCGCTCATTATCCAGGCCCGGGGACTGGCCTCAGAACGGCCCGTAACCATCGGCATGGACGAGTCCAGCCAGTATCTCTCGGGGCTCCTCCTCGCGGCGCCCCTGGCCCATTCTTCCCTTACGTTCACCATCGGCGGAAGCAAGGTTGTCTCCTGGCCTTACGTGGGCCTGACCCTCCAGTGCCTGAACGACTTTGGCATCCCCTTTGTTACCGAAACCCGGGCCGGGGAAGGCGCCCCGTGGACAGAGACAGACTGGCACGGCCTGACACAGATACTCCCCGGACTCTTCCGTATAACGGTCAGTCCGGCTCCGTACCGTCCGGGCTGGTTCCGTGTGGAGGGAGACTGGTCCAACGCCTCCTATCTCGTGGCTGCAGGGGCTCTCGGCAGACAAGAAGTGCGCGTGACGGGGCTCAGTGCCACGTCCCTCCAGGGAGACAGGGCCCTTCTTGACATCCTTTCCCGCATGGGGGCATCCCTGAAGCCGTGCGACGGCGGCGTGTCCGTTACGCCGGCCCCGCTGCACGGCATCACTGCCGATATGAGCGCGTGTCCTGACCTCGTGCCCACCATCGCCGCTGTGGCGGCCTTCGCCGATGGCCCGACCACCATCACCAATGTCGCCCACCTGCGCATAAAGGAATCCGACCGCCTCAGGGCTCCGGCCCGGGCACTCGCCCGCATCGGCGTCAGTGTGGACGAACATGACGACGGCCTCACTATCCACGGTCTGGGCAGCCAGGCCCGAATCCGGATCGGAGACACAGTGTTCGAAGGCTGCAATGATCACAGGATGGTCATGAGCGAAGCGCTCTTCAGCCTCCGTTCTGACGATGTGCGCCCGGATGGCATTCGTGCCCATATCGACACGCCCGGCGCCGTCAACAAATCATTTCCAGAATTCTGGCATACGTGGGAGTCCTTCTTTGAAGACTAATGCTCAACGCGCCCTCGAGGCTTTCAGCCAAAAGGGCAGTATCGCTGTCATCGCGGCACGGGGGCGCATGGGCGCCATGCTCATGCATGAAGGCGAACTCGCCGGCCTCGGCATGGCAGGGTTCAACAGGCCCTTTGACCCGGACGCTCTGAAAAAGGAACTCGCGAAAGCGAGAATCGTCATCTTCTGCGTCCCGGCCGCGGCCTTTGAAAACACGCTCAGAATCATCTGCCCCTGCCTCTCTCCTGACGCCATTCTCACGGATATCACTTCCGTGAAGGTTCAGCCCATGAACCAGATGCAGCGGGTCTGGCCTGGCCGTGTCATTGGCACGCATCCTCTCTTCGGCCCCAGCCCCGACCGTTCCACGGAGCTTCCCGTGGCCATCGTCCCGGGGAAAAACGCGGACGATGACGCCGTGAACCTGACCAGAGGCCTCTTCGAGGCCATGGACTTCAGCACCTTCATCACGGACGCGGATACCCACGACAAAGCCATGGCCAAGGTGCAAAACATGAACTTCATCACCACCCTGGCCTACTTCGCCCAGACTGCCAATGATCAGGAACTCGTGAGGTATCTGACGCCTTCTTTCCTGCGCCGCGCGAAAGCAGCGCGCAAAATGCTCACCGAAGACGGCGAGATGTTCGCCGGGCTCTTTGAAGCAAATCCTTACAGTCAGGCCTGCGTGCGGCAGTTCAGCAAAATCCTGAGCCTCGCCTCCGCCGGCGACATCGACCTCCTCCTGAACCGTGCCCGCTGGTGGTTCAGGGAGCCTCAGAAATAGAAAAAAGACCCTATGCTTTTCCCAGGGGGGCGTCATTAAAATGACGCCCCTCTTTTTTTGTGCCTTTTTAAAAAATTTACATGTTTAAATTCAGATAGTTAGACAGTCAAAGCACGTTGGCACGCTCTCTGCATTTATCCTGCAAACAGCAAAAACCCGCAGCCCCGGCTGCGGCGGCAACGGAGAAAAGCAGATGGGCCATTACCCCCAGGTCATCACGGTAACGTCCGGAAAGGGCGGCGTCGGCAAAACCAATATCGCCGTCAACCTCGCCTGCCGGCTGGGGGAAAAGGCACGGGTCATCCTGCTTGATGCCGATCTCGGCCTCGCCAACGTGGACGTTCTTCTCGGCGTCACCCCGCCCCACGAACTCTCCCAGCTTTTTTCGGACGGCGTCAGGCTCGAGGATATTCTTTTCCCCACCCCTTACGGCTTCTCCATTCTTCCCACAGCCTCCGGTCTCGAAAACATCGTCGAACTTTCCACGGGACAGAAACTCGAGCTGCTCAACGCTATGGACAGCATCGCTGACAGCACGGACTACCTCATTGTCGATACGGGCGCCGGCATCAATACGAACGTCCTCTATTTCTGCATGGCCGCCAGGCAGCGTCTTCTCGTGGTTACCCCGGAGCCGACCTCCCTTACTGACGCGTACGCCCTCATCAAGGTTCTGCACATAAAGCACGGCATCGATACCTTCCGGGTCTGCATCAACATGGCACCGGATGTGAAAACGGCAAAACAGATTTTTGGACGTCTCTGTGACGCCTGCGATCAGTTTCTGACGGGTGTATCCCTCGATCTCTCGGGCATCATTCCCTTCGACGCCGAGGTGCGCCGCGCCGTCATGAACCAGAAGCCCTTCCTCAGATTCAGCCCTTCCTGCGCGGCCAGCGCCGCACTCAGGAGCATGGCGGCTGCCGTTCCCCAGTGGGGCGGCCCCTCGAGGGATGACGGCAATATCAAATTTTTCTGGAAAAAATTCCTTTTCCGCTAACACCGAACCTCATCCAGCAGACAGCCACAAAGGTCACCGTCATGAGCATCTCCGCCCTCGCCCGCCTCTTCAGAAGCAACACCCCCTGGGACACCTTTGAATCCGGAGCCAGAACCTGGGAAGATTTTTCCGCTCCCGATCAGGAGGCCATCGTTTCCCACTACAGCCAGAAAATCCGCTTCCTCGCGCAGCGCCTCAAGAAACGCCTTCCTCCCAGCATAGAGCTCAATGAGCTCATTTCTTCCGGCACGCTCGGACTCATGGAGGCTCTCGGCAAGTTCAGGCCTGACCTCGGAATCAAGTTCGACACCTACGCCGAAAACCGCATTTACGGCTCCATGCTCGATGAACTGCGCCACCAGGACTGCTTCACCCGCACGCAGCGCCAGCATGTGCGCAGCCTGAACATGGCCGCGGAAGCCATAGAGCACGATACCGGCCGCAGAGCCACAGAAGAGGAACTTTCCAAAGCAACCGGGCTGAGCCTTTCCCAGGTCCGTCAGGGGCTTGAAGCCATTCAGGGGCAGCAGCAGCTCCCCATCGATCTTTTCCAGGACAATTACAGCACAGATGAACACGCCAGCGGCGGCGTTCCCTGTGACGAAGCCATGCACAACGAACTCATCGATAAGCTCACGCCCCTGCTCGCCAAACTCACGGATCGCGAGCGTGAAGTCCTCGCCCTCTATTACACCGAAGAACTTACCATGAGCGAAATCGCCTCTATCCTGCATATTACCGAAGGCCGTGTTTCCCAGCTCAGGGCCAAGGCCCTCGCCAGACTCCGCAAAGCCTTCGTGGAAACATACGGCAGCATGTAGATGCTGTTTTTCCGGCCTGTCTGCTGAAAAAGCCCTGCGCCCGCCTGCTCATGGGACGCGGGGCTTTTTTTCCGGCCCGGGAACGTCCGTCAGGAAACGAAAAGCGCCCATCATGGCCGGAAACACTCCGGCCGTGATGGGCGTTTCTGTTGCCCCTTAGGGGGCAACGTCATTCCCGAGAGGGTCCTGCTGACAGGGAAGTGGCGTCCACACAAGACCGGCCACAGTCGGGAAATTAGGTAAGTTATGCGGCATCGTGTCAAAAGGCAAAGACATTCTGATGCCGGAAATCTCTCAGCGCATATGTCAGTAAAATGACAGTTTTCGGATGCGTTCGTCTAAAAATTGACCTGAATCTGCATACCCACGCCGGGCTGTATCTCAGGCTGATCGCTCTTGGCGTAGTTCTGGTGAACCTGATCGTTGTCCCGGACAATGACTTCAGGCCCCACGCCGAAGGAAACATCGTTGTCTTTGACGCCTGCCAGAGCACGCACCCTGTGGTTGCTGCTCATGGTGACATCCTCATCCACACGTCCCCTGCTGCCTGGGCCGCTCCAGGTCTGTTCCTCGCGATCAATATCAAACCGCATGCCGCTTTCCTGGTTTTTCCTGGATTCAAGGGATTCAGCCTGACGCGCGGTGGATGCGTGAAGCCCTTTGGGTGTGGCCTTCTGCTGCAGCTTGTTTCCTTCTATGCCTTTCTCCCAGCCGAGACTGGTTCCCCGGCCAAACGCCCAGGGGCTGCCATGCACAGCCTTCGGACGCTGGACGTCCGCCTTGTTTCTGCGGCCTCTGTGGCGGGACTGACGTCCCTGTACGCCGGACGGAGACCGTCCAACGGAACCATCGTGCTGACGGATATGCACGGATTCAGAGGGACTGTAGGACGATACGTTCATACCCCGGCCTGCCCCCGCTGCGCTGGCTGGGGAAGCGGTAACGATAAGGCACAACGCGATGATGCCCGCCGGCAGCAGGGCACCCTCCGCAGTAAGGGCGTGAGAGATGAAAAGCTTTAAGAAAGGAAACGGTTTCATGGCCCAACCCGAAATTGGCTTCACCGCAGCAATGACCGCGCGGTGAAAGATTCTTCATTTGCTCTCTTCGTCATTTTCGGAAAAAAACTTGAGTCCTTACCACCACACTTCTCAGCCAGTCTTTCCTGCCTGATACTGAAAAGGCCTCCCGCGGCAGAACCGCAGGAGGCCTTCATGAATGCATTACAAAACGGGCTACTCTCCGGCAGCCTTACGAGCGAGCTTCTCAGCGCGCACGCCGACAGAGCCCTTGCTCTGGCTTTCCACAAGCCTGTCGGTATCTATAACAGGGAAGGACGGCGTGACGCCGGGATCCTCCCAGCCACCGCCAAGAGCCATGCAGACACTGACAACGGCATCCGCGCGGTCACGAAGGGCAGAAGCATAGGTGAGCTCGGACGAGAAGAGCTGGCGCTCGGCGTCGAGCACAGTGAGGTAGTCGGTATAGCCGTTGGTGTACTGCAGGCGGGCGAGTTCCACGGCGCGGCGCAGGGCATCCACCTGAGTCTTCATGGAATCGACGATATCCCTCGTCTCCTTCTGCCTGGTAATCGAAGTGCGCACGTCGCTGAAGGCACTCTGGACGGTCTTCCGGTAGACAGCGATGGCCTGCTTCTTCTGCGCCTCGGCATCCTTCAGATTGTACCAGTTCCTGCCACCATCAAAGATGGGCAGGCTGCCTGTTACACCATAGCTCCACATGGCTGCAGGACCGGTGAACAGATTGGCCACGGCCGCAGAGAGGGTTCCCAGCACGCCGGTAAGGGAAATAGAGGGGAAGAACTGGGCGCGGGCAACGCCAATCTGCGCGTTGGAAGCCATGAGGGCGTATTCAGCAGCGCGGATATCGGGACGGCGCTCGAGCAGCTGCGAAGGCAGGCCTTCGGGCAGCACGGGCGGCGTGGATATGGCGGTAATGGAACCTCCGCGGGGCGTGACCATTTCCATGATGTCTCGGGGAGAGCGGCCGGTCAGCACGGCAAGGGAAGCTTCCGTGGCATCGCGGTCAATGGTCGTGGAATGGACCTGGGCGCGCGCGGTCTCGACTTCAGCGCGGGCGCGCTGCCAGTCGAGTTCGGTAATATAGACCTGCTTGTAACGGGAAGTATAAATTCTGAGAGATTCCTCACGGGAACGCAGCGTGCGCTTTGCCGTCTCAAGCTGCATATCGATGGCCAGCAGGGCAAAATAGCTCTGGGCGACCTGTCCGGACGTCGAAAGTTTAAGAGCCTCATGGCTCAGCACAGTCTGCATGAGGATATCGGTAAGGGCGGTATAAGCGTTCCTGGTCTTGCCCCAGAAGTCGAGCTCCCAGCTCGCCGCCAGTTCGCCCTGATAATTGGTGGTCCAGCGGGAAAGGCCGCTGCGGTTAAAGGGCACGGTATTGGCGCCTTTTTCCGAAGCGCCCTGAGCCGTAGCCTGGCCTTCGCCGTTCACGGAAGGCCAGATGGCCGCGGAAGTCACGCCGGCCTGGGCCGCGGCGGACTCAATCTTGGCCATGGACTCGGCGAGATCCTGATTCTTCTTCAGGGCCTCGGCCACGAGCTGGTTGAGGACAGGGTCATTGAACCGCTTCCACCAGTCGGTGTGCAGGGGCTCATTGCCGAGCTGCACGTTCTTCCAGGAGGCCGGAAGCTGCTGATCGGGACGTTCATATTTGGGAGCCAGGGAGCAGGCCGCCAGCATGGCGGTCACGCCCAGGAGGGCTCCGAGTCGAAGGAAGATGCGCATGTTACTTACCGACCTCCTCTTCCTCACTGCCCTTTCCTTCGTTGGGATCCTTCCTGCCTCTGAGCTTCAGGGACAGTTTCGTGATGGCCTGGAAGAAGAACGGGATGAAGAGCGTTGCTATGCAGGTTGAGAAAAGCATACCGCCCACGACAGCCGTGCCGATGGCGTGACGGCTGTTGGCACCTGCACCGGTACTGAAGGCCAGGGGCAGCACACCGAAAATAAAGGCGAGGGACGTCATGACAATGGGCCTGAAACGGAGCCTGGACGCACGCAGGGCTGCCACGGGAATGCTCAGACCCTCGCGCCACGCGTCAACAGCGAATTCGACAATCAGAATGGCGTTCTTGGCTGACAGGCCAATGAGGGTAACCAGGGCAACCTGAAAGTAAACGTCATTGGAAAGGCCGCGGGCATACGTTGCAATCAGGGCGCCGAGCACGCCGAAGGGCACGGAGGTGAGAACGGCCAGAGGCAGGGACCAGCTCTCATACTGCGCGGCCAGGATCAGGAAGACCATGACCAGTGCGAGAATGAAGATTGTGGACGTATCCTGACTGGCCAGTTTTTCCTGCAGGGAGGATCCTGACCAGCCGACGGAGTAGTCGGAAGACAGGATCTCCTTCGCCGTGTCTTCAACAGCCTTCAGAGCCTGACCGGTCGTATAGCCGGGGGCGGGGTTGCCCATGAAGTGGGCTGCGGGGAAAACGTTATAGCGGTCAACGGTATCAGGCGCTGTACGGCGCTCGAAGGTGACAAGAGCCGACAGGGGCACCATCTCGCCGCTGTTGTTCCTCACATAGATATCGTTCAGGCTTTCCTGCTTCATGCGGTAGCTGGCGTCGGCCTGCATGCGCACCTGGAAGGTACGGCCCAGCCTGTTGAAGTCATTGACATAATAGGTGCCGAAAGAGCCCTGAAGGGCCTGGAAGACGGAAGTGACGCTTATGCCCATATCCTTGCAGCGCTCACGGTTCAGGTTCACGTAGATCTGCGGTGAATTCGTGCTGAAGAGGTTGCGCATCATGGAAACTTCAGGGCGTTTGGCGACCGCGGCGGCCAGCTTGTTAGCGCTGGCTTCGAGATCCTTGAGGGAACCGTTGCCGCGCATCTGGAGGTATCCTTCAAAACCACCTGTCGTGCTCATGCCGCTGATGGGAGGCGGCGTGAAACTCAGGATAACGGCGCTCGGCTGCATACCGTTCAGGGCCATGGTACGGCTCGTGAAGGATTTGTCGTCCTGTCCCTTTTCCGTACGTTCCTCCCACGGTTTGTAGGAGTAAAAAACCGTCGAGTAGTTGGTTTTCACAGAGCCGCTGAGCATGTCGTAACCGTTGATGGCGGTGACACCCTCGATCATTTTATCCTTCAGGGCAAAATCCGTCACCATTTTGGCCACGTCTGTCGTCCGGTGCACAGACGCACCGTCATCGAGGATGACAGAAGACAGGGAGTAGCCCTGGTCCTCGTCAGGCACCAGGGATGTCGGCAGGGACCTGAAAAGGAAAACGACGCCGGCAATGACGCCGCAGAAAATGATAAGACTCACAACGCCGGCGTTCTTGATATGGCGCACCGTACTGACGTACGCATGCGTGATGCGGGAAAAGCCGGCGTTGAAGGCCACGAAGAAACGCGGCGTCTTGCTCGCGTCCGTGCTGCCTTTCAGGAGCAGGGAGCAGAGAGCCGGCGTCAGCGTCAGGGCAACGATACCTGAGAGCACGACGGAAACGGAAATCGTGATGGCGAACTGCTTGTACATCTGGCCGGCCAGGCCGCCCATGAAGGAAACAGGGATGAACACGGAGCAGAGCACGAGCACGATGGCGATAAGAGCCGAGGTGACTTCGCCCATGGCCTTGGCCGTGGCTTCCTTGGGAGGAAGGTGTTCCGTGGTCATAATACGTTCCACGTTTTCAAGGACAACGATGGCGTCGTCAACCACGATGCCGATGGCCAGCACCAGGCCGAACAGGGTCAGAGTATTGATGGTGTAACCGAGAGCGAGCATGCCCGCGAACGTACCCACAATGGACACGGGCACGGCGACGCACGGAATCAGTGTGGCTCTCCAGTTCTGCAGGAAGAGGAAGACGACCAGGAAGACCAGGATCATGGCTTCCACGAGGGTATGCATCACTTCGTTGATGGAAGCGCGAACGAAGTCGTTCGTGTCAACCGTGACGAGCAGTTCCATGCCTTCGGGAAGGTTCTTCTTCAGCTCGTCCAGTTTGGCGAGCACGCGGTCGCCCGTGGCAATGGCGTTTGCGCCGGGAAGAAGCCAGGTACCGCCGGCCACGGAACGCATGTTGTTATACCGGCCGTCAACGGAATAGTCCTGACCGCCCAGTTCCACGCGGGCTATATCCTTGATGAGAACGCGCGAGGAATTTTCACCGGTTTTGACGATAATGTTCTCGAAGTCCTTCACTTCGGGCAGACGCCCCTGGGCGTCGAGCTGCCAGGTGAGGAGCGTTCCCTCAGGAGAGGGGGTATTGCCGAGACGTCCGGGCGCGAACTGCGTGTTCTGCTCCTGAATGGCCGCAGCCACATCAGAGACGGTGATGCCGAGCTTTGCCATCTTGTCCGGGTGGAGCCAGATACGCATCGAGTAGTCGTTGCTGCCGAAGAGCTGGGCAAGACCGACGCCTTCCACGCGTTTCAGCTCATCGATGATGTTTACCGTGACGTAGTTGTGCATGTACACGTTATCGTAACGCCCGTCGGGCGATACCACGGTAAAGAAGAGCAGGAAGGCCGGTGATCGCTTTGTCACCGAGATACCGAGGGATCGGACGGTCTCTGGTAACTGTGTCTGCGCGAGGTTGACGCGGTTACACACGTTGACCAGGTCCATGTCGGCATTGGATCCCAGAGCAAAATACACAAGCAGGTTGCCGGAGCCGGCACCTGATGACGATGTGGAGGTCATGTAGAGCATATGCTCGACACCGTTGACCTGCACTTCAAGAGGAGCCAGCACGGTGCTGGCGATGGTTTCTGCCGAGGCGCCGGGATAACTTGCCGTCACGGCGACCGTGGGCGGGATGAGGTCAGGATACTGCGCGATAGGCAGCACCTGCATGGAAATGGCGCCGCAGAGCGTGATAATAATGGAGATGACGCTCGAAAGAATCGGGCGTCTCAGGAAAATACTCGGTCTTGCCGATGCTGTTGCCATGGACGCCACCTACTTTCCAGCGGGAGTCTGGGCGTTTTTCTGCTCAGGAGCACCGGCAGAAGGCTCATCCTGCGCTATGCGGACAGGCTGTCCGTCCACGGTCTTGAGGATGCCGTCACGGACAAGGACATCGCCATCGCTGACGCCCTTGCGGACAAGGTAGTCATCGCCGATGGCTGTGATGATTTCCACCTGATTGCGCTTGACGATGTTGTTCGCCCCCACGCTCACCACAAACATACCTTTATTTGTCACGCTGACACAGGTCTGGGGAATAAGGATGGCGTTCTTCAGCACATCGCCTTCCATGTGAACCCGCACGTACTGACCGGGCATGATGCTGTTGTCGTCATTGGGGAATTCGGCGCGGCAGCGGATCACGCTCATGGTGGCGATGACCTGCGTGTCGATGAAGTTCACAACGCCTTCCCTGGGATACGCGGAGCCGTCGAGCAGGGTAAGGCGGGCCTTGTATCTGCCGCCTTCTGGGAAGACGAGCCGGCCCTCGCGCTCAAGATCATGCCTGAGCATATATTCCTGGGCGGACATGGAAAAATCGATGTACAGAGGATCTGTCTGGTTGATGCTGGTGAGGAGCGTGCCGCTGGACACAAGGTTGCCAACGGTCATGGATTCCTTGGAGGTATAACCGGAAACAGGAGCAACGACCTGGCAGTAATCCAGGTTCACCTTGTCCTGGCGCAGAGCAGCCTTCGCGCTCTCATAGTCGGACAGGGCCTGATCCCGTTCCTTCTGGGATACGGCGTTGGCGGCATACAGGGGACGCACGCGGTTCCATTCGCGCTCGGCGTTATTGAAGGCAGCCTTCGCCCTCTCATAAGCCGCTTCATAGGTATCGCGCTCGATCTGGAACATAAGCTGTCCGGCCTTGATGTAGTCGCCCTCTTTATAAAGACGCTTCTGGATGACGCCGGTGATTCGGGCTCTCACCTCGGCCGAACGAGAACCAGCCGCAGTAGCCTGAAAATCACAGGGCCAGGGAACATCCTTCGCCTGTACTTTATACACACTGACCAGAGGCGCCGGAGCCTTGGCCTGCTGCTGTTCCTGCTTACAGCCGGTAAGACAGACAGCCATCGCCAGAGTTACGACAAAACATACAAAATGACGCATAAAGCTTGAACTCCATCAAAGGGGAAGGGCCTACAGCCCCGAAAACTCGGATTTTATCTCCGAGAAAAAAGCATAAAAAAAGAGGAAGGGCAACACTCGGACATTACCCCTACTATTCAAAAAACTGTTTGAATTCAGTAAGTTAGAATACGTATAAAAAATACTAACTATCTGAAATCATGGGTTATTTTTTTCAAAGTTTTCTGGTGAGATTTTTTGCTACAATTATGTTTCGTCTTCAGCGGAAGATCAGGCTGCCGGCGTGTTTCCAGTAGTGCCGTCTCCCCCCGGCTCCGGCCTTTTCCCGCCTTCCGGGGCAGCCTTCTCCTGACGCGTCTCTCCGGCGCTGTCGGGATCCGCGGTGTATCCGCAGCCGCGCACAGGGCAGACCATTTTTACGCCGTCCCGTGTCTTCCTGAGGATGAGGTACGGGGAACCGCACTGGGGGCAGGTCTTTGCAACCGGTTCATTCCACAGGGCAAAATCGCACTGCGGATACCTGTCACAGGAATAAAAGATCTTTCCCCTGCGGGAACTTTTCTCCACGATATGCCCCTGACCGCATTTCGGACAGACAACACCCGTGGAGTACGGAGCCGTGTAATGGCACTTGGGGTAGGAACTGCAGGCAATAAAACGGCTGCCCATGTGGGCTTTCTTCACAACAAGAGGACTGCCGCATTCAGGGCAGACCCCAACCACCTGAAGCTGAGGTTCCTTTTTTTCAGCTATCTCAAGCTGGCCGTCAGGCCTGCGCTCCACATCGCTCGTAAACCGGCATTCCGGATAGCCGGTGCACGCAAGAAAAGAGCCGGCCTTGCCGAACTTCACGACCAGGGGCTTGCCGCATTCAGGGCACTTCAGAGAAGTGGGAAGCCCACCCTTGACGGTTTTCATGGTCTTGGCCGCTTCGGCGAGCGTCGGATTGAATTCATCCGCAAAGCCCTGAAGCAGATCTTTCCAGGATTCCTTCCCTTCTGCCACCCTGTCGAGCCCTTCCTCCATGCCGGCCGTGAAGTTGACGTCCATGAGGCGGCCGAAGTGATCCACGAGCTGCTCGCAGACCACGCGCCCGAGATCCGTGGGCACAAAGCGCTTTTCCTGCAGTTCCACGTAATCGCGATCCTCAAGGGTTGAGATAATGCTCGCGTACGTGGAAGGACGTCCTATGCCTAGTTCTTCCAGGGAGCGCACAAGGCTTGCTTCACTGTAGCGTGCCGGAGGCTGGGTAAATTTCTGTTCGGGCTCAAGCTTCTCGAGCTCAAGCTTCTCCCCGCTTTCCAGAGCCGGAAGTTCCACGTCCTTGTCTCCGGCCGGATAAACAGCCTCCCAGCCGGCGAACAGGCCGCGCTGTCCCCTCGCCTGCCATTCCGTATCGCCGCAGGACACGAGCACACGGGTATCCATGAAGACAGCCGCCGCCATCTGAGAAGCCACAAAACGGCTCCAGATAAGCCGGTACAGGCTGTACTGCTCCTGGGTCAGGCTTTCGCGGATGGAGTCCGGGGTCACCGTGACGTCGACTGGGCGTATGGCTTCGTGGGCGTCCTGAGCGTTTTCGGAGACTTTGTAATTGCGGATGGAAGCCGGAAGGTAATCCTGCCCGAAGGTGTCCCCGATATACTGGGCCGCGGCGGCCTTGGCCTCATCGGCAATGCGCGTGGAGTCCGTGCGCATGTATGTGATAAGGGCCGTGACGCTGCCGTCCTTCATTTCCACGCCTTCATAGAGGCGCTGGGCTATACCCATGGTACGCTTTGCAGAATAGCCGAGGCGCTGGTTCGCCGTCTGCTGCAGGGTCGATGTGGTAAACGGGGGCAGTGGGCTCTTTTCACGGCGCTTCTGGTCCACGGAGCTGACCATGAAATCACGACCCTGCAGGGACTCCGTCAGGGCGTCCGCTTCCTTTTTGCAGGTGATGGCGGGCTTGCTGCCGGCCACTTTGGCCAGTTCCACCCTGAAGGCGGGGCCGGAATTTCCTTTCAGAAGAGCCCGGAAGACCCAGTATTCCTCGGGACGGAATTTCTCGCGTTCCTTTTCACGGTCAACAATGAGCCTGAGCGCCACGGACTGGACGCGGCCCGCGGAAATTCCGCGTTTGACCGTTTTCCAGAGCAGAGGGGAAATCTTGTAGCCCACAAGGCGGTCAAGAATACGCCGGGCCTGCTGGGCATGAAAAAGATCCGCGTTCAGGGCGCGGGGATGTTTAAGTGCCTCTTTCACGGCGCGGGACGTGATTTCGTTGAACTGGATGCGCTTGAGATCTTTCGCCTTGCCCTTGAGAAGTTCGGCAATATGCCAGGCAATGGCCTCGCCCTCGCGATCGGGGTCCGGTGCGAGATACGTCACATCAGCCTGACCGGCTTCGTTTTGGAGGTCGCTGACGATATTTTTCTTATCGGCGATAATCTGGTACTGTGGCTCGAAGCCGTGCTCCTCGTCCACACCCAGCGTCTTTGACGGGAGATCCCGCACGTGCCCGACGCTGGCCTTGACCACATAGTCAGGACCAAGGAATTTCCGTATGGTTTTCACCTTTGCAGGTGACTCGACGATGATTAATTCCTTGCCCATGGCGCCCTCCGGTTTGTATTTGCCATGAGAGGATACGAAAAAACATTCCAAGGTCAAGGCCGACGCCGCACAGACAAACTTCAGCCTGGAGAGCCGGAACCGGTTTCACCGGGCCCTCCCTTCCTGGACAACCCTCTGACCCCAATGATAGATTCCTGTCTATTATGAAGGAGAATGCCATGCATTCCGGAAAACCCGCTGTTTCCGCCGTCCTGCTTGCACTCCTCTGCCTCACGCTCTTCTCCCTGGCCGGCTGCGCGTCTTCGCAGTCTCCACAGGGCCCCGTTCCGGCAAACAGTTTCAACAGCGATCTTGCCTCCCTCGTCGCCTCCACGCTCCAGAGCGACCACGGCATAAATCCCGCAGACAGCCGCAAAGAGGCCGACATTACAATCGACATCACGGTGAAT
>ERZ779850.2227-NODE-2227-length-16379-cov-2.749387_pt1 | contig 16379 bp, 14 predicted proteins | sample MGYA00511249_ERZ779850 | MGnify/ENA primary metagenome ERZ779850 (study PRJEB29588, sample SAMEA2162475) | human gut metagenome | biome: human gut; feature: human-associated habitat; material: faeces | place: Denmark | collected 2008/2010 ...
CATTGATGATGGCAACCTACAATCCCCCGAAGCTGCTGCTTCTCGATGAACACACTGCGGCGCTTGACCCCGGCACGGCAGAAAAGGTGCTGGCGCTCACAACAAAAATTGTCGAGGAAAACCATCTTACCTGCCTCATGATCACCCACAACATGGCGTCCGCCCTTAGCCTCGGCAACCGGACGATCATGATGAACCAGGGAAAAATTGTCCTCGATGTGGAGGGAGCCGAACGCAGCGCGCTGCGCGTCTCCGATCTTCTGGCGCGCTTCCGCGAAATTTCCGGCAAGGCGCTCGATAACGACCGGATGCTATTGATTTGATTTTTCGCAAACGCATGGTTCTGTCCGGACCATGCGTTTTTTGTTTTCGGTCGCCGCTGCTGATAACACTGACACGGAAAACCTTGTCCTCGTGATTTTTGGAGGACTGGATCAGCGTGTTTTCGATATTTTCCGTGCCGGAATTAAAATTTGCGGCGTCCTCCGGGAGCGCGCCGGTTTTGAGCAGGCTGTCAATGTCCGCCTTGAGCTGCACCTCAATGTGATCCTCAAATACCCGGATTTTTTCGATCATTAAATTCAGGTCATTGCGGTCAAGCGCCGGCTTTTCCAGAATATCATTGAACACGTCGATGGCGGTCTTTGCCAAGCGGTTGATGCGGATGATGGTATTGCGCTTGTCGCTGGCAAATTCGATCTGGTGCTGGATGCCCGCAATGCGCTGCGTCAGCTCCGCTTCCAGCTCGTCGTAGGTTTCGTCCAAAAGTGCTTCCTGCTCCGGGTGCTTCATGATGTCACGAATGCGCTGGCGCTTGGTCGCTTTCAGCTCCTCCTGCTTGTCAAGCAGTAAGGCTTCCAGATTTTCTTCCGTGCGCTTCGTCTCCGCAATGTCGGTCTGTTCTTTCTCCAGATCGGCGTTCAGCCGCTCGAGCATGGTGCTGGAATTGTCACGGACTTTCCGCACATAGTCCTTGACCAGCGCGTCGAGCGTTTCCACGCGGATATGGTGGCTCGTGCAGCCTTTCAGTCCACGACGGTGATACGTCCCGCAGGTGTAAGCAGGTGCTATGTCGCTGCGGCTCATGGCGAACATGGGACTTCCGCAGTCGCCGCACTGCAAGAAGCCGGAGTACACATTGTCGTTGACCTTCACACCGCGATAGTTGTTCCGGCTGCGCTTTTCCCGCAGAGCGCTGGTGATGGCGAAGGTGCGGTAGTCGATGATGGCCTGATGGTGGTTCTCGATGACGATGTGCTCATCGTCGTTGCGCTTGATCTCCTTGCCGTTGATCGTGTGGCAGATGCAGTCGCGGTCGATCTCCACGATCGCCGACTCTTTTTCCTCCGCCATCAATGCCAGTGCATAGTTGACATTCTGTTCCGTGATGACATTTCCGCGTTTGGACAATTCCAGAAGCTGCATGAAAACATCCTGCGCGCGCCTGCAGCGTCTTTCGTCTCCGAGGATTTTCATATCTTCTCCCCGGACAACCACCGTCACATTTAAGGTACGCTCGATTTTTTTGATATAGACATCAAACTGACCGAACACATTCGCCATGTGGTCTGTCGGTATATTTAACGAAACTTCAGTCAGACTCATTTTCATTCTGCCTTTCTTGCATTGTGGTATCGTAAACCTCTGTCGGCTGATAGGAAACAATGGATTCGTGCGCCCACAGATCGCCGCTTACCACATATTTTTCACCCGTACTTTTTATAATAACATTTTTTGATATAATTTGAATACCTTTTTCTTCCAAATCTTTGATGTAATCCGAGAGATTCTTTGTGGCAATCTGACGGATCTCCTCTTCGGTGCGCTCGTGCCGCACCTGCTCGACCTCTGTGAACTCACTTTTATTCAGCCACACGGGCAGATAAAAATTGTCCGCCACATGGAGCTGCCTGCTCTCCGTCTGCACCTGGTATTCTGCAAACGGATTCCGGAAAAACGGCCAGTCGAACACGTTATCAAGCAGCGTGATGCTGTAGCACTCCTTCGTGTTCCCGGTCGGCGCCATCTCCACCCAGGTGCCATCAATCACATCCCGGTAGGAATAGAGTACCTTCGCCTTGATATCCGCATCGGATGGACGGTAGAGGTACTGCATGATCTCACCGTCGTCGTTTAACACTTCAATGCGCCCCGAGACTAAGATGTCGCCTTTCTTTACCTCCGCTCCCACCGCGGCAAGCGGCGTGCCCGCGCGTGTCACCATCTCGGTAATCACGCCGTCTTTGGCGGCGACAATGTCCTGCGGCTTGTCGCTCTTCGCCTCATATTCTTCCTGCGGCAGGAGGTTTTCCTGAATATCGACCGTCATCTTTGTACCATAAATCTTGATGGAAGTCCAGATGACATCCCGGTAGCGGCTCCGCATGGCTTCTTCCAGATCCTCGCACGAAATCCGGGATTTTTTCGTTCCAAACGATGCGTGTTCCTCCTCCAGGAAATCCAGAATCGTCTCCGTGGTCAGATAGGAATTCCCGTTGATTTCGATATTCCAGATGAATCCGGACAGATCATACAGCAAAAAGCAGAAAAAAAGCAGGCCTGCCGGGAAAAGATACCGTCTGCGGTAGCGAAACGCACAAAACGGCATCCCCACACGCTTCTGAATCCGGATCTGCGTTTTGGTTTTTTTCAGAATGGGCTTCAGCTGTCGGAATGCATCGACACTGATACAAAAAGTATATCCATTTTCACACGGTTTTAAATTCCAGATCAGGATATTCCGGTTCCCGCACAGATTTAAGAACCGTTCCGGTGCATATCCCGTCAGCTTCACATGAACATAACCGCGAAAATATTTGATCACAGAGAGCAACATCGTCTCAGTTCTCGTACTCTATCGTATCAATGCTGCCCGTTATTTTCATTTCTTCATTCGTGTAATAATCTATGGCAAGACGGACACCGGTAATCCGTATCCTGCAGGTTTTTGTCTGCACCCGGATAAAGGAATCCTCGTATTCCAGGATTCCTTTATAATTTGAAATCACAGCTTCCCCTCTGCCGGTGACGGTCACGATCGCCGCCCCGAGCATGAGGTCTTTGGGAAGCTCCAGGTTATCTACAATTCTTTCGCGCAGCGAAATCTGTGACCCCGCTGAAGTTCTGCTATTTTTTCTCATATAGCACTATATGAGGAAAAATACCGTCTTATTCTGGAAAGATATATTCTCTGACCACCGGCACGAAAGCCGCCGGCTCTTTGGCGATCTCGTAGGCATGGGCAATTTTTTCATACGCCGCCTGCATTTTGGCATCATCATTGCCATAAATCGTCGCAAGCACTTCACCGTCACTTACCGCATCCCCGTTCTTTTTCTCCAGAATAATACCAACGGATAGATCAATCGCACTCTCCTTGGTCTCTCTTCCGCCTCCCAGGGTCATGCAGGCAATTCCGATGTCTTCCGCCAGAATCCGGTGCACATATCCGCTCTCTTTTGCCGTGACCTCTAGTGTCTTCCCCGCAACCGGCAGAAGGGATGTGTCATAGACCGGTGCAGCATCTCCGCCCTGTGCGCGCACGAACTGGGCAAATTTATCGAGTGCCGATCCGTCTTCTATCACGCCCTCCATCAGTGCGCGGGCTTCCTTTTCGTCCGCCGCCCGCCCTGCGAGCATAAGCATCTGGCTGCCCAGTGCAAACACCACTTCTTTGAAATCAGCCGGTCCCTCTCCGCGCAGGGTATCAATCGCTTCCCGGACCTCAAGTGAATTGCCGACCGCGCGTCCCAACGGCTGATCCATATCCGTGATGACAGCCACCGTCTTCTTGCCCGCCATCGTACCGATGGAGACCATCTCTTTTGCGAGCGCTCTGGAATCCTCAAGCTTTTTCATAAAAGCGCCGTTGCCCGTCTTGACATCCAGAACGATGGCATCGCTTCCGGACGCCAGCTTTTTGCTCATGATGGAGCTGGCAATGAGCGACATCTGATCCACCGTTGCCGTCACATCACGCAGCGCGTATAATTTCTTGTCCGCCGGCGCCAGATTGGCAGTCTGTCCCGCAATGGCAATCCCGATGGTATTGACATTCCCGGCAAACTGCTCCTCGGAGAGCGCGGTCGTAAACCCGTCAAAACATTCTAACTTGTCGATTGTTCCGCCGGTATGCCCCAGTCCCCTGCCGGACATTTTTGCAACCGGAACTCCGAGCGCCGCAATGATCGGCGTCAGCGCCAGCGAGGTCTTGTCTCCCACGCCGCCGGTGCTGTGCTTATCGACCTTTACCCCCTTGATCCCCGAGAGATCCAGCACATCACCGCTGTCCCTCATGGCAAGCGTCAAATCCACCGTCTCGCGCGGCGTCATTCCGCGAAAACAGATCGCCATTGTCATGGCGGACATCTGATAATCCGGAATGCTTCCCTCCGTAAAACCTTCTATCATATAGCGGATCTCATCCGTGGAAAGTTCCCCGCCCTGCTTCTTTTTTAAGATCAAATCATACATTCTCATACTGCAATCCCCCTTATTTCTAAAGTATACTTTATTGTAACACCGTTTAACCGCCGATTCAACATTTGCCGCGCGGACGCTTGACAAGTCGTGCGGCGGACTTCTATACTGATGATAGATTTTTAAGCTTCTACAGGGAAAAGGAGACCGTTATGACCGGATATCAAATTCAAAGACACAGAATATTACTGTGCGTGCTCGCACTTTTTTGCTTGGGAATGGCTCTGATGGGATGTAAAAAAGCATCGCTGGATGACTGGTATGCCACACAGGCGGATCAGTTTCAGGAGATGACAGACGCCGTCAATTCCCAGGATCTGGGATACACCCTGGACATTGTCACCGCAGATTCCGATGCGTTAGTGTTCCAGTACACGCTTTCTAAGGCGTATGATATGTCGGATGATGCAGACGCCGACGCACTGACGCAGCTGTATGACGCCATTTTTGACAGCTATGCCTCTACTTTTTCCTCGCTGCGCGCGCAGATTGCAGATGAGACCGGCATAAACGGCATCGCCATCCGGCTGACCGCCTTAAATCCGGACGGAACCGTTCTGTATTCCAGGGACTTTACCGAATAGCCTGCCGCTATTTGTGGTAAGGTTCCCGGTTCATGATGCGGTAGCCGCGGTAGATCTGCTCCAGCAGAATCACGCGCATCAGCTGGTGTGGAAACGTCATTCTGGAAAAAGAGAGCTTAAAATCCGCCGCCGCAAGCAGCTCTTTTGACATGCCGAGTGACCCACCGATCAAAAAGATCACATGGCTGATCCCGTCAGTTCCCAGTTTTTCCAGTTTCTGTGAGAGTTCGACCGAATCGAGTTCCCTGCCGTCTATGGCGAGTGCCATGACATAGGAGCTGCTCTGCCTGCATTTCTCGAGGCGGGCAAGCACACGCTCCCCCTCCTTTTGCCGGATCTGCATTTCTTCCGTGGCACTTGCGCCGTCTGGCGTCTTTTCATCTGCGACCTCGATGATTTCCAGCTTGCAATAGCGCGTCAGGCGCTTAGCGTATTCCTCGATGGCATCTCTGTAAAATTTTTCTTTGATTTTTCCAACGCATAAAATTGTAATCTTCATAGCAGGTTCATTATAACATTCTTTGGTTGCGGCAGTCTATAAAATCTCCTATAATATAGGAAAAGAAAACTAAGAAAGCGAGAACTTATTATGTGGTGTCCAGAATGTAAAAACGAATATGTAGCGGGAATCGTCCGCTGTCCGGACTGCGGCGTGGATCTGGTGGAGTCGCTCTCCATATCAGAGGACAAATCAAAAGACAGTCCGGATGCCTTCTCCCCTGATGACATGGAAGAACTTTCGGCAGCTTCCACCGTCAGGGCAGCGGAAGGCGGCAGAGGAGATACTCCGCCGCTTACTGCACATTCACACGCCTACCGGTCCAAGGCTTCCCAGACCGAAGATATGAAGTCTACCGCCTACACCTTTACCGGGGTCGGCATCATCGGACTGGTTCTTTTAGTGCTGTTTTTCTGCGGCGTTCTTCCGATCCATATTACCGGTGCCGCCAGAATTCTGACGGGTCTTGTCATGGGAATCATGTTCGTTATCTTTTTGTGGATTGGCATCCGTTCCTTCGGCCAGATCAAACAGCTCAAAGATGCAACTGCAACAGAAGATGCGCTGCAGGATGAGATACTCAAATGGTTTCTGGATACCTACCGTGCCGATGTCATTGATCAGTCCGTCGACAACGATCAGCCGGAGGAGGCGCTGTATTTTTCCCGCTACGAAGTGATGGAAAAGCTGCTGCTTCATCAGTATCCCTCCCTTTCGGAATCCTTTACCGATCATATGATTGAACTGCTCTACGCCGAGCTTTTCTAAAATCGGGACATTTCTCCAAAACAGCACTTCTTTCATGCAGCGACTTATGGTACAATAGAACCATCAAATATACTATTGAGAGGTGACGATTTTGAAATTACTGGAAGAAAAGATTCTTTCCGAGGGAAAGGCATTAAACAAAGACATTCTTAAGGTAGACAGTTTTATCAATCATCAGGTGGATCCGGTGCTCATGGCACAGATCGGGGAGGCATTTGCCGCACATTTTAAAGGCAGAGGCATCACGAAAGTGGTTACCATCGAAAGTTCTGGAATTGCTCCTGCACTCATGACCGCATCTGCACTGGGCGTTCCTATGGTAATTTTGAAGAAGCAGCCTTCTCAGATTTTAAATGATAATCTCTACCAGACTGTGATCACATCCTTTACCAAAGAGACGAACTACGAGCTGACGCTCTCCAAGAAGTACATCTCCGAGGAGGATCACGTCTTAATCGTCGATGATTTCCTTGCAAACGGTGAGGCTGCGACCGGAGCGATCCGTCTTCTGCGTCTGGCACATGCAACCATCGCCGGTCTCGGCGTTCTGGTGGAAAAATCTTTCCAGCCCGGACGTGAAAAGCTGGTTGATCAGGGAACCGAAGTGTATGCACTTGCCAGAGTCGGTGCAATGGATACGGACCACGTTGAATTTTTACCGGCGGACGACGAGTGATCTTCTAAAAGGGGATTGTCGCAATAAGCATATTTTGCTTTGCGTTGATAAGTAATATTATAAAAAGACCACACCGTGGGATTTCAGATGGAAATGCAGATGAAAATTCGGTTCAAAAAATGTGGCATTTCTAACCAGCCGGATGTTTGCAATCTGCGATGATCCATGTCTTTCCAAGTTTGGAGCACTCCACGGACTGTGTCCGCAAATCATGAGACAATTTAAGAACTTTCGTGTGGCGCTTTTGCCGCTGCTGAATAAAACATAATCGCGCGAAGCCGATGTCTGAGTTGCCATCTGCCTTATTTTCAATAGCAGATGGCAGCGAGTTTCGGTTCGCGCGATTTTATAGTGTCTGTGAGGCAGCGGCATTAGCCGCCACTAGAAAGTTCGCTCATTGTCTCTGATTTGGCGGACACACTCCGGGAGTGTTCAAACGTGGAAGAGACACGGAATCCGATGCAAACATTCGGCTGGAAGAAATACTCACATTTTTCTCAAACGAATTTCCATCTGCATTTCCATCTGAAATCCCACGGTGTGGTCTTCTTATAATATTACTTATCAAAGCAAACATGATATGCTTATTGGGACAGTTCCATAAAAAAACAGGCCAAAGCACCACGGTGCTTTGCCTGTTTTTTAGCCACTTCTCTATTATACGTTGATCTCCGCCTTTACGCCGAGTTCGTCCTGATTCTTCTCCAATACCGGATTTACAACGTTTGCAAGGAATGCATCCACCTGTACCGGTGCGCGTCCGACATACTTGGACGGCTCCATGGTTGCCTGCAGCTGCTCTAACGTCAGATTGAACTCCGGATCTGCCGCAATCAGCTCCAGCAGATTGTTGTCCTTACCCTCTTCCTTGACATTCTTTCCTGCCTGCATGGACAGCTGGCGGATCTTCTCATGCAGCTCCTGACGGTTGCCGCCGTTCTTCACCGCGTCCATCATAATATTTTCCGTTGCCATAAACGGCAGTTCTGCCATCATATGCTTTGTGATAACCTTGTCATAGACCACCAGACCGTCGACAACATTTAAGCACAGATCCAGGATTCCGTCGATCGCCAGAAATCCTTCCGGAATAGAAAGACGCTTATTGGCAGAGTCGTCCAATGTACGCTCAAACCACTGGGTTGCAGAGGTGATCGCCGGATTTAACGCATCGATCATCACATAGCGGGAAAGAGACGCGATACGCTCTGAACGCATCGGGTTGCGCTTGTACGCCATTGCGGAGGAACCGATCTGGTTCTTCTCAAACGGCTCTTCCACTTCTTTTAAGTGCTGCAGCAGACGGATATCGTTGGACATCTTGTGTGCACTTGCTGCAATGCCGGCAAGGATATTTGCCACTCTGGTATCCACTTTTCTGGAATATGTCTGTCCGGATACCGCATAGCACTCCTTGAATCCCATCTTCGCTGCGATCATCGGGTCAATCTTATCGATGGTCTCCTGATCCCCGTCAAACAGCTCCAAAAAGCTTGCCTGCGTACCGGTCGTTCCCTTGGATCCAAGCAGCTTTAAGGTGCTCATCACATATTCCAGATCCTCGAGATCCATCAAAAACTCCTGTGTCCAGAGTGTGGCGCGCTTGCCAACCGTTGTCGGCTGTGCCGGCTGGAAATGCGTAAATGCGAGCGTCGGCAGATTCTTGTAAGTATCCGCAAACTTTGCCAGTTCCGCAATGACATTGACCAGCTTCTTGTGCACCAGCTTTAACGCCTCGTTCATGATAATAATATCCGTATTGTCGCCCACGTAGCAGGAAGTCGCTCCCAGATGGATGATGCCTGCGGCCTTCGGGCACTGCTGTCCGAACGCGTATACATGGCTCATGACATCATGACGCACCAGTTTTTCGCGCTCTTTTGCCACATCATAATTGATGTCGTACACATGCTCTTTCATCTCGTCAATCTGTTCCTGCGTGATGACCGGCTTTCCGTTCTCGGAAAGTCCCAGCTCCATCTCTGTCTGGGCAAGTGCAATCCACAGCTTTCTCCATGTGGAAAACTTCATATCCTGTGAAAAAATATACTGCATCTCTTTGCTTGCATACCGCTCTGAGAGCGGACTTGAATATCTGTCTGTACTCATTTTTTCTCCTTACCTTTATCCATAGGCTTGCTGCATTTTCTAAAATTCAAGATATCCTGCCACCTGCTGCATTTCCCTTTGCTCCCGGCGCCCCTGCCGCTTGCTGCATTTTCCTCGAATCTAAACTTTTCTGCTGCCTGCCACATTCTTCTATATTTTCAAGAAGCTTTTTACCTCTCGTAGTCTCCCCTGATATCTTCCTTCGGCGGCTCCATCGGGTAAATACCGTTAAAACATCCCTTGCAGATCGGCAGTCCGTCTGCCATCTCACTCAGACGGTCAATTCCGAGATAACCGAGCGAATCCGCTCCGATGATGTCCCGGATCTCCTCGATCGTGCGGTTGTACGCAATCAGCTGTTCCCGCTCCGGAATGTCCGTACCGAAATAGCACGGCCATAAAAACGGCGGTGAACTGATGCGGACATGCACCTCCGTCGCTCCGGCATCCCGCAGCATTTTTACAATGCGGTCGGATGTGGTTCCGCGCACAATCGAGTCATCGATCATGATAATGCGCTTGCCGTCCACCGCCTCTTTTAAGACGTTCAGCTTCACGCGGACGCTGGACTCACGGCTGCTCTGCTTCGGCTTGATAAACGTACGTCCCACATAGCCGTTTTTGACAAAAGCGGTTCCGTACGGGATGCCGGACTGCAGCGAATAACCGAGCGCAGCGGCATTGCCGGACTCCGGCACGCCCACCACAAGATCTGCATCCACCGGCGAATCCATCGCCAGGAACCGTCCTGCCTTGATGCGGGATGCATATACGCTCACGCCGTCGATATGGCTGTCCGGTCTTGCAAAATATATGTACTCGAAAATGCATCTCGCTTCCTGCTCCTTTGGCAGTGCGCGGGACAGATCCGAGACAATTCCATTCTCCGGCGTGATCGTCACCGTCTCTCCCGGCAGCACGTCACGCACATACTCCGCGCCGATCGTATCGAGTGCGCAGGTCTCCGATGCAAGGATATAGGCATTATCGCGCTTTCCGATACAAAGCGGCTTAAAACCATAGGGATCCCTTGCTCCGACCAGCTTTCTCGGGCTCATGACCACAAGGGAATACGCTCCCTTGATCTTGCGACAGGCACGCCCCACTGCTTCCTCCACCGTACTGGATTTCAGACGCTCCCTTGCGATATGGTAGGCAATCACCTCCGAGTCAATAGTGGTCTGGAAAATAGCTCCTGTATACTCCAAATCATGTCTGAGTTCCGCCGCATTGATCAGGTTACCGTTGTGCGCCAGCGCCAGAGTTCCCTTGACATAGTTGAGCACCAACGGCTGTGCGTTTTCTCTGGTCGACGCACCGGCTGTCGAATAGCGCACATGCCCCACGCCGATATCCCCGTGCATGGGCTCTAAATTCTCCTCGGTAAAAACCTCATTGACCAGTCCCATTCCCTTGTAGGAGGTCACTTTCCCTTTCGGACCGTTCGTCTCGCTGACTGCAATACCGCAGCTCTCCTGTCCGCGGTGCTGCAATGCAAACAGTCCGTAATATATTGTGGATGCCACATCTCCGCCGTCAAAATCGTACATTCCGAAGACGCCGCACTCCTCATGCAGTTCATCCCCCACCGGCTGATTTTTATTGATTCTATTATCGCTCATTGATTTCCCCATCTACGAATCTGATATTCTGTCTTTTTATGCCTGAAACGGCTTTCCGGTAAGAAGCTCAAATGCCTCCTTGTACTTGGCCACGGTCTTCTCTACCACCTCCTCCGGCAGAAGCAGATCGTTGTCCGGATTTGCCTTTAACCAGTCTCTGACAAACTGCTTGTCAAAGGAAGGCTGACCTTTTCCGGCTTCATATCCCTCTAACGGCCAGAATCTGGAACTGTCCGGTGTCAGCATCTCGTCACCCAGAACAACGTTGCCGTTCTCATCCAGACCGAACTCGAATTTTGTATCTGCGATAATGATGCCCTTGCTTAATGCATACTCTGCACACTTTTTGTAGAGAGCAATCGTCTTGTCCTTAATCTGTGCTGCGTAATCCGCACCTTTGCCCGGGTAGATCTTCTCCAGCACTTTCACGCTTTCCTCAAAGGAGATGTTCTCATCATGCAGACCGATCTCAGCCTTTGTGCTCGGTGTGTAGATCGGCTCCGGCAGCTTGTCGGACTCTACCAGTCCTTCCGGCAGTTTAATACCGCATACGGTGCCGTTCTCCTGATAGCTTGCCCAGCCGCTTCCTGTAATATATCCGCGCACGATGCACTCGATCGGAAGCATCTCAAGCTTCCGGCACATCATGCTGTTTCCCTCAAAACGTTCCTGCCGGAAAAATTCCGGCATATCCTTTACGTCCACGGAAATCATGTGGTTCGGCACGATATCTTTGGTGTAATCGAACCAGAACTTCGACATCTGGGTAAGAATTGCGCCCTTCTTTGTGATCTTATTCTTTAAAATATGATCAAAAGCTGAGATTCTGTCTGTGGCTACAATAATCAGACTGTCTCCATTATCATATACCTCACGTACTTTTCCCTCTTTTACCGGCTTAAATTCCTGCATTTCATCCTCTTTTCCGAAGCCTTCCCGGCTTCTTTTGTTGATATTTACAGCTTTACCCACTTCCGCAGACTATTTCTGCACTGTACTTCAAAATTATAATACAGCCGCTTTTGGAAAGTCAATGTTTTTACCCGCTCACACCATTTCTGCGATATAGAAAATCGAGTTCTTTTTATTAGTATTTTTGTACATATTCATTATTTCATTAGCGTGACTTATAGGCTTGTTCACACAGCCTAATTCATATTTTGTCTTAAAAAAAATACATGTTTCTCCCTTGACGTACTTTAGTACCAGAGTTATAATAACTGCGTAGATAGGACAAAAGCACTACTTTTGCAATTATCTAATTTCATATAACTCCTCTTTATCTGCCACCAGGGCAGATGTTCCAGAAAACGGTCCCCCCGTTTTCTGAATCCTAACACAAGAAAAGCAGCCCCTCCCCCGGGACTGCTTTTCTCGTTCTATTCTTTATTTTCTGACCAGAAGTGACTTTCCTGTCATCTCTGCCGGCTGCTCCATTCCCATCAGTTCGATTAACGTCGGGATAATATCTGCCAGGCATCCGTTCTCTCTGAGTGTGTAGGACGGATCTGCATTGACCAGAATAAACGGTACCGGATTCGTCGTATGTGCGGTAAACGGTGCAGTATGAGGCTGACCGGTGGTGTAATCGATCATCTGCTCTGCATTTCCGTGGTCTGCACAGATGAACATCTGTCCGTCTACTTCCTTTAATGCCTCCACTGCCTTTCCAACGCAGGTATCTACGGTCTCGATTGCCTTGATGGCTGCTGGAATGATACCGGTATGTCCAACCATATCCGGGTTAGCAAAGTTGATGACAATGACATCATACTTTTCGGAACGGATAGCTGCACAAAGCTTCTCACACACTTCCGGTGCGCTCATCTCCGGCTGCAGATCGTAGGTAGCCACCTTCGGAGACTTCACAAGGATACGGTCCTCACCAACGTTCGGCTCCTCAACGCCGCCGTTGAAGAAGAATGTGACGTGCGCATACTTCTCTGTCTCGGCGATTCTTGCCTGTGTCATGCCGTGCGCTGCCAGATACTCGCCAAATGTGTTCTTAAGCTCCACTTTCTTGAAAGCAACTTCCTTGTTCGGGATCGTCACATCATACTCGGTAAAGCAGATATATTTCACATTCTTTCTCGCGCCTCTGTCAAATCCGTCAAATTCATCGGCACAGAAGGTTCTTGTGATCTCACGTGCGCGATCCGGGCGGAAGTTGAAGAAGATCACGGTATCTTTGTCCTTGATCGTCGCTACCGGCTTGCCGTTCTCGGTAATCGCGGTCGGTACGAAGAACTCATCCGTCACATCCTTTGCGTAGGAAGCTTCCATTGCAGCAACAGCGCTCTCTGCGGTCTCTCCCTCGCCCTTGGTCAGCACATCATATGCCTTCTGCACACGATCCCAGCGGTTATCACGGTCCATCGCATAATAGCGTCCGGAAATAGAAGCAATCTTACCGATGCCCAGTTCTGCCATCTTTGCTTCCAGTGCCTCGATAAATCCCTTACCGGAAGTCGGAGCCGTGTCACGTCCGTCCAGGAAGCAGTGTACGTATACATTCTTTACGCCCTGTCTCTTGGCAAGCTCGAGCAGACCATACAGATGTGTAATATGGCTGTGTACACCACCATCCGAAAGAAGTCCGTATAAATGCAGATCAGAATTGTTCTCCTTCACATTTGCAATACCGTCAAGCAGCGCCTGATTGCTGAAAAATTCGCCGTCATTGATCTCTTTGGTAATGCGTGTCAGCTCCTGGTATACAATTCTGCCTGCGCCCATATTTAAGTGTCCTACCTCGGAGTTACCCATCTGTCCGTCCGGAAGACCTACTGCCAGTCCGCTGGCATTTCCCTTTACAAATGGATATTCCTTCATCAGTGCGTCGATATTCGGCTTCTTCGCCTGTGCAACGGCATTTCCTTCCGTCTTATCGTTTAATCCGAATCCATCCAGGATCATCAGTACTGTTGGTTTTTTACTCATTGTTCTTCCCTCTCTCTTTATTTTCGGTTGCCAACAATGTCGATGGCATACCCATCATTATCTGTCGTGCCGCGGATCTTTGTCTTGCTTGTATCCGAATCGTACACGATTACCTGCGAAGGATAATCCCCCGCTGTTTTATCATAAACATTACCGTCCGCATCCATTCCGATGTCATCGGAAATTGCAGCCAGGTAATGATAAAACCCGTCTTTATCATCCTGCTCTGTCAGAATGCTTGTAACTAGTCCCTTCTGTATACACGGGACATAGGAAAGTGTCACCGCGCCGTCCTCTGTGATCGTAATCTTGGCAAGCGTTGTATACAGCGTCCCGGTGGAAAACCAGAAATTTCCGAGACTGTACGCAACCGGCACACCATCGGTAAAACCACATCCCTGCAGCCGGTGCGGATGTCCGCCGATCACCGCGTCTGCGCCTGCCTCCGCATATAGCTCCGCCAGAAGACGCTGGGATTTTTCTTCGTGCAGACTGCCTTCCGTTCCCCAGTGCACTTCCACAATCACATAATCACTTGTGGCGTCCGCTTCCCGGATCACCTCCAGAAATGCGGCAGGATTCAAGGTCTTTAATACTCCCGGTTCCGTCTCCGTCGCCTCTTTTGTATACTTGGTCGCCCGCTCAATCTGTGTGGCGGAAACAATGGCAATCTTTCTGCCTCCGATCACAAAAGAGAGGATCTTGGATGCCTCTTTTCGATTCTCGCCCGCCCCCGTATAAGGGATGTCCGCTTTCCGCAGACAATCTAAGGTCGACAGCAGTCCTTCTTCCCCGTAATCATACACATGATTGTTGGCAAGCGTCACAGCATCCGTTCCAAAAACAGAGAGGAGTTCTACATCCTCCGGATCTGCCCGAAAGGTATATGCCTTCCCGGGAACCGCCTCCACGCTCCCGCTCTCTGCGTAGGTGAACTCATTGTTCATCACCATCACATCCACGTTCTGCATCTCCGAGAGCAGATCCTCCGAAAAGCAGTCATAGATGCCATTCGTCTGCCGGTTCATATACTCCATCGTATACCAGTCGTCGGCAAAATTGATGTCACCCGCAAAGCCGAGCACGATCTTTCCATCCTCTCCGGCCTCTTTCCAGTATACATTTTGCAGCCGGTACTGCTGAAAACCACTGTCCCTGCAATACATCAACCACAGTACATGGATGGAGCTGCCGGTAATGTCATACCAGACTTCCGGATCCTCCGTTCCATCCAGAACGGCACTCGCGATCCGCACTACCTTCTCATCTCCGTATCTGGCAGCCAGCCACATCAAAAACGAATCATCGACTGCATATCCTGCGATAAATTTCTTCGTCGCACCTTGTAATATCACTGCAAATGCGTCTGTCAGGTCCATTCTCTGTGTTGCGCTCTCTGTCATCTGCGTACGTTTTGTATCTCCGGCATTCCAGGTCTTCTGTTGTGCCGGAATATTCTGTCCTCCTGCAAAAATATCTCCCAGAAGTACAGCCACCACGGTTACTACAAGTGCATTTCTTTTTCCCTTGCACTTTTTGGGCATACATTTTCTCCGCTGTCACTCAAAATTCTCTTATATTACCACTTACAACTTTTCACGAAAACCCGTCTCTCTCCGCCTGTTACCGCAGAGAGAAGCGGGTCCCCGTTCCATGATCGTACCGCTCCGCAGCGATCCTGATTCCCTGTAATTTTAAACTATTACTTATAGTTTACAATCTTTCCAAAGTCAGCCTTTAAGGATGCGCCGCCTACAAGACCGCCATCGATATCCGGCTGTGCGAACAGTTCTGCCGCATTTCCTGCATTGACAGATCCGCCGTACTGGATACGAACCTTCTCAGCTGTATCGGTATCATATACCTCAGCGATGCAGTCGCGGATTGCCTTGCAGACTTCCTGTGCCTGTGCGGTTGTTGCTGTCTTGCCGGTTCCGATTGCCCAGATCGGCTCATATGCGATTACCATGGAAGCAACCTGCTCTGCGGTAATATCCTTTAAGTCCGATTTGATCTGAAGACGGATCCAGTCAAGAGTAACGCCCATCTCTCTCTGCTCTAATGTCTCTCCGCAGCAAAGGATCGGGGTCAGATTGTGCTCGAATGCTTTCTTAACTTTCTTGTTCAGCATGCAGTCGCACTCTTTGAAGTAGTCACGTCTCTCGGAATGACCGATGATAACATACTTCACGCCTGCGTCTACCAGCATCTCCGGAGAGATCTCTCCTGTGTAGGCACCTTTCTCCTCGTAGTACATATTCTCTGCACCGACTGCAACGTTAGTACCTTTGACTGCCTCTACAACCGGTACGATATCGATTGCCGGAACACAGTATACAACTTCAACATCATCACTTACTACAAGCGGCTTTAACTCTTCTACTAACTTTACTGCCTGGCTTGGAGTCATGTTCATCTTCCAGTTGCCGGCCACAATTTTCTTTCTTGCCATTTTAAAATCCTCTTTCCCTTAAGAATGATCCCATTTATGTATCTGCTGCCACGACGTTTTGTACCGTCACGACAGCAGGATTTTGTTATTTATTTGTCGTCTGCTGCTACAACACCCGGAAGTTCCTTACCCTCTAAGAACTCTAAGGATGCGCCGCCACCTGTGGAAATATGGCTCATCTTGTCTGCAAAACCAAGCTGGTTTACTGCTGCTGCGGAATCGCCGCCGCCGATGATTGTGGTAGCGTGTG
>ERZ779850.2244-NODE-2244-length-16268-cov-3.343737_pt1 | contig 16268 bp, 10 predicted proteins | sample MGYA00511249_ERZ779850 | MGnify/ENA primary metagenome ERZ779850 (study PRJEB29588, sample SAMEA2162475) | human gut metagenome | biome: human gut; feature: human-associated habitat; material: faeces | place: Denmark | collected 2008/2010 ...
CCTCTCCCGCCGTCAGCTTTTTGATGGCGGCGGGCTTGGCGTCGATATCCGGAAGTTTTTCATAAATGGCGTCCACGCTGCCATATTTTTGAATAAGATCCATAGCGGTCTTTTCACCCACCCCCGGTACGCCGGGGATATTGTCGGAGGTGTCTCCCATGAGGGCCTTCAGGTCGATCATGTGGATGGGTTCAAAGCCGTACTGCTCCCGGAAGGTCTCCGGGGTCATATCCTTGGTGGTGGTCTGGCCCATACGGGTGGACACCAGTTTCACCTTCGTATGGTCGGTGATAAGCTGGAGGGAATCCTTGTCTCCTGTCACCACCACGCAGTCCCAGCCCGCCGCCTCGCATTTCCGGGAAATGGTGCCGATCAGGTCATCGGCCTCCCACCCCTCCATTTCATAGCGGGGGATGTTCAGGGTATCCAGCACCTCTTTCAGCACCGGCACCTGCATCCGCAATTCCTCCGGCATGGGCTTCCGGGTGGCCTTGTACGCCTCGTCCGCCTTGTGACGGAAGGTAGGGGCGTGGAGGTCGAAGGTGACGCACAGGGCATCCGGCCGTTCTTCCTCCTTCAGGCGCAGCAACGTGGTGAGAAAGCCGAACACGGCGTGGGTGTACAGCCCCTCCCGGTTAGTCAGGGGGCGGATGCCGTAATAGGCTCGGTTGATGATGGAGTTGCCGTCAATGACCATGCACTTCATGGAAAAACCTCCGGAGTTTTTTGACATAATTAAATTTATTATAGCCGATTTTCCACCGTTTCGCAATGGATTTCCCGTGAAAAACCGGTTAAGGCGCCCAGTTTCCCCTGCCTGTCAAATTCTGCCGAAAATCCGGATAAAATTTCGACAGGAAACCGCCGTCTCCTCTATGGACAAATCAGGTTTTTTCAAGTATACTGCTCCCAAGAACAACAGATATTACATTTCTTTATGTCTGCTATAAGCAATTCCGATTTCTGTTAAATTTATAGAAGGAGTGGTACTATGCCGGAAAGCTATGCTGGAAAGATCAACCGAAAGCTGCTGAAAAAGCAGCGGATCATCGCGGCCGCCGCCGGGCGGGAGCCTGCGGATCTGGTGCTGAAAAACGCCACCTTTGTCAACGTGTTCTCCAATGAACTGTCCACCATGGACATTGCCGTGGCGGAAGGTCTGATCGTGGGCATGGGAAGCTATCAAGGCCGGTCTGAGGTGGACTGCACCGGCAAGATCGTTCTCCCCGGTTTCCTGGACGCCCACATTCATCTGGAAAGCTCTTTAGTCAGCCCCACGGAGTTCGTGAAGGCCGTCCTGCCTCACGGAACCACCACAGTGGTGACGGACCCCCATGAGATCGCCAACGTTATGGGGACCGACGGCATCGAGTATATGCTGCAGGCCACAGAGGACCTGCCGGTGGACGTGCGGTTCATGCTGCCCTCCTGCGTCCCCGCCACGCCGCTGGACGAGTCCGGGGCCATTCTGGACTATCGGGCCATCGACAGCTTCTATGACCATCCCAGAGTACAGGGCCTTGCGGAGATGATGAACTTTGTGGGCGCCATCAACGGCGACGAGCAGACCGTGGAGAAGATCGTGGCGGCACAGGCCCACCACAAGAAGATCGACGGCCACGCCCCTGATCTGGTGGGCAACGACCTGAACGCCTACATCGCCGCCGGCGTCTACTCCGACCACGAGTGCCATGATGTGAAGGACGCCATCGCCAAGCTGGAGCGGGGCCAGTTCATCATGATCCGGGAGGGCACTGCCGCCCGGAATCTGGAGGCATTGATGCCCCTGCTCACCGGCAAGTATGCTGACCGCTGCATGTTCTGCACCGACGATAAGCACCCCAATGACCTGCTGGAAAAGGGCCACATCGACTACATTGTAAAGAAAGCCATCTCTCTGGGTGCCGACCCCATCACCGCAGTCAAGGTGGCCTGCCACAACGCCGCCCGGTACTTCCTGCTGAACAATCGGGGCGGCATTTCCCCCGGCTATCTGGCAGACTTCGTCATCATTGACAATTTCCAGAACTTCAACATCGAGCAGGTCTACAAGAAGGGCGTTCTCATGGTGGATCACGGCGAGATCCAGGATTTCCCATCCCCGGAGATCGAGCCGTATCTGGTGGAGCGGGCTCACAAGACCTTCCATGTGGCGGCCCTCACCGCCGAGGACTTCGCCGAGAAGCGTCCCCGGGGCATCATCGGTATGGTGGACGGCGAGATCACCACGGTGGACGCCGGGTACTCTGACCGTATCGATGTGGAATATGATGTGCTGAAGATCGCCGTTGTGGAACGGCACAAGAACACCCATCACATCGGCATCGGCTACATTCAGGGCTACGGCCTGAAATCCGGCGCGGTAGCCACCTCCATCTCCCACGATTCCCACAACATCATCGTGGTGGGCACCAACGAGACGGATATGGCCGCCGCCGTCAACCGGGTAGTGGAGCTGAACGGCGGCATCGTGGTGTGGGACGGCGGACAGAGCGTGGCGGAGGTGCCTCTGGCCATCGCCGGCATCATGAGCGACGAGCCGCTGGTCACGGTGAACGAAAAGCTGGAAACCGCCAAGGATGCCGCCCACAAGCTGGGCGTGAACCCCGGCATCGATCCCTTCATGACTCTGAGCTTCATGGCCCTGCCGGTGATTCCCTCCCTCCGCATCACCACCCGGGGCGTGTTCGATGTGACCACCCAGAGCTACGTGTAAATAGTCATATAAAAACCGGCTTCCGTAAAACGGAAGCCGGTTTTTATGTATATGAAGCACCCTCCAGTCCCGTATCACCGGTAGAACCGATGGCAGCCGATGGTCTGCTGATAGGGTCGGTTGGCGTTGATCCACATCCCCTGCGATAGAGCCGGGGCGTAGAAATACAGGGCGGAGCCGACAACATTTTCCCCGTCCAGCGCCCGCTTGGCGGCCTCCACCGACTGTGACGCAGGCGGCAGATAGACCCGCCCGTTGCTCACTGGCTCAAACTGCACTGCGTCCTTCCGGTCGAAAATGACGCCCTCCACGGTATTGGGAAAGCTGCTGCTCCTGACCCGGTTCAGGATCACGTTGCCCACGGCGATCTGCCCGGACATTGACTCCGCGCCGCTTTCGGCGCAGATGATCCGGGACAGCCAGTACAATTCCCCGGCATCGTAGGCCGCACCGGGAGAGGTCACTGCCGCGCCCCCCAGATAGGGATCCCACTCCACCTGACAGCCAAGGGCCTCCCCCACCAGCCGCAGAGGGACATAGGTGGCGCCGTTTTCCACCGTGACCCGCCCTCGGACAGTTTTTTCGTCGACGGTGACGGTATCCGCCGCCGGGTCCGCCCAAAGGTGGGTGTCATCAGAGGCAGCTGCGGCCCGGCCCGTGGCTTCGTCCCACCAGACGTCCCACGCCCCCATCGTATTCAGCAAGGCCCGGAGGGGCACATAGGTCACGCCCCGCTCCACATAGGCGGACACGGCGATAGGATTCCCGTCGATCTGCACCGGTACGCTCCGCCGGGCAGCTTTGGCAGGGACCGTCAGTGCTGCACAGAGGACCGCAGCGGTCAGCAGGCGCTTGCAGGCTCGTCGTTTCATGGTTGTTCCGTCCTTTCCTTTTTGTAACCGTTTTGTAACTTTATTGTAGCGGAACCCACCAACAGGAAACAACCCTCAATATCTGGAAACCACGGCAGAGAATTCCAACCGGGCGCACAGGACTGTGTTTTCACCGCCGCCGAACGTTGACTTTTCTCCCCGGCGGGGCTACAATAAGGACCATCAAATAGTTCATGCAAAGGAGCTGTTTTTATGCTGTTTTCCGACCGTCCCCGCACCCACTATGAAAAAACGCTGGCCCACGAGGTCATCTGCCAGCTGCGCTTTCCCACCATTCTCTCCATCAACAATGTGGAGCCTGCCGATTTTCAGGAGCGTATCCGGGAGGATTTTCCCCAGTACGCCCGGAAGCAGGACGTTCTGCCTCCCCAGATCGTCAACGGTAAGCCAGAGCCTCAGCCTCCCGTCACCAACTACCACTTCCTCTCTCAGGACGGCAGATGGAAGCTGAATCTCACCAAGGACTTCATCGCCCTGTCCACGCTGTCCTACCCCGGCTGGGAGGAATTTGCCCGGATGCTGGATAAGCCTCTGGCGGCGTTCATCCAGCTCTACAAGCCCGCCTATTTTCAGCGGGTAGGCCTGCGATATCTCAACATCGTCTCCCGCACCACCCTCGATCTGGAGGATGTCTCCTGGCGGGAACTGTTCACTCCGGCCTATCTGGGCCCCATGGCGGAAGCCGATCTGGCGGAGGACCGGGTCGTCAACTGCGGCTGCGACACGCAGTTCAAGCTGGATTCCAGCTGCACCGCCAAGATCCACGCCGGTATCGGCCGCTTGAAGACCAACATTCCCCACGCGCCTCAGGACCCGGAGGTGAAGTTCATTTTCGACATGGACCTCTCCATGGGCGGCAACACCGCCTGCGGTCTGGCCGCCGCCGCGCTGGAAACCCTCCACGGTCACTCCTCCCGGGTATTCGAGGGGGCCATCACCGACCGTCTGCGGGATGCCATGGGCCGGTAAGCCGCTTCCGTGTTTTTGACAGAAAAACGATTTGATCCTCTGCTGTTCTTCCCGGAACAGCAGAGGATCTTCTCTCGTCATTTTTTGCAGGAACAGCCCGTAAAACTTTCATATTTGTTTAAAAATACACTGGACGGCTGAACTGTGATTTGATAAGATAAAGCATAAAATTTCCTCCGGCACAGAGAATTTGAAAGGAGCCTATCCCATGCTGAACAATGAATACTGCAAGCGCGTCTATGAGCAGATCCTGGCCCGTGACCCGGATCAGAAGGAGTTTCATCAGGCGGTCTATGAAGTTCTGGAGGGTCTGGAGCCCATGGTGGAACGCCGCCCCGAGTTGGAGAAGAACGGCATTCTGGAACGGTTCGTGGAGCCGGAGCGTGTTGTCACCTTCCGGGTGCCCTGGACCGACGATGCCGGTCAGGTCCATGTGAACCGGGGTTACCGGGTACAGTTCAACTCCGCCATCGGCCCCTACAAGGGCGGCCTGCGGTTCCACCCCACGGTGAACCTGTCCATCCTGAAATTTCTGGGCTTTGAGCAGATCCTGAAGAACAGCCTCACCGGCCTACCCATCGGCGGCGGCAAGGGCGGCAGCGACTTTGACCCCAAGGGCAAATCTGACGCCGAGGTCATGCGCTTCTGCCAGAGCTTTATGTCGGAGCTGTACCGCCACATCGGCCAGTTTACCGATGTGCCCGCCGGGGAGATCGGCTATCTCTTCGGCCAGTACAAGCGGCTGAAAAACGCCAGCGAGGCCGCTGTGCTCACCGGCAAGGGCCTGACCTTCGGCGGTTCTCTCACCCGGACCGAGGCCACCGGCTACGGCCTGTGCTACCTCACCGCCGAAATGCTCAAGACCCTGAAAAATGACAGCTTTTCCGGCAAGACCGTGGTAATCTCCGGCAGCGGCAACGTGGCTATCTTCGCTTGTGAGAAGGCCACGGAGCTGGGTGCCAAAGTGGTGGCCATGAGCGATTCCAACGGCTATATCCACGATCCCGACGGCATCAAGCTGGATATCATCAAGGACATCAAGCTGGTGAAGCGGGGCCGCATCAAGGAATACGCCGCTCAGGTCCCCGGCAGCACCTATACCGAGGGCTTCCGCGGCATCTGGACCATCCCCTGCGACATCGCCCTGCCCTGCGCCACTCAGAATGAGATCACCGCCGCTGAGGCGGAGGAGATCGTCAAGGGCGGCGCCATGGCGGTGGCCGAAGGCGCCAATATGCCCTCCACTCCCGAGGCCATCGCCATCTTCCAGAAGGCCGGTCTGCTGTTCGCTCCGGCCAAGGCAGCCAATGCCGGCGGCGTGGCAGTCAGTGCGCTGGAGATGAGTCAGAACTCCATGCGCTACTCCTGGACCTTTGAGGAAGTGGACGCCAAGCTTCAGGGCATCATGGTGAACATCTTCCACAATATCAACAACGCCGCCAAGGAATACGGCATGGAAGGCAATCTGGTGGCCGGTGCCAACCTGGCGGGCTTCAAGAAGGTCTCCGAGGCCATGATCGCACAGGGCGTGGTGTGAGCCCTCGCACCCCTTTAAAAATTTCATCGAAAAAGCCAACTGGGAGAGGACTGTTGTCCTCTCCCGGTTCAGCGTGTCGAAAAGGTCTTTTCGCCCCGCTGAGCAAGTTTTCAGAACTTTATAAAAGTTCTGAAAACTTAGAATTTTAATGACGCAGGACACCCCTCTTGGGTTTCCCGCGCACACCCTTCCTTACCGTCACGGAGAATTTACTACTTTATCGACAATCTCAACCGGGAGTGGCAGCGCCGCTCCCGGTTGGTTTACGATATTCAGTTTCGCCGTTCCCAGCGCCGCAGACGGTTCCCCCGCCAGGTGGAGGGCACGAACAGCAGCAGCATGGGGAAGATCTCCAACCGGCCCGCCAGCATATCAAAGCTCAGCAGCAGCTTGGCCCACGGTGCAAAGGCGGAGAAGTTCCCCGTGGGGCCTACCATGCCTAAGCCGGGACCGATGTTGTTGATACAGGCGCTCAGCGCCGTGAAGGTGGACAGCAGGTCAAAGCCGTTCAGACTCAGCAGCAGCCAGGACACCGCGTACAGCAGCATATATACAGAGAAATAGGCCTGTACGCCCCGGACCTGCTTCTCCGGCATGGCCCGGCCCTCCATCCGCACGTTGACAACGGCGTTGGGGTGGATCATTTTCCGCATATCCATAAAGGCAGCCTTCACCAATGTCACCACACGGGTGACCTTCAGACCGCCGCCGGTGGACCCGGCGCAGCCGCCCACGAACATCAGCAGCACAAGCACCGTCTTGGCATAGCCAGGCCACTGGTCAAAATCCACCGTGGCATAGCCTGTGGTGGTGATGATGGAGGACACCTGGAAAAAGGCGTGGCGCAGAGAAGTCCCCACCGCGCCGTACAGATGGCGGATATTGGCCGCGATGGTAACGGTGGAAAAGGCCACGATGCCCAGATACGCCCATAGCTCCTCGGACTTGGCCACGTCCCGGAAGCGGCGCATCAGCAGGAAGTAATACAGATTGAAGTTGATGCCGAAGGCCAGCATCCCGATACCTGTAACAACGTCGATATATGCGCTGTTGTAGGCTCCCACGCTGGCGTTCCGGCTGGAAAAGCCGCCGGTACCGGCAGCACCGAAGGCGTGGACGCTGGCATCGAAAAGGTCCATGCCGCCCAGAAGCAGCAGTCCGATCATCACCAGCGTCATGACAAAATACATACCATAGAGGATCTTGGCGGTATCGCTCATGCGGCTGACCAGCTTGCCCGCCGTAGGCCCCGGCATCTCTGCCCGGAGGATATGCATGGTGTGACCGTCGCTCATAGGCAGGATCGCCATGACGAACACCAGCACGCCCATGCCGCCGACCCAGTGGGTAAAGCTGCGCCAAAACAGGCCGCCCCGGCTGAGGGGTTCCACCGCCGTCAGGATGGAAGCGCCGGTGGTGGTAAAGCCGGAGACCGTTTCAAAAAAGGCATCTATATAGTTGGGAATGTCCCCGGAGAGCACAAAGGGCAATGCACCAAAAGCGGACATCAGCAGCCACACCAGCGCCACGGCGGCAAAGCCGTCCTTGGCATAGAGTGCGGTGCGTTCCGGCTTCCGCAGGCTCAGTGCTCCGCCGATGGCCGCCAAAACCAGCATGGTGGCCAGCCACGGCATCAGGGGTTCCCCGTACAGCAGTGCCGTCAGCAGCGGAAGGGCCAGCAGTCCCGCCTCCACCATCAAGATCCGCCCCAGCAAAAAGCCGATCATTCGTGTGTTCATAGCCTACCCTCTTATCCTTGCCGCAGAATATCCCGCAGCTCCTGCAAGGCCGTGTCCTGGGTGACCACGATCACATCGTCCCCGGCCCGAATGGTATCGTTGCCGCCGGGAATGACGATCTCGCCGTCCCGCCGGACGATGCCCGCGATCAGAACCCCACTTCGCAGCTTCAGCTCCCGCAGCGGCACGTTCACCAGATCGGGGTCTCGGTCCACATGGAATTCCAAGGCCTCCACCGCGCCCTCCACCAGCCGGTGAAGGGTCTTGATCTGAGAACCGGCGGCGCCCTCCATGGCCCGGACATACTGCACGATCAGTTCCGTGGTCACATCCCGGGCAGACACCACGCTGTCAATGATCCCTTCACTGCTGACCAGATCCATCAGGGACCGGCGGTTGATCTTCGCCACCACCTTGCACTGCTCCGTCTGCCGTGAGGCACACATGGCCATGAGAATATTGGCTTCGTCAAGCCCCGTCAGGGCTACAAAGGCGTCTGTATGGTCGATGCCCTCTTCCGCCAGCAGCTCGCTGTCGGTGCCGTCTCCCATAATGACCAGCGCCCGGGGCAGCTGCTCGCTCATCTGGGCGCAGCGGGCCTCGCTCTGATCGACGATCTTCACGCTCATGCCCATGTGCAGCAGCTCGTCCGCCAGATAGTAGCACATTTTACTGGCACCCACGATCATTACCGTAGACGCCTTCTTTCTGAAAACGCCCAGATACTGGAAGAATGCGGACAGATGCTCCGGTGCGGCGGTGACATAGATCTTGTCTCCAGTCTTGAGCTCAAAATCACCGGAGGGAATGGTGGTCTGTCCCTTCCGGGACACGGCGCAGATCAGAACTCTGGCCCGGGCGTTCCGATAAATGTCCAGCAGCCGCACGCCGTCCAGAGCAGACCCCTCCGGCAGGCGGTATTCCACCAGCTCTAAGCGGCCCTTGGAGAAGGATTCCAGCTTCATGGCCGCCGGGAACCGCAGCACACGGGCGATCTCGTGGGCCGCTGCCTTCTCTGGATTGATGGACATGGTGAGGCCCAGCTCGCCCCGCATGAAGCGGAGCTGCGTCTCATACTCCGGGTTGCGAATGCGGGCAATGGTGTGGGCCACGCCCAGCTTTTTCGCCACCAGACAGGCCAGAATATTGATCTCGTCGCTGGAGGTGGTAGCGATCAGCAGATCCGCCTTGCCTACCTCCGCCTCCTTCTGGACCTCATAGCTGGCTCCGTTGCCGCAGACGCCCATAACGTCATAGACATTGATGATATTTTCTATGAGCTTGGGTTCCTGGTCGATGACCGTAACCCGGTGCTCCCGGATAAGCTGGGCGGTCAGGCTGGTGCCTACCTTACCCGCGCCCACAACAATGACCCGCATAGTGCTCCTTTCCGGCGCATTGCGCCGTCCCTATGGTTCTGTGTATGATCCTATCGCGGCAGCGCCGCCAAAACAAGCCATTTGAAAAAACCTTAACAGAAAAGTCCTGCCGGGATCCGGATATCCTGACGCGGTACCTTCTCCCACGCGAAGTCCGCCAGCAGCTCCGCCGCCGTTTTCGGCGCGGCAGAGGGATTAAACCTTGCTAGGAACGCCAACCGTCCCAAAATTTCCTCCGGGGGCAGCCTGTCCTGCAAGCTGTCCAGTCCCACGGCGCCGTCCCGCTTGGAAAGGCGGCGGCCCTCCGCCGTCAGCAGCAGAGGGAAATGGTAAAAAACCGGCGGCGTCAGGCCCAACAGATGATAGAGATACAGCTGGCGGGGGGTAGAGTCCAGCAGGTCAGCGCCCCGCACCACCTCCGTCACGCCCATGCGGGCATCATCCACCACCACAGCCAACTGGTAGGCGAACATCCCGTCGGACCGCCGCAGCAGAAAATCCCCGCAGTCTGCCGCCAGATTTTCCTCGTATCGGCCCATGTGGCCGTCTGTAAAGCCCCAACGCTCCTCCGGCGTTATCAGCCGGAGGGCCGGGGCGCGATTTCTGCTTTTTTCCGCGATCTCCGCCGCGGTGAGACGGCGGCAGGTCCCGGCATAGACCACCTGCCCGTCCTCCCGGTGAGGAGCGGAGGCAGCGTGAATCTCCGCCCGGGTACAGAAGCAGGGATAAACAAGGCCCTTTTCCCGCAGCGTTTCCAGTGCCGCTTGGTAGATCTCCGTCCGCTGGCTCTGGTAATAGGGGCCGGTGCCGTTGTCCCTTCCGGGGCCGATGTCCCAATCCAGCCCCAGCCATTGGAGATCCCGCTCCATCTGCTCGCTGTACCTCCGGGGACAGCGGGCGGTATCCAGATCCTCCACCCGAAGCAGGACCCGGCCGTCCTTTTGTCTGGCGGAGAGCCACACCAGCAGGGCGCACAGAAGATTTCCCAGATGCAGCCGCCCGCTGGGGGACGGCGCGAAACGCCCAACGGTCTCCATGGCCCCTCCTTTCAGGTAAACAATCCCAGTTTAAAATTATGGTGCCATTATACTCCATTCCTTCTGTCAAGGCAAGTATTCCCCGGAAACACCGACACAACTGCCGGTAAAAACGAAATTTCCAGTTGATAATTCAGAAAAAATATCGTATAATAGATTCCGCAATTCATCCTCCGCTTGCAGACGCGGAGCCGGTCTCGCGCAATGGAGCCCCGTGAACCATGTCAGGCGGGGAACCGAGCAGCATTAAGCGGGATGTTCCATGTGCCGCGAGGACGCCGGTTCCGTGTCTGCAAACGGAGGATGTTTTCATATGCGCAGGGCACCCTTTGGAGCTACCCGCGTGCCCTTCCTTCCCGCAGATTCGATTTTTCAGGAGGTGTGTTCCATGTATCAGGCGCTGTACCGCAAATGGCGGCCCAAGGTGTTTTCCGACGTCATCGGTCAGGAGCACATCACCGAGACCTTGAAAAAGCAGGTGGCAGAGGGCCGTACCTCCCACGCCTATCTGTTCACCGGCACAAGAGGTACCGGCAAGACCACCTGCGCCAAAATTCTGGCCAAGGCCGTCAACTGTGAGCACCCTGTAAACGGCGACCCCTGCTGTCAGTGTCCCAGCTGTCTGGGGCTGGAAAGCGGCAGCTTTCTGGATGTTCTGGAGCTGGACGCCGCCTCCAATAACGGCGTGGACCAGGTCCGGGCCCTGCGGGATGAGGCCATCTACGCCCCCGCCAACGTAAAAAAGCGGGTCTACATCGTGGACGAGGTCCACATGCTGTCCACGGCGGCCTTCAACGCACTGTTGAAAATTTTAGAGGAGCCGCCGGCCCACCTCATGTTCATTCTGGCCACCACGGAGCTGCACAAGGTGCCCGCCACCATTCTCTCCCGGTGCCAGCGCTACTCTTTTAAACGCATTCTCCCCAAGGACATCGCCCAGCGGCTGACCTATGTGGCCGGTCAGGAGCACATTGACCTGACGGCGGACGGTGCCGAGTTGCTGAGCCGTCTGGCAGACGGCGCTCTGCGGGACGGCCTGAGCCTTCTGGATCAATGTGCTGCCGCAGGCGGCACAGTGGACAGCCGGGCGGTGCTGGAGGTGTTGGGTCTGGCAGGCAATCTGCAAACTGCCCAGCTTATGCGGCACATTCTGGACCGGAATGTCCAGGCGGCGCTGCTGCTGCTGAACGAGCTGTACGCCGGGGGCAAGGATGTAGGCGCTGTATTGGGTGAACTTTCTACCCTGACCCGGGATCTGCTGCTGCGAAAAACCGCCCCGGAGGGCGGTGCAGCGCTGCTGTCCGGCGGATTTGACAGCGCCACGCTGGACCAGCTGGGCAAGGATGTTCCCTCCAACCGTTTTCTCTATCTGGCCTCCACCTTGCAAAAGGCTGCGGCTGGTCTTTATTCCCGCGCCGACCGCCGCACCGATGCGGAGCTTTGTCTCCTGCGGCTGTGCGACGAAAGTCTCTGCGGCGATCTCACCGCCTTGGAAAACCGGATCACCCGGTTAGAGGACGCAGCGGCCCGCGGCGCGGTGATCTCCGCCGCCGTGAACCAAAGCGTCTCTGCCGCAAAGGCGATCGGGGCAGCACCGGTGTCTCAGGCCCCTGCAAAGCCCGCGTCCAAGCCTGTGGAACCACCGCCTGCGGAGGCCCCGCCCCCTTGGGACGAGCCGCCGCTGCCGGAGGAGCCGCCCATGCGGGAGGAACCCGGTGAACGGGTCTTTGACATTCCCGAGGACGCCATTCCTGTCCGGCCCGCACAGCCCAAGGCCGTCCCGGTCAAGCCTGCAGCCTCCATCCCCTCAGCACCGAAGCCCCAGACGGCCATTCACAGCGCTGCGCCCGTCAGCGGTGACTGGTGGAAGGCTCTGTCCGAAAACTGCAAGGGTCAGATCCCTCCCATGTACCGGGCGTTTCTGGACCTGTGCGGCGGCGTGTTGGAGGGCGATCAGCTAACAGTGTTTGCACCCGATGAGATCACTCTGAACCGTTTGGACAATGACCGGGTACGGGGCGTTTTGTCCGCCGAGGCGGAAAAGGTCTCCGGCCAGCCGGTGCGGCTGCTGCTCCGGGAGGGAGAGCCGCCAAAGCCGTCCCCGGAGGAAAATCTGAAGCAGCTACTGCAATTCGGCAGTCAGTTTGACAATATTGAAATCAAATAAAAGGAGAAATTTACTATGGGTTACAGTGCACGCCGCGGCTTCACCAACGGCAAAATTTCCGGAGCCGCCCGTCAGGCGGAGCTTCAGCAGAAGATCGCCGCTATGCAGGAGAAAATGACTGAAGCACAGGACGCCGTTGAGGCGCAGGAGTTCACCGCCAGCGTAGGCGGCGGTGTTGTGGAGGCCAAGGTCAACGGCAAGAAGGAGGTCCTCTCCGTCACCATCAAGCCGGAGGCCGTGGACCCCGAGGATGTGGAGATGCTGCAGGATCTGGTGGTCTCCGCCGTTAACGAGGCACTGCGTCAGGCCAATGACGCCATGGAGAATAGCATGAACGGCGTCACCGGCGGTCTGGACCTCAGCAGCTTCGGCCTGTAAGGGAGATCACAAAAGAGCGGAGCGAATGCTCCGCTCTTTTTGGAATACGCCCATTTAAAACCCCAAAAGGAGGACCCATGAAAAAACGAATCTTGGCAGCAGCCTTATGTCTGGCCCTTCTGTCCGGCTGCGGTGCCCGCCCTCCGCTGGATCTGCCGGATGCGGAGTCAGACCGTGCCGTGATCGCCTACGTTCCGCTGGATGACCGGCCTGACAACGTGGGCCGGGTGGAATATCTGGCGGAAAGTCTGGGGTATGTCCTGAATATGCCAGAGGAATGGATGTTCAAAACACTGCTGGATGGGCAGATGGAGGACTATTACGCCGAAAACGGTCTGGAAACACAATCCTGGACCGGGCAAAGCGGCTATCCCGGCCTCCTGTACGATTGGGTGCTGGAACAGGAGGCATCAGGCTGTGACCGCTACCTTCTTTCCGTGGACCAGCTGCTCTACGGCGGACTGGTGGCCTCCCGTCTGGCGAAAACCACCACAGAGCGTGACGGCGTGCCGTGGCCTCTGACAGATTTGCTGGAAAGCCTGCTGTCCGCTTTGGCGGAGGACCCCAACAACGAGGTCTGGCTGCTGGACAGCGTTACGCGGCTGGCCCCCACCGTGGGCTACGCCGGCGGCACGCTGGAATACTACAACGCCATGCGGACCATCGGCGCGGCACCCCGGAAAACCCTCACCGGGGACGAATTGACGCTGGAAAATATTCGCGCCACCTACGATACGGACGCCGACGGCCACGATCTGCTGTGCTTTGAGGACAACGTGATGCACGATGCCGCCCTCCGCTACACGGAGCACCGGATCAACAAGCTGACCCTCAGCGGAGAACTGTTGGAAACCGTCAGCCGGATCGGCGGCGACCGGTTCCATGTGCTCATTGGCATTGACGATTCCTCCTCCGAGGACTGCATCCAAAAAAATGAGATCGCCTATTTACAGGCTCGTCTGCGGGCAGGCGATGTCATCCTTTCCGGTGTAGATGATCTGGCTTTCAAGGCCGTGACCAAGCTGTATCTCAGCGAGATTGGCTGGAACGGCGCACAGATTAATGTGCAATATTTCGGCGGTACAGAGGATCGGCCCGCCTGCGACTATGATTACAAGCCCCTAACAGAGATCGTGGCGGAGCATCTGGGCTACTTCTGCCTGACAGCGGAGGACACCCCCGCCTTTGCGGACCTCTATGTGCTGGTGTTGACCCAGCCGGAGGACGCCGCCCAGAAGCAGCAGTACATCCAGGAGTTGACCGCCGTGCTGAATGAACGTCTGAAGGCCAATCTGCCGGTGATCCTCATCGATGCAAGCAACGGTCAGTACGGCACTGTCTTCCATGACGCCCTGACGAAAAAAGCGGAGCTGGGCAAGCTGTTGAGCTACGCCGGTTTTTTGGATATGGCCATCGTCACCGGCACGGCCCTGAGTCACGGTGTAGCCCGCTATGCCCATCTTGTTCAGGGCCGGACCTCGCAGGCGGAGGAGGTTGCCTTCTGCAAGACCCTTGCCGACAGTATTTTGAAGGATTTCTGCTATAAAAACGTGGTACGGGAGGATATTTTGTCCTATGTGCGGAATGATCTTGGCGGTGACGCCAACAACTTCTGCCTACCGGAGCTGGACCGTCCCGCCATTGTCGCCCGGCTGACAGCGGGGATGGATAAGGCCACCGCCCCGGTACTGAAAAATTTAGAGCGCAGCAGCTTGCTCATCGGCCTAAAGCCCCATGTGGATACCGTCACAGCCCATTGGGGAAAGGTCTGCCTCTCCAATTACCGCTTCCCGTGGAACCGGGCCTTTGAGATCGACATGGATATTTCCGTGGACCCGCTGACCCGGTAAGCCGCGCCACCAAACAAAGATAGAAGAAACCAGCCCGTCCGGAATATTCCGGACGGGCTGGTTGTATTCGATCGATCAATAAAATTCCTTCATGTAGGCCAGAACGTCCTCCCGGGTGCCCTTGAAGGGACCGGGGGTCTCCATTTTCAGGGAGACGAGAGCGGTGCAGAAGTTCAGCGCTTCCTCCACGCTGCCCCGCTGACGCTCGGCGATATATCCGGCGAAAGTGGTATCGCCCCGACCGGTACGGCCGGAGAGGTTCCGGGCCTTGATGGGGCAGGTGTAGACCTTGTTGCCGTCATAAGCCAACACCTCGGTGTTGTGGGTGATGACCACTTCCTTGGCGCCCCAGTCATGGAGCATTTTCGCAGCCTCTACGCGGTCCGTCAGGCCAGTGAGGACCTCCGCCTCGGCGGCGTCGGTCTTGAAGTAATCCATCAGGGGCAGCAGTTCCTTCTTCTCCGCCCAGTCATGGAAGGCCATGGACTTATCCGGCTCCACATGGCGCAGCATGCACTGCACGTCCAGACCCACCTTGCCGTGCTTGGCGGCCTCCGCCAGCAGAGCGCCGTCAAAATCGCCGTAGACCAGACCGGCAAAGTGATAGACCTTGGTCTTCACCTGAGGCAGCTCCTCAAAACGGAAGGGGTCGCACACGCCCATAGAGGTGCAGGCCCGCTTTTCCTTGTCGGCGGTGAAGTACTGGTTGCGGATGGAGCAAGTGGCCTTGGACGCAGCCCAGTAGAGGTCTGCGTTGACTCCGGCGAAGCGCTCCTTCACATCGGCGTCCGCCGCATTGGACTTGCAGAAGATGGCGGTCTTTGCGCCGCTGCCGGCGGCAGCAAAGCCGGAAGCCACAACAGCGCCGCCCACCTCTTTGCGCTCGTTGCCCAAATAATCGATGTTGTGGTCCAGAGAGACAGGACCCACTACCATGATATCGTATTCTTTCATATTCCGCTCCTCATCAGTTAAAGTAACAAAAACAGGCTATTCAGCGGCAAGCTCCGCCGTAGGATCAGTATAACACGGTTCCGAAGGGATCACAATTCCTGAACGGTGATAACGCCTTCGATCTGAGATACATGGGTCAGCAGCTCATCTACGGAAACGCCCTTGCTGAAACGCAGGGAGAAAATCGCGCAGGCGTTGTGGCTCTCGCTGTCGGAGTTGCGGGTGATCTCCATATCCTGAAGGGAGACCTTATTTTCCCGCAGGAAACGCAGGACTTCCTCCAAGCAAGGCTTTCCGGTGTACTCCATGTAGAGATTGATCTCCGGCACATGGTCCAGGATCCGGTATTCCAGTCGGGAGAGGAAGGATTCTGCCACTAACACAAGAACCGTTGTCAGCAGAGCGCCTTCATAGAAGCCGCCGCCCAGTGCCAGGCCGATAATGGCGGAGGCCCAGAGACCCGCCGCAGTGGTAAGGCCCTTGACCCGATGCTGCCGGGTGACAACGATGGTACCGGCGCCGATGAAGCCGATACCTGCCACCACCTGCGCGCCCAGACGGGCCATATCCGTGTAGTAATGCAGATTAAGATAGAGGAATTGGCTGGTAAGTGTGGTGATCGCCGCACCCAGGCAAATAAGAATGTGGG
>ERZ779850.2250-NODE-2250-length-16245-cov-3.406609_pt1 | contig 16245 bp, 14 predicted proteins | sample MGYA00511249_ERZ779850 | MGnify/ENA primary metagenome ERZ779850 (study PRJEB29588, sample SAMEA2162475) | human gut metagenome | biome: human gut; feature: human-associated habitat; material: faeces | place: Denmark | collected 2008/2010 ...
AGGCCGCCCAGACCTTCGCCAACATCATCGCCGTGCGCGCGGGTGACGAGAACCGTCCCGAGCTCAAGGCGCTCTGCGAGGTCCTGAAGAGCGATCAGATCAAGAAGTTCATGCAGGACAAGTACCAGGGCGGCGTTGTGCCGGCCAAGTAACATCACTGCCCCTGAGATAATAAAGCCCCGCCCGCTCCCGTATGGGAACCGGAATGCGGGGCTTTTTTTGTGCATCCGGCAAGGTGCATTTTCATGGGGAAGAGTCCCGGAACTGTCCTGACATCGGGAAAGCCGCGGACGGACGCCAGTGCGTCCGCCATGGAACGGCCGGAGAGGAACAGCGGCCTGCAGGTGAAAGCGCAGCGCCGGGGGCATCATATTCGGGAAGAACTGAAGCTTTTCCCGGCCTGCACCTTCCACCGGGTGGAATGCTGTCATCGTGAGACAGTGTGCTGCCTCCGGTTTCCCCGTGCCCCGGTCTACCCATCCGCGTCAAATAAAAAGGGCGGCACTCAGGGCCGCCCGCAAAGTTTTCGGTGTATGAAGATAGGTTAGAAAATGAAGCTTGTGGCGTCCGAGAAGATGAAATAGCCGGACACGAAGCAGAGGATAAAAGCCGCAATGATTTCCGGCTTGTGACGCAGAGGCATCGAGGATCTCGATACGAGGAACCAGATCAGGCAGGCGACAAGGGCGGGAAGAAAACGGAGGGCATACGTGACGCCTTCATCGAGCCCGAGATCAAAGGAGCCTGTGGAAATCATCTGCCAGAGGTCAGCGACCACGGTAAGGAGGTAGAGTCCGCTGATGAATATCCAGGCAACAAAGGCCCAGCGGGCGCACCAGGGAATCATATTATTGTAGTAGTCACGGCCAAAATCGTCCCTGCGGCGGCGTACGAGGAGCCAGACCAGGGCGAACGCTGCGGGCATTCCGGCGATCAGCGGGAAGAAGAGTCCGCAGGCGTAATCAAGCGGTGACGGGAAAAGACGGAAGTTGAAGAGCTCATACAGATTGAGTTCTGCGGCGTTTGGAAGATCCAGAGCGGAAAAAAGGCGGATGGAGCCGAGGATCGCAACCACGGCCAGCGTTCCGTTGATGCCGGAGAGCAGAGCCAGGCTGCCGTGCATAATTTTATGTGATTTGAAAGGTTTCCAGAGCGCGAAATGGAGGCTCGAGGTGACAACCGCGATGCCAAGGCAGCCCCAGCCGAGCTCGATGATCTTGCCGAGGTTGGATCTCGGAACATAGCTGTCCGTATTGAAGAAGATCCATATCCGTGCGCCTATGAGCAGGCACCATCCGAGGATAAGCCCCAGGGTGGCGAGCTGCTTCGCGCACTTGTCAAAGGCAGAGCGCTGGGCGTGCACACCATGAATCTGAAGGAAACCGACCATGTACCCCATCCCCGCATAGGCGAAGAGTGTGCTTACGACGAAGGCTACAATGACGGGCGGAAGAATAGCAGCCAGTGCCGGATTGAAACTGAAGAAAGCCTCTAACGAATTCATAAGCCTTAAACTCCCAGAGTGGGCGGGAAGACACAACGGTTCCTGCAGATATGTGACGCGAAGATTATTGAAATCCGATGAATCATTGCCTTAAAATAGCCTGTCTTGCAAGTTTGACGGCGATTTACAGGCCGGGAGCGTGGAAAAAACATGGAAAGGAAAGGAAAGGCGGGGGAGAAGCGGAAGACAGTCCTTTCTCCGGAAACGGAGTCTCTCCTGGAAGAATTCCTTCTGTATTTCGGGACGAGGCGCAACGCTTCCCCCGCTTCCCAGATGGCCTACGGCACGGATCTCAGGAACTTTGCCTCCTTTATGAAGCGCCGCGGGACTGATCTGGGAAGCCCGGAACGGGTGACCGCGCGTGACGTACAGGCCTGGGTGGCCTGGCTCTACCGAAAGGGGGAAGCGAAGAGTTCCATGGCCAGGCGTCTTTCAGCGGCGCGTACGTTTTTCCGCTGGCTGAAGCGGACGGGCAGGGTGGAGGAATCCGTCGTTCAGAGTGTGCATAATCCCCGTCAGGATCAGTTTTCCCCGAAAGCGCTCAATGTCGATGAGACGATGCAGCTTCTGGACGGCGGGGGGCGGGCACAGCTGCCAAGGGCAAGAGGCACCACATCCGAACAGGCCGAGGCTCTTCACGCCCGTGACATCGCCCTTGCCGAACTGCTCTACGGTTCAGGACTGCGCATTTCCGAGGCTCTGGGACTTAATGACACGGACGTGGATCCAGACGCGGGATACGTGCGTGTGCTCGGCAAGGGGAGCAGGGAGCGCCTTGCCCCTCTCTCAGACACGTCCAGGGAAACGCTGGCCATTTGGAAGAAAATGCGCCCCCTCATTGCCGTTCCGGAGGAACCCGCGCTCTTTACGGGGGCCAGGGGAAAACGCCTCGACCGCCGCGAAGCCCGCCGCATCCTGGAGGAACTTTGCCGCGCGGCCGGCCTTGACCGCACTATTTCACCGCATGTGCTGAGACATTCCTTTGCCACACATCTGCTTGCGGCGGGCGCCGACCTGCGTGCCGTCCAGGAGCTCCTTGGCCACGCCAGGCTCAGCACCACGCAGCGCTATACCCAGATAAGCCTTGAACACCTTATGAAAGTGTACGACAGCAGCCATCCTCTGGCGCAGGAAGATGACGGAAAGGAACAAAAGTAGGGATTTGTGTAAAAAATCACAAATATGTTCACAGAGTGATTCTCCCCGGGAACGTTTTGCTCTCTGTCCCTGGAAAGAACGAAAGGAGGGGCGGAGCGGTTTCTTTTTGGGGCAGATCAAAGAAAAACCAAAAAAGACGTAAAACCGTTTGTCCGGACTCTTGGCATTCTGCTGAGCTTGTGCTATCTTTAACAAAGTTTTTAGAAAGGCAGTATTCCAAACCCTTGTACGCTGCCATATTGAAACTTCTAGTGGAGGAACCGTATGTCCGCTTTTGTTATCGGCCACATGAATCCTGATACCGACAGTATCATTTCTGCCATTGCTATCACGGACCTGTACAAAAAACTCGGCAAGGACGTGAAGGCCGCCGCTCAGGGCGCTCCCACTCCTGAAACCAAGTTCGTTCTCGACAAGTTCGGCCTGACCGCTCCTGAGGTTGTTTCCGACGTGGCCGGCAAGGATCTTTACCTTGTTGACTTCTCCGACCTCGCCCAGGCTCCCAAGGGCATGGATTCCGCCAATGTGCTCGGCATCGTTGACCATCACAAGCTCGGTGATGTGACCACCAACAGCCCGCTCCTCTGCTGGATCTGGCCCGCTGGCTGCTCCTGCACCGTCATCACCAATATGTACAATTTCTACGGCGTCGAGATCCCCAAGGACATCGCCGGCGGCATGCTGTGCGCCATCCTTTCCGATACCGTTATCTTCAAGTCCGTCACCTGCACTCCTGACGACAAGAAGGCCTGCGAGCAGCTCGCCAAGATTGCCGGCGTGAGCGACGTGAAGGCTCTCGGCATGGAAATGTACAAAGTGAAGAGCGCCCTTGAAGGTGCCACCATGGACGAGCTCGTCCATCGTGACTACAAGGACTTCGACATGGGCGGCAAGAAGGTTGGCATCGGCCAGCTCGAAGTCGTCGATCTCAGCATGCTCGACAAGTACCGTGATGGCCTCCAGAAGGAAATCGAGAAGATCAAGGGCGAAGGCCGTCATTCTGTCTTCCTGCTTCTCACCGACATCATGAAGGAAGGTTCCGACATGCTCATCGCCTCCGATGACCCGTCCGTCGTCGAGAAGGCTTTCGGCAAGAAGCCCGAGGGCACCCATGTGTGGCTTGATGGCGTCATGAGCCGTAAGAAGCAGGTCGTTCCTCCGCTTCAGAAGGTCATGAAGTAGTAAGCTTCATATCCTGAATATACGGCCCCCCTCGGAAGAGGGGGGCCTTTTGTTTTTATTGTTTTTTTGAGAATGTTCCTGCAAAAGACGCCTTCTGCATTTCCGCTCCGGCGCCTGATTCTTTCAGACTGTTCCGTTCAAATATCTTGACGGAACCCTCCGTTTCAGAGAGGCTTGAAAAAAGATTTTCATCGCTGTCTGGAGCAAATCTCGGTATCGGCAGGGGAAGAACGGCGGAATGCGTCGGTCTGTTTTTTGCGGACCGCGGAGGAAGCGGACTGCCGGTGCAAAAATCCCCTCTTTTCGGTTCAAAATACTTGACAGAAAGGCGCTTTAGGGTAACACAGAGAAAGCCAAGGGGTGAAGACCCAAAAGGAAAGATCGCAATGACAACTGCTTCCTATGTGCTTCTGATGACACTTTACCTGACCGAGGGCGGAACGCTCGAGGCCGAGGAAGATGCTGCTGCTCTTTCGTCGCAGGAAGAGTGCCAGCAGATCGCGAAGCAGCAGGAAAAGGCTCTGCGGGATGAATTCGCCCGCACGAAGTCTGAACGCGGCGTCTGTCCTTTCAGGGATGTCAAAATCCGCTGCCAGAAGGTGAGAAAGTCCAGGTAGCGGTCTCAATTTCCCTCAGAAAGAGAACAGCCGTCCTTCATAGGGCGGCTTTTTTGTTGTCTGCCGTTGCGCCCTGCCAGGTGATGCTTATATTGTGCACATGCACTGCGTGCACTTCGTGAATATGAAAAAAAACGCCGTCCGCCCGCTGATTTTCCGCGTCCGGCCGGCAGAGAGGTTTATATGAGCACAATGAAGCCGCATGAGATAGTGGCTGAACTCGATAAGTATGTCATAGGTCAGGAAAAGGCCAAACGCATGGTGGCGGTGGCTATCCGCAACAGATGGCGCAGACCGCAGCTTCCCCAGGAACTGCGCGATGAGGTTGCGCCCAAGAACATCATCATGATGGGTCCCACGGGCTGCGGCAAGACCGAAATAGCGCGCCGTCTGGCCAAACTGAGCGGAGCTCCCTTTGTAAAGGTGGAAGCCACGAAGTTCACGGAAGTGGGTTACGTGGGCCGCGATGTGGAATCCATGATCCGCGATCTCCTCAATATCGCCATTCATATGGTGCGCGAGGAAGAAAACGAGCGCGTGAAGAAGGCTGCCGGCGCGGCCGCGGAATCCCGGCTCATGGATCTCCTCCTGCCCGGTTCGATGGGCTCGGAGCAGCACGCCTCCACGCGCGAGAAGATCCGCCAGCAGTATAAACTCGGCGTTCTGGACGACATGGAGGTCGAAATGGAAGTCACCGAGCAGCCGGGACGCCAGATCGACCTTTTTGCTATTCCGGGCATGGAAGAAATGGGCAGTCAGATGAAGGGGCTTTTCAGCAAGGCCTTTCCGCCCAAACAGTCCCGCCGCAAGCTCAAGGTGAAGGACGCTTACAAAATCCTGCTTCAGGAAGAGTCCGAGAAGCTGGTGGATGAAAACACTATCATCGAGACTGCCAAGAAGCGTACCGAGCAGATGGGCATCGTCTTTATAGACGAAATCGACAAGATCGCATCAACGAGCCAGAATCGCAGCTCCGATGTGTCCCGCGAGGGCGTGCAGCGCGACCTTCTGCCCATTGTCGAAGGCTGTTCTGTCAACACCAAGTACGGTATCGTGCACACCGACCACATCCTGTTCATCTCGGCCGGGGCATTCCATTTCAGCAAGCCCAGTGACCTTATTCCCGAACTGCAGGGCCGTTTTCCCCTGCGCGTGGAACTGGACGCTCTCGGACGCAATGAATTCCTCCGCATCCTCAAGGAACCCGACAATGCCCTGACAAAGCAGTATGCCGCTCTTCTGAACACGGAGAATGTGCGCCTGAGCTTTACTGATGACGGTCTTGAGGAAATTGCCGCTTTCGCCGAGGAAATCAATTCCCACAACGAGGACATCGGAGCCCGCCGTCTTTACACCATCATGGAAAAGGTTCTGGCTGATGTTTCTTTTGACGCGCCGGATATGCCTGGTGCGCAGGTCATGATCAACCGCGATTACGTACGCGAGCATCTCACTGACGTTCGTGAGGATCAGGATCTCAGCCGTTACATCCTGTAATTTTCTTCCGCGGGCATCTGCGGAGGCGCTGTCCGTACCGTTTCCGGAGTATTCCGGGATATACGGTGCGGCGCCGTTTCCGGCTGAGTCCCGCGGTTTTCCGGAGCAGAAGCATGAATACAACCTGGGACGCCGAAAAATACGGCTCCGACTTTTCCTATGTGCCTGAATACGGCAGAGAGCTGATCGGTCTTATTGACGCTGGAAAGGGCGCGAGTGTGCTCGATCTTGGCTGTGGCAACGTGACTCTCACGAAAGAACTTAAGGACAGCGGATATAACGTGCAGGGCATCGATCAGTCCGATGAACTGCTGTCCGTAGCCAGTGAAAATTGTCCGGGTATCCGTTTCCACAAGGGAGACGCCTCGTTTTTCTCTCTTGAGGAGCCTGTGGACGTCGTTTTTTCCAACGCTGTGTTTCACTGGATTCCGAAATACAAGCATCCCCTTCTGCTGGCCTGTGTCTACAGGGCGCTCAGGGACGGAGGCGAGCTCGTTTTTGAAATGGGCGGCGCCGGTAACAACGCCCGCATACACGAGGCCCTCGGAAAGGCGTTCGCCGCGCACGGCCTGCCATACATGATGCCCTTCTATTTTCCCACGGCTGAGGAGTACACGGGCATGCTCGAACGCATCGGATTCACTGTGAAGTACGCCAAGCTCTTCGAAAGACCCACGCCCCTGAAGGGGGATGACGGCATGGCGGAGTGGATTCGCATGTTTGTGAAGGATCCGTTCCAGGCTGTTTCCGATGAATCCCTGAAGGAACAGATTATCGCGGAAGCCACGGACAGTCTGAAGGACAGTCTGTTCAGGGACGGGACGTGGACGGCAGACTACGTGCGTCTCAGGATGAAGGCCGTTAAGTAGAACGGTATCCGCCGCGTCCGGCTTTTTATTTATCAGCAGAGAGGCCGGGAAGGACATCGATCCTTCCCGGCCTCTCTGCTGTTTTTTTCTCTGCTGGAAAAAATTACGGTCAGCGCGTGAGTGTTTTCCTTGCTGCTTCCCTGAGCCCGCTAGTTGAAAAGACGTCTCTGAGGACCATGGGCTGGGATGCGTTTCCCCCCTGGGGGAAGATGGCCGCCACGGGAATGCTGCGGCTGCCCAGGAGGTTGAGCAGTTTGAGCCCGTAAGCGTTGGCGTCCGTGAGATCCACGCGTACAAAGGTGAGGCCGTAGCGCTTCTTGAGTGCGGCCATGTTCTTCTCCGTATAGACCGTGGACTCAAGGAATTTGCAGTTGGGGCACCAGTCAGCCGTGAATTCCACCAGCATGGGTTTGTTGCCGAGGTCGCTCACGAACTCGTGCGGGTTGAATTCCTTCCATCCTGGCGCGGGGGTGGGAGGCGTGAGCGCCATGTAGATGGAGCCGGCAATAACACAGAGGAAGAGGAAAGAACCCACCAGGCGGTGTGATTTCGGCGCCCTGAGGCCGCAGAAGCACTTCCAGAGGTAGGAAGCGAAGCCCGTGATGAGCAGAGCGATCAAAATCTGTACGTGCAGCTCGTCAGGAAGAATCGACAGAAGGTAGACGCAGGTACCGAAAAGCAGGAAACCCACGACCTTTTCGAACGTCCCCATCCAGGCGCCGGGTCTCGGCAGAATGGCTGCGAGTGAGGGGAAAATGCTCAGAACGATATAGGGCAGGGCCATGCCGAGGCCGACGGCCCAGAAGACCACAAGGAGGATGGGCAGGGGCTGAGTGAAGGCCCAGCCGAGCACACCGCCGAGCAGCGGTCCGGAGCAGGGCGTGGCCAGAATGGTGGAAAGCAGGCCTGTCGTGTCAAGCCGGGTGTTCTGGGCCTTTTTGAGGGAATTCAGGCTGAACATGGGCAGATCGAACACCCCGAACATGGAAAGGCCCATGAGAAAGATGAGCACAAGCATGATCAGGATGAGCGTCTGACTCTGATAAAACTGCCCCCAGATGAGGTCCGCAGCGCCAAGCACAATGGCCAGCACAGTGAAGAGCGTCAGAATACCCGCGGCGAAGAAAATGTTGTGTTCGCGGAAGCGGATGATGCCCTCTTTTGAATTGGCGCTCAAAAGGAGGAGACCAGAGAGCTTCAGCGTGACAACAGGGAGCACGCAGGGCATGACATTGAGGATGAGGCCCGCGATAATACCCAGCAGGAGTGCCTTACCAAGACCGAAAATCTCGATGGACTGATCGGCGTAGACGGGCTGCAGCTGGATATTGAATTCAGGAGGCGGCGGCAGGGGGCTGTCGTTTTCCGCATCCAAAGGCACGTGCGGCCCGATCTGGGGAAGACCGTTTGGTTCTCCGGGAAACATGCCGCCGCCTGGCACAGCCCTGAAATGGCCTGCGGAGGGGGCTCCTTCAGGAGCCGCGGGCATGAAAAGAGGTTCTTCCGGAGCTTCTGCGGTTTCCCTTGAGGAATCCCGTTCTCCCGTTGCTTCGGCCTTCTTCCACTTTTCCGCCCAGGACATGGCGCCGATGGGGGGAATGTTTCTGGGAATGATGCCGCTGAAGCTTCTGTCTACAGGCACGCAGTTGCTTGAGCTGCACATGAGCAGGGAGAGCGAGGCCCGGTAAGGCTTGCCGGGGCTGTCAGAGGGCAGGAGCATGAAGAGGTTCAGCTCGCCGTCATAGACGTTAACCGTCGCCGAGGAATCATAGTAGTCCCGCTGCAGGGAGCCTTTCGGGTAATAGACTGTGACGGGAACGCCGTCCGCCAGAAAGAAGTCGAGCGTTGTGGGGCGGCCGGCATCTCCCGGCGTATGGGCGTACGCGTGATAGCCGTCGGGGATGCGGGCATAGACAGTGGCGATGACGCTGTTGCCGTCACGCGCGAAGGCTATCTGTGGCGTTACATCTCCTGCCTGTGAAGCTGCCGGACTGAGGAGCAGGGAGAGCACAAACAGAAGAGGGAGAAGAATGAGCTGACAGTTCTTTGCCATGAAATATCCTGGGAACGAGTGCGCCGGTATAGTGAAGCCCCCGGCGGAACGTTACTTGCAAGTCTGCAGTATACCTTAAGTCATCACGTGACTCAAACCAGGCCGTAGAGAGTTTTTTTCAGAATTTTGGAAAAAGTGCTTGACCGGCGGGCCTCTCAAGCGTAGAAGTCTTCTCGCGGTGCGGGTCATTAGCTCAATTGGTAGAGCAGTTGACTCTTAATCAATTGGTTCGGAGTTCGAGTCTCCGATGACCCACCACAAATTTCGCGGACCTGCGCTTTGGCGCGGGTCTTTTTTTTTTGCCTGAAATTCCAGGCTGAACGCACGTGAATGGGGATAAAATGCCCCGGCTGTGGGCGGAAAAGGAAGTCTCTGGACTTTTCGCGCCGGAGACTGCTGAGCTCCCTGTTCCGCGATGCGGCAGATCCGGGTCTTTGAGGGCGGACTCTGTCCTCTTCTCTCCAGGGCCGTAACTGCCGCAGGCTTTTAAGCGCAGTTTTTCGTAACCAGTGGCGGAATCTGCTTTCCGGTCAGCGGTCTTATGGCCCGGGATTTGCGGCGGAACGCTTTGGGGAAAAGAGTCCCCGGCAGGTTTTTCCGGCCGGGGACGGGAGAACAGACGACGCGGGATTCCCTGCGTCAGGCTATTGAGGCTGGGCTTTTATTTGTTTTTTTTCAGGGCCTCGAACCAGAGCGGATTGTGGTGCTGCACATGGCTTTCTGGAACATAGCCCGTGAACATGGAGCGGAGGGCCGGGCCTTCGCCTGGGGCCAGAGCGGCCATGTATATGTGAACGGGCAGGAAGATGGCCATGACGCCGGCGCAGCAAAAATGAATAAAGATGCACCATTGCAGAACTTCCGGTGAAACGGCGTGCGCCGCGTTCCCGGAGAAGAAGCCCATTATTACACCAGTGACAGCCAGGCCGATGCTGGCGGCGACGGCAATCACCGCTACCATGCGCTGTCCGGCGTTATAGAATCCCTGGGGCGGAAGGGTCGGGTCGAAGCCCATTTTACGGGTGAGCTTGGGTCCCAGGACGAGCCAGAAGGCCTTTCTGAGGCACCAGGTGAGGTCGGACTTCATATGGAAGGTCGTTACCTCGCGCAGAAAAGGAAGAACTTCTCCCCGGCAGCGCAGCAGGATATACACGGCGTAGACCGCCACCCAGACCGAGCCAACGGCGAGATGGGCCAGAAGCAGGCCCCGGCTGCCTCCGAAGAAACCGTCCCAGAGACTGCTCCACCAGCGGCCTATGGGCTGCATATCCCCGGTAAGCAGGGCAAATCCGGAAAAAAGCAGGAAAATCCAGTAGATGGCATTGAACCAGTGCATGAAAATAGCGGAGCGTGAATGTCTGCGGATCATGCGTTTGCCCCCTTATCGGAATTGTTGTTCCCGCGCTCCTTATCCGCGAGCTCCCTGTCCTCCTTCTCGGAGGATTTGATGAGCTGGCGGATGAACGTGCCACCCAGGGCGGCCAGGATGAAGCCGCCAAGCCAGGTAACGCCCCTGGCGAGGTGCGGCATGGCGCCGACGGGATGACTTACCGTGCTGCCGGCGGGCAGGGCCTCGGGCGTGGTTTCATCGAGATAGGTCAGCGTGGGCCTGGCCCCGCTGTCCTTCGGGACAATGTGCACGCCCCTGTGTTTGGCAAGGACTCTGGCTACCTCGGAAGTGGGATCGTCGGCGTCGCCGAAGACGCGGCAGTGCACGGGACAGACGGCCACACAGGCCGGAGTTTCTCCGGGAGTGCTGGCACGGCAGTAATCGCACTTGTCGGCCGTGCCGGTGTTGGGATTGATGAACCGGGCATGGTAAGGACACGCTTCCACGCAGCTTCCGCAGCCGATGCAGCGCGATTTGTCGATTTCCACTGCGCCGTCTTTCCCTTTCCACGTGGCACCGGTAGGACATGCGCGCACGCAGGAAGGATCGTCACAGTGCATGCAGGCTCCCGGCTGAAATCTGAAGCCACAGGAAGCGCTGTCCACGACGGTTTCGTGAACCCAGTTCCTCGAAATGCCGTAGGGGACGTTGTTGCGCTGCTGGCAGGCCAAGATGCAGGCCTTGCAGTCCATGCACTTGTTTGAGTCTATGACCATTACATATCGGGCCATAAAGCACCCCTTATATTTTTACCAGGCGGCAGCCCGTGCAGTTGTGCTGCGCGGAAATACGATCCCAGTAGTTCGGGAGAATATCGCAGATGGGGTCGCCCCTGTTTTCTTTGAGCGGCGTATTGGGGCAGAGATTGGTGGGAGTGAAGACCTGATCGGGCAGAACGTTGTCTGAAATATCGACCCAGGCCTCCGTTCCGCCCATGATGGTCTCCAGTCTGACCCTGTCCCGCTGTTTCAGACCGAGTTTCGCTGCCGTTGCCGGGTGTACCTGCACGAAGCGGCCGTCGCAGAACTGAGCTATGGATCGTGCGTAATTGGTCATGGTCTGCTGCCAGTGCCAGAGCTGCTTTCCCTGCGTGAGTATAAGCGGAAACTTGGGATCCGACTTCTTCGCCCTGGGATGACCTTTGGGATAATCCCAGCGGTCGATGCCGCCGAACAGCGTATCCTTGACGGGCATTTTCCCGGTGGGAGTGAGCAGCTTCCCTTCGGTGAAGACCGTGCCCGTGCGTTCCTGGTCTCCTTCGTGATACAGGGGCCAGGTTACAGTGGAGGAATGGCGAAGGCGCTCCAGTGTGATGCCCTTCCACGAGGGGACATTTTCCTGCATGAGCTTTTCGAATTCCTCTGGATTTTTGAAGTTCGGGTAGCGCCGATCGAGCTTAAGGCCGATGTCGCGGTAGAACTGCCAAGCGGGCACGCAGTGGCCGGGAGCCTCGACGAGCTTTTCGCGCCAGGCCACCTGATTTTCGTTGCCGTAGCCGCAGCCCTGGCTCTCCGGTCCGAAGGCTGCCGGAATGAACAGCGTGGAGACTTCGGATTCCTCGTCCAGAAAGAAACCCATGTGCACAACGAAGGGCACATTCTGGATGGCCTTGCGCACTCCCTGGGAATCGGGATAGCGGCGGTAGCTCGAATTCAGGAAAAGGATGTCGAGTTCCTTCTTTTCCATGGCGCGGCGCAGGCGGCGGAAATTCATCTTGGGCGCGTTGTTTGCGCCAAAGAAGTGGTCGACCAGTTCCTCGCCGCCTCCGGGCTTGCCGCTCTGGAAGGTAAGAATGCCCTTTCCCTCTCCGATGAGACTGTCACGCAGAGCCTGCATGAGAATGATGGCTCTGTCGGTGACCACGCCGTTGGTCTGGCGGGAAAGGGATCCGCCGAGCCATGTGATGATTTTCTGATTGCAGCAGAGGGCGTCGTAAAGATAAAGAATATCCTGGGTGGAGAGGCCGGTGATGGAGCTGACATAATCCACCGTGTATTTCTGCGTCTCCGGTGCCAGATTTTCGAAATCGGCAATCTGGAAGCGTGCGCGCTCTTCGTCATAGGCGCCTTTTTCAAGGATGTAATGAATGGCGCCCAGTGCGAGAACGCCGTCCGTTCCTGGCTCGGGACGCAGCTGACGCGTGGACCAGATGCTGGTGCGGGTGCGGCGGGGATCAATGTATATGATGCGCACACCCCTGTCCCTGGCCATCTTGAGCCAGCGGGAATAAGGGGGATACAGGTCGTTGACGTTGGCGCCCCAGAGCACAATGAGATTTGTCTTGAGCAGTTCGTCGACCTGCGTGGAGCCGCTGTTCACGCCAATCATGAGACCGAGCATGTTGGAGGCCGTTGAGACGCATGTTTCCCCGGGAGGCATGGCGTGGACGCTGCCAACAGTCCGCAGCGTCATGAGTGCGGCCACCTCGGACTCGAAGCAGTCCCAGAGCGGGTTCGTCAGTGCGACGCGGGCCCCGGCCTTGGCTCCGTATTTGTCGCGCACGGCTTTCATTTTTTCCACGCACATGGTGATGGCTTCATCGTAGGTAATGCGCTTCCAGCTGCCGTCAGGATTATGAAGCATGGGTTCGGTGATGCGGTACGGGCTGTCCAGGAGTTCCAGCATGGACATACCTTTGGGGCACATGGCGCCGCCGGTCCAGTAATTGTTTTTATCGCCCGTGACACTGAGTATTTTGCCATCCTGAAGGCGTGCTATGTAGGTGCAGCGGACCTGGCAGAAGGGGCAGTACCCTTTGACCTGCCTGACAGCTCCACCTTTTTTTGGAACATATCCGATGGCGCGCGTTGTGGCGGGCTGAGCTGCAGCGGCGCCGCCAGCCAGCAGCGCGGCGCTCAGCTTGAGGAAATTTCTTCTCGAATAGCTCTCTGGCATAATAAACCTGCCTGTGTTCCGGACTGGAAGAAAGAAAAGGCGCACAGACCGATGGCTGCGTGAAAGCGCAGTCGGCTCCGGAAACGCGGTATGCGCGCCGTTTGTTTTTTTACGTGGCGGGCCGATTTATTCTCTTCTCTTTGCGGTCTGCCGATAGAGGGCTCTTTCCGTCCGTCCGGAAAATGATTCTGCGGGAATGCGTCTGACCGGCTTCCGAAGGAAGCTCCCGCAGCCAGCTCTGCGATGTGAGGCCGGGAAGGCCGTCCCGGAAGAATATGCCAGAGACGGTCTTCCCAAAGATAAGGGGATCCTGCTAGCAGTTACAGTCGACGGCAACGCCGTGAATAGTCGCTTCAGAATGCAGGATGCTCAGTTCGGCATCGGAAAGCTTGAGGTCCTTGAGGTCATCCCAGCTCTGGAAGCCGCCGAGTGAATCACGGAGTTCGAGGATCTTGTCCGCGAGTTCCTGGGAGAAGAAGCATCTGTTCATAAGATCTTCGGCTGTGGCGTCGTTGAGCTCAAAAGGATGATCGGAGTTGGCGAAAGCCATAGGAGTGGAGAAGAGGGTAATAGCCAGAGCGAGAATCAGAGCGCGGAATTTCATGATATGTCTCCTTGCGATGATAGGGCATCGCCTTTGTTAACGCATTTTTGTTTGTAGCAGAATTCCAGGGTATAAATTTTTGGATTCTGCAATTTATTGTAAAGATAAAGCTCCCCATCTTTACAATTGAGGACGTTATTTCCAGTCAACGGGAAGGTGCACTTCCACGCTGACGGGATGTCCGTTGGCCCAGCAGGGCATGAGCATGCTCTTTTCGCCAGGACCGCCGGCAACGATGATGGGCATGGATTCCACAAAAGGCATGGGAACAGGCTCGCTGTCGTCTTTCGTGCGGAGAATGTCCCCGGGGACGTGATGCTTCGCTTCCGTGGCTCCGCGGAAGCGTCGCTTCCATTCGCCAAAGGGAATGCGGGCCTGCCGGCTGAGATAGTGACGTATGCTTTCCCGCGTCCAGCCTTCCCTGGCCAGCATTTTGGCTGTGTCCTGCGCGATGATGAGGATGATGGCGCTGCGGTAGGGCCTGTCGTGCCCCCTGAGCCAGGCGGCTATGAGATTCAGGTATTCAGGGCGGGTGTAGCCGATGCCCATGATGCCGGAATATCCCTCAACGGAAGCCACGGTGACCACATTGCGTTCAGGGAGAAAACCATTCTCTGTGTGGAAGGGCGGCCAGGGACTCGCGTCCCCGTTTTCGGCCAGGAACATGACGAATTCGCCAGGCTGACCGAGTGTGGACATGTCCGTTGTCCCCGGATGACTGCCTCCCACGTTCTGAATGATAAGATGCAGGGCGCGGCTTATGGTAGCGTTTCCTTTGTTGCCGCGGCCGAAGGTGCCGCTTCCCGCGTTGAGTCCCATTTTTTTGACGATGGGGCCGCTCGCGATCACGAGAACTGCGTCGGGATTGGTTGTCGTTGATATGCCCCGAAGATCGAATTCCGGCTGGCTTACCGCTTCGACAGCGGCGACAAGGAGAGGCATGTGCCTCGGCGCGCATCCGGCCATGACGGCGTTGACGGCGATTTTTTCCACGGTTGCCACTCCGTCCATGGGAGGAAGGACAGCCACGGGTATGTCTCCGGGTTCGTCAAAACCTTTCAGCATGGCTTCCACGCGTTCGGGAGTGGGGGGAATGAGCGGCAGGCCGTCGCCCCAGCCCCGCTTCAGAAAGAGATCATTGAAGGCCTCGAGGCTGTCGTCCCGCAGGATTTCACGCTCTTTTCCCGGATAAACGGAAGCGGTTTTTCCCATCTGTGTGGACAGGACAATATCGATATACTGTCCGTCTTCCATCTGACCTGACGGATTGCAGACGGTCAGGGAAGCTGAAGCCTGTGCCGGCAGGAGAAGGACGCAAAGCAGAGAAAAGAGAGAGAAGAGACGCATGGTATCTCCTCCGGATCGGTGTGCCCCGCACCCCACAGAGGCACGGGACGGAAAAGAGCTAGATACCCAGCAGGAGGGCCGGAACCCTGCGCGTTGTGAGGTTGAGGTCCTTATCGGTAAGGCCGGCCTGGCGCAGCCCATGGAGGCAGTCCCGCATGCCGTCGACAGGATTCGGCATCTTGGACATGCCGAGATCGGAAGAAATGAACTGATGGGAGGGATCCAGTCTGATGTACCTGACGAATTCTTCCAGAGGCGTCTGCTGTGCCTTCTGGTGCGTGGGAATCAGACAGTGCACGCCATTGTAATAAGGCAGAATGGAATGTTCGAGATACGCGCCGTTCTCAAGGCACACTTTGGCCTGATCCAGTGTAATGTGCCAGTGGGTCTGGGTGCAATGCGTTACAACGCACTTCCTGACGCCCACTTCTTTAGCTTTTTTGACGAGAGCCACGGCTTCGTCGGGCGAGGAATGGCCCGTGGCGAAAATGATATCTTCGTCGCGGCAGATCTCCATAACGCTGACGACCTCGGGCAGGACCTTGCCCGTGCTGTCAACGACAGGGACGCCCTTCATGTTTTTGCGGCCGTAGTCATAGGCTGACTGATAGGTGGGCATCCAGATACAGCGGCAGTAGCCGCCCGTGAGTCTGACGGCACTCTTTGCGGCGTTGACGTTGACGGTGGGGCCGTAGTTGAGGTTGAGAACGATACCACCGAAGACGTCAATGCCATCAACCATCTTATCAAGGAGATAGGCGTTGTCAGCGGTGCAAAAATCGTGGCATTTGAACATAACGGCGCGATAGCCGTTTGCCTTGAACTGTCTTGTCAGATCGAGCTGGTCGATGGAACGCGGACGGATGTCGGGCGCGGCATGCACATGCATCTCGATGATGCCTTCGAGATCCTTGTCATATTTCGGTGCAATGGCCTCGGCCTTTCCTGCGATGAGCGTACCCGCTGCAGCAGCTGCGCCGGCGAGCGCGGTATCCTTAATGAACTGGCGGCGAGAAGTGGACATGTTTTTCTCCAGGCTGGTATGGGCGGGGGATCCCCTGCGGAATCCCCCGCTGGTTTTCAGATGTTATTCACCAATCTTAACGGAGACTGGCTTCCAGACCTGCGG
>ERZ779850.2251-NODE-2251-length-16230-cov-3.793385_pt1 | contig 16230 bp, 10 predicted proteins | sample MGYA00511249_ERZ779850 | MGnify/ENA primary metagenome ERZ779850 (study PRJEB29588, sample SAMEA2162475) | human gut metagenome | biome: human gut; feature: human-associated habitat; material: faeces | place: Denmark | collected 2008/2010 ...
TTGCTCAGGAACTTATAAATAAAGTTAAATCAAAGTGTTGCGGAATTAAGGATCCCCTAACATCTTTGTATCCGAGAAAGGTTCCCGCAAGGGAAGAAAAGCAGTATAAACCCCTAAAAAAGCATGTTATGATGAAATTTGTGAATACCCTTTTAGGCGTGGCAACGGCGGCCGTTCTGGCCGTGGGTTGCGAAAAGGCGGATCAGGGCAGCAACCCTTCGGGCGAGGTGTCGCCTCAGGTACTCGAGGCATTTGCCACACGCTTCCCCGGGGCGCAGCAGGTCTCGTGGGCCGTCAAGGGCGAATATGCCGTGGCGTCGTTCTCGTGGAACAACCCGCAGGCCGCCTCGACTTCGGCTCTCTGCACGGCCTGGTTTGACAATCAGCAGGGCTCCTGGTCGATGACCGAGCGCGAAATCCCCTACTCGGCGCTGCCGCAGGCGGTCAAGACGGCCTTCGAGACGAGCGAATATGCCGACTGGCAGATCGACAACGAGGTCGACGTCCTGACGCGCAGCGGCGAGGTTGAGCCCGAGATCTATGTCATCGAGGCGGAGCAGGCCAACCGTGAGGTGGACCTCTACTACGCGCCCGACGGCGTGCTGGTCAAGACGATGGCCGATGCCGGACCCGATTACGATTACGGCGATTTCATCCCCTCGCAGCCCGTGTCGGGGATCGATGAGTACATTGCCGCCCACTACCCCGGGGCGCGCGTGGTCGATGTGGATCGGGAGCCGGAGGGCACCGAGGTGGAGATCATCGACAACGGAGTGGCGCGCGACCTCTATTTCAACCGCAACGGCTCGTGGCTCTACACGCAGACCGAACTGCGTCGTTCGCAACTGCCGGCGACGGTTGTCGGAGCCTGGGAGGGGTCGGAATATGCCGAGTCGCGGGGCTACCGGCTCGACGATGCGGACTACTTCGAAACGGCCGCCGAAGGCAACTACTACCGCCTGGAGCTGGAGTCGCGCAACGGGGATGTCCGGCTGAAGATCACGCCCGCGGGCGAAGTGTCGCTCTACGAGCCGGTGTTCAACGGCGGAGCGGGCGTTCCGTCCGATGCCGAAGCGTTCATCCGCGAGAACTACCCCGGGGCGACGATTCTCGAGCAGGAGGTCGAAAACGGCTACCTGGAGGTGGAGATCCGCCACGAGGGGCGTGAGAAATCGGTGCTGTTCAACGGAGCCGGGGCGTGGGTCAGGACGACGTGGGAGGTGCGTTACAACGAGCTGCCGGCAGCCGTGACGCAGGCCGTAGCCGCCTCGCAGTATGCCGCCTGGGAGTTCGACGGAGCGGATTACGTCCAGACGCCCGACGGCGAGTGGTACGAACTCGAGTTCGAGCAGGAGCATCCGGAGTGCGAGGCGAAGCTGCGCATTGCCGCCAACGGGACGGTGCTCTCCTGACGAACGGCCGACGGAGACAGCCCAAAAAAGAAGAGTGCCCTTTTGCGGGGGCACTCTTTTTTTTTGGAAGAGGAGAAGAGATGGGCAGCGGCCCGAAAAATTGTACGACGTTCCGCCGTGCCCGGACCCGCCGAGAGACCGTGAGAAGCCCGCCTCCACGGAAGGCAATGCACCCGGATATGGGGATCGGGAGCCGCCCTACCGCCTCCGCCATAGATGCCGGAGCGCCGATACCGGATGGTAAAGCAGCATCCGGGGCCCGGACCAGCGCATGATAATCTTGATACGTTCCTGCATCTCCCGCCGATAGCAATGCAGCGTACAGTGCTGACAGGTCGGCTTGTCGGCCCCGAACCGGCATCGATCGAGCCGCAGACAGGCATACTCCAGCACCTCGCGGCATGCCGGACACAGCTCCGCATGCCCCTCCTTTTTCCGACAATACAACCGGATCATCTGCTCGACGATCCTCTTTTCCCGATCGATACGACTCTTCATTCCACGCTGTTTCTCTTTTCCAACCCTCCGCCCGCATCCGTCCGATGCCGCTTCGCCGCCGGCCGGAGCGGATGGTTTTCCGGGGCCCCGTCCTGCGGAGTCTCCGGAAAGCCGCTGCAAAGGTACCTGTTTACAGGCAAAAAACCATCAGCCGCTCCCCATTTGCGCCACCATCCCCCCTCTTTGGCGTTCCAAATACCGGGACGGAGCCGGTTGCACGCCACGGGCCGTCCGGGAAGAGCCTCCGCACCGGCGGATGCCGTTCCGACCGGATCCGGGTGTCAACGACCGTCGCGAAGCTGCTGCTTGAGGCGGCAGAGATGCTGCGGGGTAATGTCCAGATAGGAGGCCAGCACACGGCTGGTGACCGCCTCGACAATATCCGGGCGGTTTTTCAGCACGGCCCGGTATCGCTCCATGGCCGAGCCGTTGATCAGCGAAAGTTTCCGCTCGCAGATGCAGATCTGGGCCGACGCCAGGCTGAACATCCAGCGGGCAAACTCGTCCGAACCATTAATAAAGGAGTAGAAGGTCTCGCGGCTCATCCGCAGCAGCGTGGCGGGGATCTTGCAGGTTTCGGCCATCAGGAAGGCCGGAGCGTCGAGATAAAACGAGAGGGGCGACAGGAAGATCGTCCCCGGCGAGGCGAAGCCGAAGGTCGACTCCTTGGCGTCGTCCACATGGAAAAGCCGCACGATTCCCCGCTTGACACAAAAGACATCGGAGTTCACCGTTCCGAAATCGATGATCCGGCATCGCGGCCTGACCCGGATCTCCTCCATCGCCCCGAGGAAACGCTCCAGCAGGGAGTCCGAAGGGCTGAATTTACACTCCTCCTTGAGCAGTTGTTTCAAATCCTTGTCCATGCACGCAATATTAGCCATAATCTGCCAAAAATGCAAAATCCGGGACCATGAACTTAGGTTAACGATTTTTCGCGATTAAAATTGTTACTTTGTAAATCGATAACCCATCATTATACATACTGCCATGAAACAGCTCTTCCCCATGAAACAGCTGCGCTGCCTGTTGGCGGCCCTGCTGGTGCTGACGCTGTCGTCGTGTTCGTACGACGACTCCGACCTCTGGAACTCCGTGAACGGACTTTCGGAGCGCCTCGACCAACTGGAAAACTCGATGCAGGAGGATATCAACTCGCTGAAATCCCTTCTTGAAAAACTCAACCAACAGGAGGTTACCGTCGATTCGGCCGTAGAGACCGCCGACGGATGGACCGTCACCTTCTCCGACGGAACCACCGTGACGATCGCCAGGGGCGGATCGGACAACTGGTCGCCGGTCCTCGTCATCGTCGAGGAGTCGGGCGACTTCTGGTGGGCCTACCGGACTGCCGAAGGCGACACCGTGCGGCTGACCGACGCCGAAGGCAACCCGATTCCGGCCGCAGCCGTGGCTCCGCACGTGAGGATCAACCCCGAAACGGGCATGTGGGAGATCTCGGCCGACGGCGGCACGACGTGGGAGAATACCGGCGTCGCCGCTTCGCAGGAGGAGGAGCCCGGCTTCTTCAACGACGTCCGCTTCGAGGACGGGATGCTCGTTGTCGAACTGCTCGACGGCACCGTCATCCGGCTCCCGGCAACCGGCGAACTGCGCTTTACGTTCGACACCGAAGGTCCGCTCGAGTTCAGCTTCGGCGAGACCCTCTCGGTCGACTACACCATGACGGGCGCCGTCAACACCCAGATCGGCAAGCCCGACGGCTGGAAGGTGGCCTTCAACGGCGACAAGCTCGACATCACGGCCCCCGTCGAGGAGAATACCTTTGCCGAACAGCAGGGCAAGATCTCGGTCATCGCCCTGTCGGCCTCCGGACTGAGCGTCTATGCGGAGCTTGAGGTGAGCGTTGCGGCTTCGCTGGTGGATGCCGTCGACCTCAACGCCGACGGCGGCTACGCCAACTGCTACATCGTCACGCAACCCAATACGACCTACCTCTTCGACGCCACGGTCATGGGCAACGGCATCGCCACGGCGGGCCTCGACGCCCCGACGCGGATCGAGCCGAAGGATGTACTGGTGCTGTGGGAGACCGGCTCGGAGGTCGGCGGCGTGATCAGCAGCGTCGAGCTGACCCCGGAGGGCAAGGTGCTCTTCACCACCTCGGGCACCATCAACGGCAACGCCGTGATCGCCGTCACGGACGGTGTTCCCGTCACGGAGCCCTTCCCGCGCAAACGGGGTACGATCCTCTGGAGCTGGCACATCTGGGCCACGAGCGAGGTGAAGGATGTCACCTGCACGAACAACGCCGGCGAGCAGTTCACGATCATGGACCGCAACCTGGGCGACTGGACCCAGCCCGAAGGGAGCCTCTCGATGTACGACGGTCTGAAGTACCAGTGGGGGCGCAAGGATCCCTACGTGGGCTTCAACAGTTACGGGTCGATTCTGGACGGTTCGCTCGTCTACGGCGATGCGGACTACGTGCCGATGGTGGGCTACGCCACCTCGACGACGTCGGATGCGGCCACGCTGCTGGAGGCCATCCAGTATCCCGAGATGTTCTTCACGGGGACCTACAACAACATGTTCGACTGGTACGGACTGGGCGGCGCGGACGATGCCGAGACGCTCACCCACCGCAACGACCATCTCTGGGGCAATCCCGACGAGACGGCTCCCGTGAAGACGATCTACGATCCGTGTCCGGAGGGCTACATGGTCGCCCCGGTGAAGGTCTTCACCGGCTTCACGTCGACCGGCAACGCGGCCTTCGATTCGTCGTCGATCCTCGCCGAGGGTTCGTTCGCCGACGGCTGGACCTTCACCAACGCCCACTCGTTCTTCCCGGCAGCGGGCCAGATGGCCAACAATTCGGGCGTCCTGCGTCTGATCCCGGGTCCGCAGGGCCGCGAGGGCTACTACTGGACCTCGTCGGTCGACGAGGGTCGGTCGAAGATCGTCGACTTCAACGCCAGCTACGTGATGTACAACTCGAACATGCGGGCATCGGGCTGCAGCGTACGCTGCGTCCGGGTCTTCTGATCGCGTGATCCGGAGGCCGGCGGATTCCGATCCGGTCACGATCCGCCTCCCGGGCTGCGGCACCGCAATACTCCGGCGCCGCAATACCCTCAAGACAGTGACCCTTCAAGGCGGCGGCAACGCTCCGGCGCCGCAACGGCAAAGGCCGGGCAGGAATTGCTTCCTGCCCGGCCTTTTTCAGCGACTGCACGAACTTCGATCCCCGCCACACGATCCGGATGTCACCGGCCGCCGTTCACGGATTCCCGATCGTCACACGCCCCTCCCCGACCGCCGGCCGCAGCCCGTTCCGGCAAGGCTGCCCCGGCCGATCAACCGGCATGCCGCCCCGACAAACTATCGGAGCAGGGACTCCAGCTTCGAATCGGTCACGTCGGGCAGAATCTTCCGCAACTGGCCAAGCATCCGCGCACGCGACTCCTCGGGCGAACGATCCGGGTGACAGGCCTCCGGACCGAAGAGGGCCTCGGGCGTGGTGAGCAGCGCGCGTCCCCATCCATACTCGCGTCCGTGACGGTCGCGGGCATAGACGAAATCCTCGGTCACGATGTAACCGCCCATCTCCAGCCGGGCCACATAGCCGTCGAAGCGGCTCCGCATCTTCGGTCCCCCGAAGCCGCACTCGGCCCGCAGATCACGCGTAATGAGACTCCCCTCGCACTTCAGCACGTCGAGGATGGTCCGTTCGATGCTGCCTTCGGCGGGTTCGGGCGAGAGACTGCGGCGGTAGTTGCAGAAGTCGGGCCACCAGTCGCGGCTCACGAAGGCGGCCTTTCCGTTGAAGAACTTCCCGTAGGCGCAGCCGCTCTCCTGGACGATCGTCCCCTTCCACTCCCACAACGGCCACTCCCAGCCGCCGTCGGGCAGACGCGTGTATTGACAATCCTCGTCGGTCACCTCTTCGGCCGACCAGCCCGGAATCCCCATCCGCAGCAGGGGAAGAAAGCCCACCTCGTTGATGTAGTCGATCAACTCGGGGCACGAGTGCAGCAGTTCTCTTTTCATGGTTTGATTCGATCTCACGTTGATACACGGTTCCGCCGGCACGAGCCTGCCGGAAGAGGCCGCTCCCCGCCCGAACAGGTCGTTCGGGACGAAGCCCGGACCGGAGAAGCCCCTCTTTTGCCCGGCAAACCGGACCATCCGACGGAACGCCCTTCAAAGTTACGTGTTTTCGTCCGGTTTTGTCCGTTTTTCTTTCCGAAACAGCCGCACTCTTTTCAGACAGACACCGGAGACGGTCACCTCCCGCTCAGAACGACAGCAGATGCGAGGCCGAGGTATTGCGGATGGAGCACAGAGAGTCGAAGGCCGTTTTTCCAATCGACGACCGATCAGAATGCAAGCACGGCTCTCACGATGCAGCTGTAGTCCTGATTGTCGGCCAGACAGCGCACATCTCGGGCCAAGAGGCCCCACCGCCAGGATTTACCCTCGCCATAGACCGAGGATGTCCAGAACCACTGGTCGCTGTTATTGCGGAATTCATCGTATTTGCCCTCTCCGATCAGCTTCAACCGGGCATTCAATTTCTCGGCAACCGCCTGCGAAAGATCCGCCCATTCGATGTAGCTGTTATCGTTGGTCTTGTCCCATCCGGGCAGTCCTCCCAGATTGGCGAAGACATCATACCACTGCCCCGCAGCCGGCAGGTACCAGCCCGTCGTATTCTCCGGAGCCGCAACGTCGTAATTCTTGACGGCCTCGAATGCCGGATACATGAACAGATTGCTCTCCTTTTCCGCCAGAGCGATCACCGTATTGTAATTGCGGAGGCCGTCGATCTCCTTCTCGCAATCCGCTTTCGTAAGACACAAATCACCGGATCCGGCATATTTCTTTTCCCGATTCCATTGGGAACCGTTCGACACCTTTTTCACCGACAGGACAAGGCCGTTTGGCCGGGTAATACCCTTCTTCTGCAGGGCCTCCTTCTCGGCATCGCCGATGCGGGCGGGGTCGGTCTGGAAGACAATGCCGATGACGGTCTTTGCCGGATCGAGTTCGGTCGAGAAGGTTCCGTCCGCATAGAAAAAGTCACCGATCCGTGCGACCCGGGACTGCGTAGCCTCACCCTCCTCGCACGCCTCCGAATCGTCCCACGGCGAGATGTTCGACGTCACCTGCAGCCCGGTGAGCGTCAGCGTCACCTTGTAGAGATGCCGCTTTCCGCTTTCGAACGCCTTGCCGCCGGGGAAGGTGTAGACCAGTTCGCCGCCTCCTGCGAGCCGGAAGGTCAGCGTCTTGCCCGCCACGGACTGCGGCACGACGATCGCATCGTTCGTCTGAGCGGCATCGGCCACCGTTCCGAGCTGCATGTCGGCCACCTGCGTTTCGTCGGCGGCGATCATGGCGGCCCGTTCGGTCTGCCGGTCGAGAGCTGCCCCCTCCTTCGGCGTGAAGGTACCCTTCACCGCTACGCCGTCGAGCGTTACGGAGACGATCTCGTCCGTCAGACCGGCTCCGCGGACGATCTCCAGCTCGAACTTCGAGAGCATGTGGTAGAAGGTCAGCCCCACGGCGCTCTTCGTCCGGGCCACATCGTTCAGAGCCGCATACAACAGATCGGACTGCACATAGGCATCACCTCCCCGGCTCTGGTCGACGGCCACCTCAAATCCGATTCCCTCCTTCGGGAAGGCGGTTCCGGGAGCGGCCGGCGCCCCCTCGGCAAAGCGTCCGTGCAGTGCCCGGACATGGACCGCATGGCCCGTACGCGGGAAATACATCGGCTCGCCCGAAAGCGCACCGCCCGCCTGCGCCGTCAGTCCGACGGCATTGTAGAGCGCCTCGCCGTTTCCGGCATCAAAGACCCAGGCATGTACCGTCTCTCCCGGCACGATCTCGGTCGACTGCACGTCGCCGCGCGTCATCACTTCGATTCCACTCGCCAGACGCAGTTCCGGGGCACCCTCCGTGCCTCCCATCCGCTCCTCCTTCGCACACGAAGCCAGTGCCGAGAGAGCCAGTACACAAATTGCAAAACGTTTCATGATTCGGTTTTTCGGTTTTTCGGTTATCATTCGTTTGTTTTTGATGGTTTCTGCACTATTCGGCCACACCGATTCCGGTCTCGCCCTCTTCCCAGTCGGCGACAGTCACCAGAAGACCCAGCGCCGTGCGATTCGCCGTCACGGTGTATTCATACGTCTTGCCCGCTTCGAAGCGCTTGTCGGCGATGTTCCAGAAGAAGGTATCGTCACCCAGTTTGAAGTTCATGGTCCGCTTTTCGGCCGGCTCCGTCGGCAGGACGAGGGCCGTATGCACCGATCCGTCGGCTGCCGCCCCGCGGAGGGTCAGCACACCCGGATCCCCGGTCGGGGTCATCTTCCCCGTCAGGAGCTGGAAATCGGCCTTGAGCCGCATGTCGGAGATCGACACAACAAGTCCCTTCAAATCCTCACCGGTCAGCCCCGCACCGTTCTTCACCCGGACGGTAAGCTTTGCATACTGATGTTTGAATTCGAGACGCACGTCGGGTGTCGTCTTGTCGTAGGCGGGCGTTACGTCCGTCCAGAGCAGTTCGCGGGCCCCCTGCTCCTCGGGAGCCGGCTGCTCGCTCAGATCGACCTTGAAGAGACCGTCCGCCACCTCCCGGCAGGGAGAATAGGCCACAAAGCGCCGCTTCGATCCGTCGACCGGGAAGTAGATCGTTTCGGAAACCGGCACGAAGATCCGCCGTTCGGCATCGAACCGGTAGCCGACATTGGCATACCCGTCGGCAATCGTGGACTCCGTGGCGTCCAGGACGTAGATTCCGATCTTGCCATCGCGGATGGTCCAGTCGCCGCGCGTCGGGGCGTCGGGGCGCACATCGAGGCTGCCGGCGGAGAATTGTACGGCCACACGGCCGTCGGAAGCGCCTCCGCCGTTCGGCATCGCGGAGTCGGTCTTGTTGCAGGAGGCGACGGCCAGAGCCGCCAGAGCACCCGTCAGGGTCATGCAGAGTTGTTTCATGTTTCGGGAATTGAATCAATAAAAGGTTGGTTAATGAATCTCAATTTCGTCGTTTTCGCCGACCGTCCAGTCGGAAATCGAGGCCGAGAGGCCCGGTTCGGCGGGGATCGACAGATTTCCCCGGATCGTAAGCGGAAGCGTCATGTCGTCCTCAAAACCGACGAACTGCGCCGTCAGATCGGCCTGCAGCTGCTGTACGGATCCATCCGTAAAGACGATCCGCAGCGCGAGCAGCTGCTCCTGGCCGGCAATGCCCATCAGCCTCAGCCGAGCCGTTACGACGGCTCCTTCGCGGATGAAGCGGGGATCGACCCGTTTGGCTCCGCCCGTGGGGCGCTGCGTCTCGAGGTCGAATTGTGCCGCCACCCCCGCAAGCGAACCCGTGATCTCGTCGACGCGTTCCGGATTGCCGTCCGTCAGGGTCAGTTCGAAGGAGAGGTCGCGGACCCGCTGCCGCATCGGCACTGTCACCCGGGTCGTATCCCCCCGGCCGACCTCAAACTCCCGCCGCGCCGAGAAGAAATATCCCGGCAGGGGGTCGATCCCCTCCCCGCCGGCCGCCGCGACGGTCGCCAGATGGCCGTTCACATCGATTTTGTCGGCCGTATTGCGGGCCAGGAGGGAGTGCTTTCCCTCCTCGAGCGGCACCGGGAACAGCGACGGAGCCGCAGCATCCAGGGTAAACTCCCGCTCCTCGCAGCAGACGAGTCGGAGCGTATATTCGGCCGGAACGGAGGCGGATTGCGAACGGTTCGTCCAGTCGGCCGCAACGATAACGACATCCGGTCCGGCATGCGGCGGCAGATCGTAGAGCCTGTCCTTCACACAGGAGGCAAGCATCCAACAGCAAGCAAGGGCGATGATAAAAGCGTATCTTTTCATGCGTAATCTATTCGTTGCCGCCGAACGTCCAGACCAGTCCGACGGACAGATGGTTCACACCCCAGTAATTTTTCGTTCCGCGCCCCTGCCGCACCCGGATTCCGTCGATGACGCGGTACTTTTCGTAGTCGGCATGCGTACAACCCGCCCCGGCCGCGAGATCCAGCGCAAGCCGGTGCCCGATCGGGATCAGATAACCGCCCACGATACCGCCGCCCAGGAAATCGCCCTGGCGTCCCATCGTCGAGAGTTTGTAGTTGAACGACCCGGCCTGGAACATGGCTCCGAGATACCCGCGCCGGGCCGCACCCAGATACCAGCGCAGCTCGGGGGCCACCTTCCACAGGGCATACCGGCGCTCCTTGCCTTGCCACGTCCACGAGGTATAGGTGCCGTTCACGACGATGCCGGCGCGGCGCGAGAACCGCCATTCGATTCCGGCATCGGGCGTCAGGGTTGCCCACCGCAGCAGGTTCGTGTGGAGGGCGAAGCGGGCGCGGCGGGCGCCGGACACCTCCCGGCACGAGGTCCCGCAGGCAGGGATCTGTCCGGAATCGGAAACCGTCGCGGAATCGGCATCAGGAACGGGACTCGGATCAAAATCAGGGCGATCCGATTCCGCGACAGGATCCGTTTCGAAAGCGGAGTACGGGGATCGCGTTCCGCTCTTGTTCATATCGTTCGTCGACTCGTCGCACGGGGCCGGATTCGCGGCCGCCGCCTCGACGGGGGTCACCGTCTCGACGGGCAGCACCTCCCCGGCGGCATTTACGGGGAAGGTCACGACCACCACGTCGCGCCGGCCGTCACGGGTCTCGGGATGGTAGCGGTCCGTGAGGAACATCTCCTCCGTGGCACCGACGCGCGTAATAAGTTCCGACTTCACACGGCAGTTGCGCAGATAACCCGTGCGGACCGGTCCGCAGGACGGGGAGCCCGTCGGAGCATACCCGGCAACATGGATAAACAGGCGTCCCTCACGCAGTTGCGGGAGATGGGTCCGCACGACCGACATCAGCGTGTCGAGCACCAGCCGGTTGCCTCGCCACGGCACATAGAAGGCATCACGGCCCGGGACGAAATGGAAGAGGCAGGTCGTACGGGTGAGCGTGTCGACCGCGTCGTTCCCGGGAGTCGGGGGCGCCTGCCCGACGACCAGCGACGGGAAGAGCCCCAACAGGAAAAAAAACGTCAGAATTCTGCTCATTGGTTTATTTGGATTGGTGATAATCGTTCAAGGATCGGGCTGCGCGGCGGATAACCGGGCATTGACGACACGGCATCCGCTGAGGCCCTCCCAACGGGAGCAAGCCACCGGAAGAGCTCCGGCCAGACGACACGGCGGACAGTCGGCAGCCCGGACCGCGGTTCGCAGCGGGGGATCGAGCCTGCGGAACGGATCGCCGCAACCCGTTCCCGGAGAGAACTCCGCCACGGGAATGGACCGCTGGCCGGACGGCGGCATCGAGCGACACCCGCTTCGATTACGAAACGGAACCGGATGCGCATCGGAATCCCGGAAGATTCGACCGTCCGCGGATTCTCAGCCGAGCGGCTGTCGCCGTTATCGATCGGCTCCGCAAACTCTTTTCGCGTTATGGATTTACAGGGAATTCGGTCGGTTTTGCCACGTCGCGGCCGCAGACGGCGACACACGCAAGGAAAACAGGAGTGACTCGCTGCATTCCGATTCCACGGCAGCGGGCCGGAAACGGCAGCGAATTCGACAGCAGAAAGGAGAAAGGGGCGAAGTTTTTCATTTTGGAAACAGATCGGTTAATTGGATGGGGATTCGGAAAACAGGGTTGTTTTTCCGATGCAAAGATAGGCCGGTCCCGCCATCTTCGGCCTGCAACCAAGCAGCCGGAATCTAACAAGCGAGATTATATCAAACTATCGGTCAATAAATTATATTTCCATACTCCCTTAAAATCTAACATCGACCTAACATCCGCACCAAATACGGCTCCCAACGGCTCTGCGAAGGGTCGAATAGAAACGACAACCCCTTGAATAACTGCGGCGATCCCACCGCATGCTTCCCTCGGCCGCGACAGCCCCCCTCCCCGATATCGCCCGCCTCGGTTCCCTCTCCAAACACACCATTATCCGCCCGATTCGGCGGGTATACCTATATATAATGGGATTGCCGCACGGGCCGAGGGGAGCGAAAAAGCCGGCGCCACCCGGAGGTCCCGACTCTCCAGACACTACCCCGCCGCCCGAACTCCCTCCCATACACCCCGACCAACGGAGCTCCCTCCCCGGAATGGGGCCATTTCCACACGGAAAGAGCGAAACGAAAGCCTCGCGTCAGAAGCGTGTTAGATAAAAATCGCCAACAAAGATGCAATACACTGATTATCAGAGGTTGAATTCCAGAAGTGTTAAATCCGGGCTTTCGAATCGCAACATTTAGATGATTTCAATCATCTAATTTTGTACTACCGGAAAACCCGCCCTTTCCCAACGTTCCGACTCGGCTGAATCACCGCACGGAGAGCGGGTGGTATCCGGAGAAGTTTCACCTTAAAAACAGAGAGTTATGAAATACGCATTCTTCTTCCGGCTCATTCTGGTCGCCCTTCCGACCTTCGTGACGAGTTGCGAGCGCGACGAAATGCCACAACCGCAGGAGATGCTTCGGGTCGAAAGCCAGGAGATGGAGCTCGCGGACGCGACCGCCCCCCGGCACGGCAGCTTCCTGATCTGGCTCGACGGAACCGGTTCGGAACCCCGCCGGCTTGCCGAAGAGATCCAGGTGGTGAACCACTACGACTCGCTGCTCTCCTTCCGGCAGCTTCCGGGTCCGAAACCGCTGGAAAGCCTCTACACCATCGCCCGCGATTCGCTGAGCGACCTGACACTCGTATGCGACGTGCGGGACTTCATCTCGGGCACCTACAACCCCGCCATGATCCAGGAGCTGCGCCATCTGCGCCGGGGGATCGTTCTGATCGCCTCCGGGGGCGGTGACGAACAGCTCAAACCGTGGCTGCTCCGGCTGCTGGGCATCTACGTCGCCCCGGGCTACTACAAGGTCTGCTTCCCGCACGAACAGCGCTGCTACTTCTACGACGCCGCGGATCCCGACGCTCGGAAAAAGGTCTGCGGGACAAGCGGACTGCCGCGCGGAAGCCGGGCCCTGGCGGCATCGGACCCCGATACCGACGATCCGTCGGATCCCGCGGTAACCGACCGGGCGCTGCGCGCCATGAAACGGATCTACATCGAGAACCGCTTCTACGTCTACACCAACGGCTACGACTATGCGATGACGGGCTACGAACCGCTTCAACCCTACGAGGGGGAGATCAGCCAGTACGCTCCGCGCACCGACCGGCTCTGGGATGCGGTCGTGGACCGCGAATGGGCCATCGACGCATACAACCTGCGCATCTACGCTCCGACCAACGGCGACAACCTGCTGGCGGTCTACTCGGCCGGCGGCAACGGTTTTGCCGACAAGATCCGCAACGCGACGGTCTATGTCCAGAATCCGCCGCAGAACGAGGTTTGGGGACTGCTGTGGGGACTCCGCAACAGTGCCGACACCCGCATCCGCATCTACACCTCCGAGGGATCGCTGCTCAATCTTGCGCCGATCGATTTTGCCCCGGGACTACCGCAGGAGGAGTCCACGATCAGCCATTCGCAGAGCCGTTCGGTGGGTTTCGACCTGAGCAACAAGCCCGAACTCAAGGGCGAATACCGCTGGGGGAAAAGCATCACCTACCAGCTCAAGGAGATGACGCGCGAGGTGACCAAGCAACAGACCGAATCGGAGCTGACCTATACGTGGCGCTGGTATCCCGAGACGCTGTTCAGGGGGAGCCGTGCCCGGAAGGCCGACGGCATGGTGGACGGTTCGGCGATGATCTCGCCCGCGTGGTACGACCTGCTCTACAACACGACCACCCCCGGGAAGCCGAATCTGTTTTGCGACTACGAGGGTGATCCGCAGTTCAACCAGAACCTGTTGAACTACCAGCAGGAGTGCGCCGTGACGGCCAAGACCAACGGAGCCTCGGCCGGCGTCATCGGCGTGGAGATCGAAGACGGCATTTCGCTGCAGCGCGGCGGCGTATGGTTCAACAGCTGGGGGAAACCCGCGCCCCATCCCCTTCCGAACAGTCTGGGGATCGCCACCGATGCCCTACTCAACCTCCATACGACGCGTACCGTATGGATCGATTACAACAACTGGTAATAACCTTGAAAACGACAGTCCTTATGAAACTCCGCATCTATTTATGGCTGCTTGTGGCTGCCACGCTCCTTGGGGCATGCTCCGGGGACGAGCTCGAAATACCCGAAAAGAAGGAACCGCTCGACGAAACGGTCGATGTCAAGAAGGATGTGGTTTTGCTCTGCATGGGCGAGAACGACGAGGTGGAGAAGATCGCCGCCACGCTCTACGACAACATTCCGGTGTCGTGGGAGATCCGACGCAAGACGATCGAACACTACGACAGGGAGATGACTCCGGAGCGGTTCGAAGAGGCGGTCCGCGATCCGGGCATCTATCTGACGGTCATCCTGAACATCGACGATGTGGTGAAGGGTCGCTACACCGCAGCGCAGTTCCGGCTGCTGAAATACTACAAGCGAGACTTCTACATCATAGCCGACGGCGATGCCACCGAGCAGAAAGCGGCCGTGCTCTCCCTGGTGGGGGTCTACATGGAGCCGGGCTACTACGCCATCAACTACGACAACGTGCAGCACTACCGGATCTTTCCGAAGGAGGATCCGCACGCGCTGGAGAACATGATCGGGAAGGCCGCCGCATCGCAGCAGCTGCGGGCGAAGACGATGCCGGTTCTCGGGGCCGATTCGGGGGATTTCGTGCCCGATCCGGGATACAACGCCCAGATGGCCGACAAGGAGGCCCTCAAGCAGATCGAGATCTACAACCGGCTGTATGCCTACGACGAGGGCGAGATGAATTACGGGATGGAGAAGCACCCGTACGCCACCAAGAACGGCATTCCGGCTCCGGTGACGATCGACAACGCCTGGACCATCTCGGCCTATAACTTCCAGATATACAGCAAGAACAACAACTGCATTCTGAGCATATCGAACACGACGGGCGGAGGTTTCAGCGCCCAGATCCGGGACCATACGACCCCGAAGGGCATCAACGTGTATGCCTACCTGTGGAATCTGCTGCAGGAGGCATCGAGCGAGGTGACCGTACACGCCGACGGCGGCGTATTCCGCGAGGTGAGCTACCAGCCGCAGACCGTGGTACACGGGGCGAGCTATACGGAGAACTCCTACTGGAAGGTTTCGGTAGCGGTTTCGCCCGTGCAGTTGGCCGAAAGGCCGTGGCAGGCGTTCAAGGCGTCGTTCGGCAAGGAGTCCTCGACGACGGTCTCCTACAAGACCGAGAGCATGTCGGTGACCTGCCGTGGGAATGCCGGCAGCGGGCTCTACGGCAAACGCTGGCAGTTTACGCCCGGGGAGTTCTACGATCGGGGCGAGGCCTTCGTCTACGAGAGCCACGGCGGGCGGATGATCGACGCACAGCAGGCGATGACCACCAACTACGTCTTCGCCGGAGGGTGGACGCTCAAGCAGAACTACCTCGAACACATCAACAACAGCATGAAGCTCTTCCGCCAGCAGTGCATCTACACGCTCGAGGCCGATGCACAACCCGGGCTGGTCGGCGTTACGCTGACCGATGCGATGAAGCTGCAGAAGACGAAGGTGCACTACAACTGCGGAATCCGCTACGGACACGAATCCGCCGTTACGGACGTCTCGATGTCGAAAACCGTATGGATCGATTTCAACTGCTGGGACAACTGACAAACGACCGGGCGGGCGCAACATCCTCTGAAGGAGTTGCGACCGCCCGCTTGTTGCCGCACTTCGGAAGAATCAGATGAAGAGGTTGAGGTTGGCCTCCTCGGTTCGGTCGAGATAGGAGGCGACGCCGCCGAGCGTGACCTCATCGAGCAGCTCCTCGCGCCGCACGCCCATGACATCCATCGACATCGTGCAGGCGATCATCTCCACGCCGCTGTCGAGGGCCTGCCGCATCAACGATTCGAGGCTGTCGATCTTCTTGCGGCGCATGATGCCGCGCATCATCCGGCTGCCCAGTCCCCACATGTTGAGCTTCGAGAGGTGCAGCTGCCCGCTGTGGGCCGGGAGCATCCAGCCGAACATGCGGCCCATGAAGTCCTTGCGCACGGCCGGTTTGCGACGTTTCTTGATGACGTTGAGCCCCCAGAAGGTGAAGAACATCGTCACCCGTTTGCCCGTTGCCGCGGCGCCGTTGGCGATGACGAACGAGGCCAGCGCCCGGTCGAGATCGTCGCTGAAGACGACGATCGTCTTGTTGTCGGCCGCCTCAACGCCCGCACGCGGCGTCGCAACCGAGGCTGCTTCGGGGCCCTGCCCGTCACACGACGCCGGTTTCCCGATCTCGGCCCGGACCTTTCCGCCGCAGGTGTCG
>ERZ779850.2254-NODE-2254-length-16203-cov-3.906862_pt1 | contig 16203 bp, 16 predicted proteins | sample MGYA00511249_ERZ779850 | MGnify/ENA primary metagenome ERZ779850 (study PRJEB29588, sample SAMEA2162475) | human gut metagenome | biome: human gut; feature: human-associated habitat; material: faeces | place: Denmark | collected 2008/2010 ...
GAAAATAATGGATTATCCGGTCAAGCCGGATAATGACAGAGAGAGGAGAGCGTCGGGCAATGACGTTGAGGGATGCGGGCAATGACATAAATAGTGTAATGACAGAGAGACCTCTGCCATCTATTGCCTCACCTGCCAGGTGCGGCTGAACCGGGGCATCCGGAGGAATGGAAGCAGAACAGCCTTTAATCTTTACCGATTTGAACATTCCGGTTAATATGCACCGACAAAATAATGCCGAACGATGCCATAATCGACAGCATAACCGTTCCGCCGTAAGAAATCAGCGGCAAAGGAATGCCGACCACCGGAATAAGCCCGAGAACCATTGAAATATTGATAAAGACATACATAAAATAGTTGGTTGCCAAACCGATAGCCACCAGTTTACCGAAATAGCTGGTGCTTTTGAGGGCAAAAGAATAACTGTAAGCCAAAATCAAAAAGTTCAGCACCACAATCAGCACCGCCCCCATCATGCCGAATTCTTCGGACAACATGGTAAAAATAAAGTCGGTATGTTTTTCCGGCAGAAAATTCAAATGGCTCTGCGTGCCTTTGAGAAAACCTTTGCCAAACACGCCGCCGGAACCCAGCGCAATTTTGGACTGAATAATATGATAACCGGCCCCCAGGGGATCCCGCTCCGGATCCAGGAAAGTCAACACCCGGTTGCGCTGATAATCATGCAGAAAAGCCCAGGCAATCGGCATGGAAACCAAACCGCCGATGAACACCACCGCAAACTTCCAAACCTGAACCCCCACCGCAAAGAAAATCGCCCCAGTGGTAAACAGCAGCATCAGCGCCGTTCCCAAATCCGGCTGTAAGATAATCAGGGCAGCCGGAAACAAAGCCATCAACAGCGGCGGAATAATCCCTTTGGTGCTCTCAATCGTTTGCAGCGAAGAGGTATGAAAATAACGCGCCAAAACCAGCACCATGGCAATTTTCATCAGCTCGGAAGGCTGCAGTTTAAAAAAGCCGAAATTAATCCAGCGCTGCGCCCCCATGCCGATATGCCCGGTAATATCGACAATCACCAGCAGCACCAGCGTCCCGAAATAAAAAAGATAAGCATAGCGCATCAGCCACCGGATGTCTATCAGCGCCAGAAACAGCATCAAACCGAAACCGATGGTAAAACGAACCAGTTGGTTAACCGCCCAAGGCTGCCAGTTGCCGTTGGCCGCCGAATAAAGCATAATGACGCCGATAGCCGCCAGCGTAATAATCAGCAGCAAATAAGTAAAGCTCAGGTTTGCCAGTTTTTCGCGAATGGTCAGCGTCTGATTGCGAAAGGTTGTTTCATAAGGCTTATACATCATTCAACCGTCCTAACTTTCTCATTAACCGGGTCAAGCTTCAGCGTCTCCAGCAGCAGTTTGGAGGCAATCGCCGCCGCCGAAGAACCCCCGCCGCCGTGTTCGACCAAAACGGCTACCGCGTAACGGGGATTGTCATGCGGCGCATAGGCAATAAACAAACCGTGATCCCTGTATTTCCAGGGCAGCTCGTTTTGTTTCAGCACCCGTGTCTGCCGCTCTTTCATCGTAATCCGGCGCACCTGGGTCGAACCGGTTTTACCGCTCATCATTTGCCCGTTATAGTCAAAATGCGACCGGTAAGCCGTACTGCCCGGAATATTGACCACGGCAAACATGCCGTCTTTAACCAGCTTGATATTTTCATCAGCAACGTCAATTTTTCGGATAGTGCTTTTATCCTTAACTTTGGTAAACGTCGGTTTAACCTCATAACCGCCGTTGGCAATCCGGGCAACCATGGTTGCCAGCTGCAGCGGGGTGGTCAGAATATAGCCCTGCCCGATACCGGAAATCACGCTTTCTCCCTGCTGCCAGGGTTCACCGAAACGTCTCAGTTTCCATTCTTTGTCCGGAATCAAACCGGCCTTTTCGTTTTCAAGACCAACGTCAATTCTGCTCCCCAGCCCGAAACGGCGCGCCATATCGGCAATTTTTTCGATTCCCAGCCGCAAAGCCACTTCATAAAAGAAAATATCGCAGGAATGTGCCAAAGCCTCCACCACATTCAAACTGCCGTGACCGCCGCGTTTCCAGTCATGGAAAATATGGTTGCCCAAAGTCATCTGCCCCGAGCAGTAAAAATGCGTATCCGGCTTGATGACTCCGGACTCCAGAGCCGCCAATGCTACCAAAACCTTAAACGTCGAACCCGGAGAATATTGTCCGGAAATTGCCTTGTCGGTCAGCGGGCGCTTTTCATTATTCAGCCAGGCTTTCCAGTCCGTATTGCTGACACCTTTGGTCATCAAATTCGGATCAAAGGACGGCGCCGACACAAAAGCCAGAATTTCGCCGGTATTTACATCCAGCAGAACCGCCGCGCCGCTTTCCTCGCCAAACAGCTCAAAAGCCTTCTGCTGCAAACGCGAATCAATCGTTAAGGTCAGCGGCTGGCCGGGAATACCGTCATTTTTTTCGATTTCTTTCATAATGCGCCCATAGGCGTTGACTTCCAGCTTCAGGCTTCCGCCTTTGCCGCGCAGTTCTTTTTCATAGCGCTTTTCAATGCCTGACTTGCCGATTTTGAATCCCGGAACCTGCAGCAGCGGGTCATCGTCCTGTTTGGCTTCCTTCTCATTGACGGCCGCCACATAGCCCAGAATATGCGCCATGCTCGGCCCGAAAGGATAATCCCGGCTTAACCCTTCGTCAATATATATCCCCGGCAAATCGGCCGCATTCAGCTGAATGCGCGACACTTCCTCCCAGGTCAGGTTTTCCTTAATCTTAATCGGCACAAAACTGCGGTTGCGTTTCATGTCTCTTTTGATTTTTTCCTCTTCGTCCGCCGACAAAGGCATAATCTTCTTAAACGCATCCAGCGTTTCCTGCACGTTCGGCGTCTGCTCGGCCACAATCAAAGCCTGAAAATTCTGCGTATTGGTGGCAATCATTACGCCGTTGCGGTCATAAATCACTCCCCGCGGCGGAATCAGCAGACGGGTTGAAATCCGGTTTTCGTCCGCCAGCGTTTTATAGCGGTCGGCCTGATACACCTGCAGGTAATAAAGCCGTCCGACAATCACCAACAGCAAAAAAAACTTTCCCAGCGCCATAATCAGCGAACGCCGGATTAAAACCTTTCCCTTGTCATTGTCGCGGTTCATCTCAGCCCTCGTCTTTCATCAGCTTGTTCTGCACAAAAGCGTTGACTAAGCCGATAACCGGATAAAAAGCGATTGTAAACAAGAGGTTGAACATCAACATCGACAGCGGCAGAAACTGGCTGTAATAAACCGAAACCAACAGCCAGCGGCTGAACATCGTAATCAGGCAGAACACGGCAAAACCGTACCAGGTAACCACAAAAGGTTTGCCGTTCAAATAAACCGCCAGATTGCTCACCAGCAAATACATAATCAGACAGGCAAAAATATTGGCGCCGAAAGGTGCCGAGGTGACAATATCCTCAACCAGTCCCAGAAAATAAACCGAAAACAGATTAAAAACATCCGGACGATGCAGCATCCAGAAAAAAACGCACATCAGTCCCACTGCCGGCCGCAGATTGTTCGCCGCGGCAAAATTCAGCGGCACATAAGACATCAAAACCAAAATGATTGACGTCAGCAGCGGCAGAAGTTTCTGCAAAGATGCGGCAAGATTTTCACGTAATTCCTCACTCATGCCTCATTCTCCGGTCTGCTCCGGCTGGATGATTTCCTCCTGCTGCAACATATCCGCCAAACCATAATCGACGATTTTGACATATTCCAAACGGTCAAGATTGCCGAATGTTTTGATTTTAATATTGTTCTTTTCAACCGAACTTACCTTGCCGATGGGCAGACCCGGCGGAAAAACGCCCGCAACGCCGGAAGTAACCACCCGGTCGCCGATAGACAGTTCGGCATCCAGCGGAATAAACACCAGTTTGGGAATTGACGTATTGTCGCCGGAAAGAATGCCCCGCACCCTCGTCCGTTCGACAATAACCGGAATTTTCGAGTTAATATCGGTAATCAGGATAATTTTGGAATACATCTTGCCGACCTGTTCGATACGCCCGATAACCCCGTTGTCGCTCAGAACCACCTGCCCCTTTTTCACGTTTTTGCTGCCGCCGGTATAGGCAATCAACGAATGCGAAAAGGCATTCCCCTCCTCGGCAATAACCCGCGCCGTAACATAAGTCGCTTCCGGCGGCGGCGTATAATTCAGCAGATTGGAAAGCAGTTTGTTTTCAATTTCCAGCGCCCGGGCATGGTTGCTCATCATAACCAGCTGGCGGTTTTCTTCCCGCAGGCGGTTGTTGTCTTCATGAATTTGCTTAAGTTCGCGAAAATAATCATAAACTCCGGCCAAAGCCCGCGCCGGAATAACCAAAACATCAATCAGCGGGCTGACCACGTCTGTTGCAACCGATGACGTCTTTTCAATAATCACCGTATCGGTTTTATTCACCAGCATCATCACAAAAGCGGATAAAAAGAGCAGCACAATCGCAAACTTCTTTACCAGAAGCCGGATGTTGCTCAAATGCATAAATAAAACTTTCCGCCTTTTCATTAATCAATCCGCAACAGAAAATTAAGAATTAAAAATAGATAAAAACCTGATAAAGGGGGCTGCCATTCCTTCATTTTTTCACAGCATATAATCAGATACCTAAGAAAAAAATTTAAAAGAACGCCTCCCCCTTTGGCAAGTTTTCATCTAGTACATGGTGGACAAGATACCTCTGAACTTGCGGAACTCGTCTAATGCCCGGCCGGTACCCTTAACCACGCAGGCCAACGGATCTTCGGCAATCGAGACAGGCAGGCCGGTTGCATTGCGCAGAACCTGATCCAGATTGGTCAGCAAAGCGCCGCCGCCGGTCAGAACAATACCTTTGTCAACGATATCGGCAGCCAGTTCCGGCGCAGTATTTTCCAAAGCAACCTTAACCGCTTCAACAATCTGCGAAACCGGCTCAGCCAGACTTTCGGCAACCTGGCGTTCGGAAATAACAATTTCCTTCGGCACGCCGTTCATCAAATCGCGGCCTTTAATTTCAACCGTACGGCCTTCGCCTTTCTCCGGAGGACAGGCGGAACCGACTTCTTTTTTAATCTTTTCGGCAGAGCCTTCGCCGACCAGCAGATTGTGATTGCGACGAATGTAAGAAATAATCGCCGCATCCATCTTATCGCCGCCAACACGGGCGGAACGGGCATAAACGATACCGCTCAAAGACATAACCGCAACTTCGGTGGTACCGCCCCCGATATCAACCACCATACTGCCCGTCGGCTCGGTAACCGGCAGATTGGGACCGATTGCCGCGGCCATCGGCTCTTCAATCAGCCAAACCTTACGGGCACCGGCAGCTTCGGCAGATTCCTGAATGGCTCGGCGTTCAACCGCGGTCGAACCGGAGGGAACGCAGACAATAACCATCGGCGAAGCAAAAGTGCGGCGGTTGTGAACCTTGCGGATAAAATATTTAATCATTTCTTCGGCGATTTCAAAATCGGCGATAACGCCGTCGCGCAGCGGACGAATGGCGCTGATGTTTCCCGGAGTACGCCCCAGCATCAATTTAGCATCGTTACCGACGGCCAGAACTTGTTTTTTGCCGCGGAATTCTTCAATTGCAACCACGGAAGGTTCATTCAGGACAATACCTTTTCCCTTCACATAAACCAGGGTATTGGCCGTACCCAGGTCAATTGCCATATCTGCTGATAACCAGCCCATTATATTTGCAAGCATTTATTATATCTCCGGATTATTTGAATTTACTATTATTTGAGTTTTATAACCCTTTACGTTATTGTGCAACCCTTATAATCGTTTTTTAACATCAAAAATGACTTTTTCCCGCTCTTCCGGACTCCCCTTATAACAGGAGTCGAGCACAATATCGGCGGCAAGTTTATTCTTAAACCAGGTCATCTGTCTTTTGGCATATTGCCGGGTGTGCAGCTTAGCCTGCGCCGAGGCTTCGTCCAGCGAGCATTTTCCTTCGACAAAAGCCAGCAGTTCCGGCACGCCGAGCGCCTTCATCGCCGGCAGGCGGCTGTCCAGCTTTCTGGCCGCAAGCTCCGCTGCCTCTTTAAGCGCTCCGGCTGCCAGCATTTGTTCCCAGCGCCGGTAACAGCGGCTGTCCAGTTCCTCACGTCCGGGAATGATTTTAATAACCACAAACGAGGCTTCGGGCAGCTTTTTCACCATCGGTTTCCGGTGCCACACACTCAGAGGCACGCCGGTATCCCGCCAGACTTCAAAAGCCCGGCGTACTCTGGTGGTATCATTCGGGCTCAGCCTTTCCGCCGTTGCCGGGTCGTATTCCCGCAGCTTTTCATGCAGAGCCTGCACGCCGTATTCCCGCAGCAATGCTGCCGCTTCCTGTCTAACCGCCGCTGAAGTTTCGGGTATGGGCGTGGTTCCGTTAATCAGATTGTCCAGATACAAACCGGTACCGCCCGCCACCACCGGCAGCTTCTGCGCCAGCCAGGCGCTGCGGATTTCCGCCGCTGCCAAATTCAGCCAATCCACCACCGAACCGTTGACATCCGCCGGAAAAATCTCATACAGCCGGTGTGGTACCCGTGCCTTGTCGGCAGCAGAAGGAACCGCTGAAATTATCGGCGTATCCTGATAAATCTGCATGGAATCCGCATTAATCACCACGCCGTTTAAAGCCTCGGCCAAATCCAGCGCCAAACCGGACTTGCCGGAAGCCGTCGGACCGGCAATTACCACCACCGGATGCTTCAAAACCGTCATTGCGCAACAAAATCCTTTATTTAAACTAATTTTATGTTATTGTAGCCCTCAAGTTTTGATATTTTATTAAGAAAGCTCTGCAACACAATGAAAAAAACTCTGTTTACGTTATTCTCCCTGCTGTGCCTGTGCCGGGAAGCCGGCGCTTTCAGCGTCACGCATGACTTCACCGTTTTCATCGGCCCTTTTAATGCCAGTCAAACATCCTTTACCTACGCGCTCAGCCCCGACAGTTATGCCGTTGCCTCCAAAGTCAAAACTTTCGGCTTGTTCGACACCCTTTACCCCTTTGAAGCACGCTATGCTACCACCGGACACATTAAAAACGGCAAACTTGAAACCACCAGCTACAAATATCAATCACAGTCGCGTTTCACCAAACGCAAAAAAGAACTGGTTTATAATGAACAGGGCGTACCGGTTTACCGCATCAGCTCCAAAAACGACAAAGAAAAAAAGGTTGAAATCACACCCGATCCCAAAAACAACGAAACGACTGACCTTCAAACTGTTTTTGCCGAACTTGCCCGTCAATACAATCAGGTTAAATTCTGCGATTCCCGCATGGAGGTTTTTGACGGCAAACGCCGCTTTGACGTTATCTTCAAAGACGAGGGTAAAGAAGAACTGGCGCCCAACCAGTTTTCGCCGCTGACCGGAACAGCAAGCAAATGTTCCATGTATATTGACAAGCTCGGCTCCGAAGGCGACGACCTGCTTTGGCAGTTTACCTCCGACCGCCCGATTTATTTTTGGATTCTTGCCGATAAAAAAACCGGCATTCCGTTTATTGCCCGCATAGAGGTCGAAGAAACCCCGCTCGGCAAAATGAATGTTTACACTCACAACATAACCATTGAGGAGTAAAAAATGTTAGATAAAGCGGAACTTCTGCTTCCGGCCGGTTCACTGGTCAAACTCAAAACCGCAATTCTTTACGGCGCCGATGCCGTTTACGCCGGAACACCGGACATGTGCCTCCGCGCCCAGTCCAAAATGACGTTGGAAGACTTGGAAGAAGGCATCAGGTTTGTTCACCAAAACGGCAAAAAAATCTACCTGACCTTAAACCTGTTTATGCATAACCGTGACGTCGCCAAGCTGCCGCAATTTGTCGAAACCCTGCGTCATTTGCAACCGGACGGCGTTCTCATTGCCGACCCCGGCGTTTTCATGTATGTTAAAGAACACGCCCCGGAATTAAACCTTTTCGTTTCCACTCAGGCCAACATCTGCTCCTCTCTGGCCGTCAAGTTCTGGCAACAGCAGGGAGCCAAACTCTGTGTGCTCGGACGGGAAGTCACCTTTGAGGAGATGCAGGAAATCCGCCGGCAATGTCCTGACATTCTGCTCGAATGTTTTATGCATGGCGCCATGTGCATGTCTTACTCCGGCCGCTGTCTGATTTCCAATTATCTTGCCGACCGCAGCGCCAACCAGGGCAAATGCGCCCACTGCTGCCGCTGGCATTATAAGCTTCATCTCCGGCTGAAAGACGGCTCTGTTAAAGAAATCGAAATCAACGACCAGAACAAAGACGCCTTTGAATTTCTGCTGGAAGAAGAATTCCGCCCCGGCGAACTGTACGAAGTCGTCGAAGACGAACACGGCGGCTATATGCTTAACTCCAAAGATATGTGCCTGCTGCCGCGCCTGCCTGATTTGCTGAACCTCGGCATGGATTCGCTCAAAGTCGAAGGCCGCAATAAAACCGAATACTATGCGGCTGTTGTCGCCCGCACTTACCGCCAGGCAATCGACGATTATTACAGCGATCCCCGACATTGGGATTTCCGCCGCTATATGGATGACCTCTACACCTTGCAGAACCGCGGTTATTGCCTCGGTTTTCACGACGGAAAACTGACCAACATCAGCCAAAACTATGAATACACCCGCACATTGGGCGATTGGCTGTTTGCCGGTTCAATTGTTGAATGGCAGGGCAACCAAGCAATTTTTGAAATCCGCAACTACATTGACAAAGGCGAATTCATTGAATTTCTCCTTCCCGGAACACTGGATAATCTGCGAATAACTTTTGACGAATTTGAAGACGCCGACAGCGGCGAAATCACCGCCAAAGTTTCCGCCGGACAAGGCAAAAAAATCCGCATAGATTTTAACAAATGCAAAATCCAATATTGCCGCAACGAAAAAGAAGAACCAAAAACAGTCCCAGAGCTGAATATTGAAAAAATAAAAAAACTGTTGCCGCAATATTGCATTGCCCGCAAACCGGCGCCGCTCACCGGCGAAAACCGAACCATGCTCGATCACAAAAAAGCCGAATTCACCCAACTCTGCAACAGGGAATAAGAAAGAGGCAGGAAATTTCCTGCCTCTTTCTTCCGTTAAATATCTTAAGCGGATAAAAGTTTCTTTAAATCTTCTTCCTCAGGTTCGCCGTCTCCATATGCAGGGTAACGGATACCTGTATCAATATATTGCGAACTATGGGTAATCCCGTCTGCATCTGTATAGGCCTCGCGCCAGCGATATACTTTACCGTCTGCGTCATATATTAAAGGAACATTATCACCGGTCGTTTGGAAATTTATAGAATTTCCTTTAACTCCCCAAAGAGGACTATAATATCCTAGACTTCTGGAAAAATCGAACCCACCGACACAACAAATAATATCTTGAGAAGTTATATTATAAATATCATCCCGGCCATTCACATCATTATTAAGTACCACAATATCACGACAGCTATCATTTTCTCCACAATAAATATTATTATAACCAACACCAGCATAAATAATATCCGAGCCGGCATCGGCCATTAATACATCATTACCGCCGCTGCCATAAATAACATCATTTCCTTCGCCGCCGGAAATCACATCGTCACTGCGACCACCGCAAATGTAATCATCCCCGGCCTCCCCATACAACTCATTTCTTCCGTCAAAGTCACCAGGACAATCCCCTCCATAAATAATATCGTCACCATCGCCCCCATATACGGCATCTTTTCCTTTACCGCCAAAATAAACATCATTTCCAGCACCCAGATTAACATAATTAACCGCATTTTCATCATCTGTCATCGATTCGGTCGTCACGCCGCTGTCAATAAACTGTGACAAAGCTTGTAAACGGGTTAAGTCACCAGAACCGCCGTCCACAATATCCGCTCCCTTGCCGCCATAAAAAGTATCACTGCCGGCTCCGAGAAAAACATGATTAACATTATTCTCATTGGCAACCGAGCCACTGTTATCAGTTCCCGTATTAACCTCATCCGCGGCCGCCCCGCCGACATATAGATTGTCACCGCCGCCAAGGTTAACATATTTTGCGACTGCTGTTTCCCCTTCTCCTGCACCGGCATCGATTATATCATCTCCATCTCCGGCTATAATTGTTTCTGACGCACCTTTTCCGGCCACAATATAGCTTCCGCCCGGCGTATTATCCTCAAAATAATGTCCGTCTTGAACATAACTGTTGACCACTTCACAATCAAATAAATAACTGCGCACTCCGTCGCTGATCCGCGTTACAAATCCAACCGGATCCATTGTGTTGGAATAATGTTTGACATCCTCAAGTGTAATTGACAAATTACCAAAATTAAAATCGGCACTATACAACTCAAAAAACTTGCGACTGATATCTTCAATAATTTTGCAATCCCGTAAATCATCGCCACTTGTTGAATTAATGAAAGTTTTATCCTTTCCGGGATACCAACCGCCACCCAACTTATCAAACACACTCTGAGTGCCCTTAATGTAAGTCAAATCAATATAATTCGTCCATGTATTGCAATTAGGTGCATTAACATCATAATCGGTTAGACCGTTACTGACCATAGACAAGGCATTTCGGTATTTAGCATCAAAAACAATCCAATCAAAAACATGTTTAGCTACATCCCCGGTTAAAACTGTCGCTGTTTTAAAATCATATTTTTCCGCGCCTTCTTGAGTAACCGTAAAATTTGGTCCCTCATTATCTGCAGTAACCTCTCCGATATGAATCTTTTTCGGCCAGATTTGCTTTTCACCACTAACATTTACGATAAAAGGCTGTCCATCTGAACCTTCTACAAAAACCATATAGATTCTTCCGTTTCTGGTCGTTAAATCCACACTGTTAATGAAACTTGGTTCACCATTATCATTTAATGTAACTAAATCATAGCCGGTATGCCGGGCAATCCCGGTTGAAGGCGGAACCAACGGCAAATCCAGATATCTTGAATGTACTTGTAAAATATAACTTGTCATAAATTTTCTCCCCCAAAAGTATAAAAGTTTCTTTCCGATACAACACCTGTTGTTATCAGCTCGTTATTTTTTTAATTAAAAGGATTGTTTTCTTAAATTAAGTTTATAATATTATGTAAAAAAATCTGTAATTTTCGATGCAGTTTCAGCAAAAATTACCCCACCGTAGAACATATATAACTTAACTTTTCTCAGATAAATTCTTTTAAACTTCTTAAATTTTACCTCAGCTCAGTAAAACATTAAGAATAAATTCACATAACTACTTTTCCCCCTCACCTCCTTTCAAATCTATTTCATAAATATCCTTCCCTAGCTTAACATAAGCTTTCGTTGGATTAATTCGTTTATCCAAGCTCAATGCCAAAGTTTTTTCTGCGTCTTTAATATTTCCTATCACCCAAAACACATAACCGTAACATACTGGATAGAAATTTTCAGGTTTTGAAAGATGCAAAATTCCCCCATCTATTTGTTTTTGATAATGATTTTTAGAAGTCTGTACATACCCTTCTTCTTCAGGCTTTTTATTACAGAAATCAATAATCTGTATTCCTAATAAGTCTTTGCCGCCATCCAGCCTGATTCCTTCTGCGCTAACCGTAAAAAACTGCAACCGTTTATTCGTCTCCGCCAACACAAGGTCTTTTCTCGGTATTTTCCGGCTGCGCAAAAAATAATACGGATTTGTTAATCCTGAAAAATCGCCTAAACGACCATTAACATTATTAATCATTTCAATGGAATAACCATGCGCAATCCCGACTTCCCGCCCGCCATATATATCCATCGTATAAGGAAAGAGCTTGCCGTTAATATCAACCTGACATTTATTTCCGCAGGTATTAAAACCTTCAAACTCATATATTTTATCATAAGGAAAGGTTCTTCCGTAAATATCACCATGACATTTTTCCCCGCACGCCTGTAAACTTTTAAATTCGCTTACCTTCCGATAAGGAACATTTTCCTCAAAACGGTTCTGATGATTTCGATCTTCCAGCCCATACTGCTTCAATCTTTCGATACGTTTAGGCTCATACACCTTATCCATAAAAGCATATTTATCTTCCACGCATCGTAACAATTCATTCATCGGTAAATTGGCATCGCAATTCACCACCGGCCCATATGGATCGTCTGTTACGCCCAGATAAGAACATCCCATCTGGCTCATAACCATCAATGATAATATAATTGCAAAAACAGATTGATAAAAAATTCCCATACTCCCCCCAACACGATGGATTATATTCCTAGGAAAATAATCTTTCAATAAAAATTTTATAGATATTAACATAATTAAATTTTAAATTGCAAATGTTTCTCTGCCCAAAACCATAATAAAATTATATTATCCAATAAACTATTTAATACGATATTGTTTATAGCTCCTTCAAGCGAACATCCGGTTTTAATAATTTGTTCAACTCTATTTGCGGAGCTTCAGACTTATAGATAAAAGTTCCGGGATAAACGATATACCAAGGGAAAACAAAAGGCATTTGATAAATTTCTCTAATTATAAGAGGAAAGATCATTAACATTGCCCAAAACAAATTGCCTAACAGGAATACGATACACACAATCTGCTTTATACTCCGTCCGATTATCTTTAAAAGGGAATTGGCACAAAGTCGAATTAACCCGATAAAAAAGAATATAATAATTATTATATAAATCATCCGGATTATCTTTATACTTCCGGTAAAATAAACCTATTTTCTCTACCAGATAAACAAAATGTTCATCCTCTATCTTCCCATCATAAAATTTGGGAATTATATACAATATTAGCCAAAAAGAAAGGCGGAGTTTCCTCCGCCCATTTGTTATTTCTTAATTGGTGTCATATTTAGATTTACTTCTTCATCCAAATAATACATATCACCCGTGATTGGGTCGATAACCAGATAGCCGATTATTCCACCTAATGCAAGATTGCCGACATAGTACCAACCGCTAACATGCCAATCAATAACAGAGGTTTGCGTTTTGTAGCCGTCTTTAGAGGCAATTACAGTATATTTCTGAGGATTGAAATATCCGCTAAAAGAGGTCTTGAGATTAACTGTTGTTGGTGTTTGTCCTTCAAATACTGTCTGACCATTCTTATCAACCAGCTTAATATCAACTTTATCGACATTTGCCTTGATTGGAATGGACTGACTGTTTTCTCTCATCACAGTTGCACAGGAACTAAGAAATCCAGCAAATACACCTATAGTTAAAATTAGAAACAGTTTTTTCATTAGAACATCCTTATGTTAGTCGTTAAAACAAAACCCACCAAAAGGTGGGCGGATGTTCGAAAACCGTATTCTGTTAAAACGGCTCGGCTTATTCAGCACACAGCCTTATTTAGCCGACATCCGTCCAAGACAGAAATCGGCATAAATTTTAAGTCGTATGCAAACGACTAACAGAATTTAGGGTTTTCGACGCCCTAGACATACAAAATTGTACATCTAAGATAAGATTATAGATTTAGAGGTAATTTGTAAAGGAGTTTTGTAAAAGATTAGTGTTATTTTTTAGTAGGAAGAACCTCATGATTTTCATCATACCAAATTGGATAGAATATATCAATATCCTTATAACCTATAATTCTTTCTCGACCAGAAAGACTAATCTGGTAGAAAACAGAAATTTTATCACCATATTTCTTTTCAAGATAACGTCTATCCTTACCTTGAAAACCATCATATTCTATGGGATGCCAACTTTTATGTCGCTTTGAACCTGCAATTTTTTCACATTCTCCCCATTTTTTTTTAGAAAATTCAAGAAACTTAAATAAAATACCAGATTCTTTACAAAATTCATGGAGTTTAATTCTATTCCATCCATAAACTTCATGTTCATAGTCAATAAAATCTTCAGATATACACCAGCGAAAAAAATTAGATTGGTAACATTGAGGAGAATGTGCAATTCTCACGGAATTACCAGTCATATTTATATTTTTACTAAGTTTTGGTTTTAACTTATTCTTCATTGCAAACTACTATAATATTCCATCATGTCATTTAATGAAATTACTTTGCTTGAAGGTTGACCGTCAGGTATGCCTTTTCTAGCATTTCTCCAAGGTTCTTCCATGTGCGTTAAATCACTTAACCATTGTGCTGTCTTATTTCCATAGAATTGTAAAACTCTATTAATAGTATCTTTTTCGCTGTCTGTTAAAATATTCGACAATTTACATTTTTTTATATCTGATGATTTTATTGAGAACTGGCCTTTATGATAATCATATAGTTCCTTTATAACAGGTCCATGAGCAAAAGCCATAATAGGAGAATCATATAAAGGAATATCATGCCAAACTAAATTCCAAGCTTGTGAATAGTAACACAATTTCTGTAATTTATATGTTGAAATTTCACCAGTATTTTCTAATATATACTTTGCTACATCAAAGACATTAGCCATTTTAAAATTCCTTTCTTTAGTATTCTCTTGGATGTGATTTTATCTTTTTCTTGCATCTATTTATTATTTTATCATCTTCAGAGCTGTCTTCTTTTTCGGTTTTGGGACTAACAACAGCCTTTGCAATATCATCCATTGAAGCCTTGATTGGTTGAATTATTTTTTCAGATTTTGCCATAGACTAGCTCCTTATAAGAGAGATACCTGTTAAATCCATTTATAATAGATGTTTTCATTCTGTCAATAGGCGATAGATTTCGCATATTAAAACGTGCTGTATATTCTTGGATATATCGTTGGAGATGCTTTCTGCTCCATTTGTGATATACCCCTTTATAACCTCGCTTTATTATAGCCCAGAAACTTTCTATACTGTTGGTATATACATTTCCCCGGACATACTCTTTGGCTCCATGATTAACACTATCGTGTACATAACCCCATAGACCCCTATATGATTGAGAGGTATCAGTATAAACAGTGGAACCTTTTTCAATGTTACTACGAATAGCACGCATTAAGGTATACTGGTCTGTATTGTTAATAACAAAAGCTATTACCTTGCCGGATAATCGTTCTTTTAATCCAAAGACAGGTATCTTTCCTACTGTACCACTTCCAGCGCGCAATTTCTTATTGCTATGTTTGTTTTTCTCCAAACCACCAATATAGGTTTCATCTATCTCAACCGTACCAAATAATTTCTTGTTTTTAATATCCCAGCTTTCACGAATCCTATGACATAGAAACCAAGCTGTTTTCTGGGTGCATCCAAGATATTCAGCCATTTTAACAGAACAAATACCTTTCTTAGCATTTGCTAAAATATAAATAGCTAAAGCCCATTTTTGAAGAGACAGTTTACTGTTATTCATGATAGTTCCGACTCTTACAGAAAAGTGCTTACGGCATTCTTTACATCGGTATGGCATAGGCCCCTTACATTTTGCTATATGGATACTCCCACAATGAGGACAAACAATACCATCTTTCCAGCGAAGGTTTTCAAAATATTTAGTTGCCGCAGCTTCATCTGGGTATTGTTTGAAAAAGTCTATAAGGCTCAAATTATCACACATAGTTATAGCTCCATATAATATGGCTCTACAACTATTATACCATATTTTTGAGTAAAAGTGTGACTATTTTTTATCTCTTATGTGGCTAATATTGTATATAAATCCCTAAAATTTAATTCGGGGAACAAGTTCACCCGTCGGCGTCTTTTGAGAAAAATTTAAAATATCCTTTGTATCAAAACTATTTTGCCGGAGTTTATCTTCCGTAAGCTTATAAAAAAATTCAGAAGATAAAATTTGCGGCTTATAATACAGTTTTTCCAATTGTTCACTGCGAGCATTAAACATCTTATACTGAAGTTCGATTTGAGCGATAAAAAACAATGGAAACGTCCAAATAACTGCCAAATAGAGGGATTTATTTTTTAGTTTATGAAAAGCGATGCGAGCTATAATATAAAAAGGAATAAAATAAAAAGGATTGTAAAATCCCCAAAGACAAAAGCTCATTTCAGCAAAGCTCAGATAAAAAGACAAAAACAGAAAAAAAACCGCAACCTTCAAAATTAGAAATGATTTTTCCTGCAAGACGATACCTTTAAGTTTTTGCTTTTTATAGTGCAGAAAAACAACTAAAAGATAAACAAAAAACAAACAATAATATAAAATATTCTTTTTCATAAATCTCCTTTTTCAAGCAACGAACCCCGAGGTAACCCCTCGGGGTTCGTTGCATTTTGTCGGCTT
>ERZ779850.2255-NODE-2255-length-16202-cov-28.811172_pt1 | contig 16202 bp, 12 predicted proteins | sample MGYA00511249_ERZ779850 | MGnify/ENA primary metagenome ERZ779850 (study PRJEB29588, sample SAMEA2162475) | human gut metagenome | biome: human gut; feature: human-associated habitat; material: faeces | place: Denmark | collected 2008/2010 ...
GAAGCCGCCCGCCGCGCCAGCGAGGACGCCCGACTGAACGCTGCCGAAGCCGCCAACGCCGCCCGTCTTGCTGCCAAAGGCACTGCCGAGCGTGCTGCTGAATTGTTGCAGCTGGAACAGCTGGCGGCAGAGCTGCAGCAGCGCAGCGAGGAGATGCAGGCGCAGCTGCTGCGCACGCCCCGCATCGTGGGCCCCCGCCGTATGCTGCGTGCCTATCCGAAACTCCGGCACGGCAAAAAACTGCGCAGCCTGCCCATATTGCGGGAGATGCTGCACCGCGCCGGGCAGGACGACACCGCGCAGAACGACAACAAGGAAACCAAATGACTCCCAATGCCGCACCGGCACTGCCGTGTGTGGCATTTTTGTTGCACTTTGCTCGAATAATGTTGTTAGAAAGTGTGAAAAACCTATTTCAAAACGGCTTAAACCGTGTTATACTGATTACAAAGTATACCAATTGACCGCAATCGACTTGTCCGTATTGAATCTATCCAAATTGTGAGGAATCGTCATGTCAGAGGAACGGAAGACCAAAACAGATGCCGCCGCACCGGCATCTGCTGCGTTGGAGCGGATCGACCGCAAGGACGCATTTTTACAGGCCCTGCATACATTCCTGACCGCGCATCAGGGAACGGAATGGGCTGTCGCCGCTGTGGATATCCAGCACTTCAAGCTTTATAACGAGCTTTACGGCACCGAAAAGGGCGATGTTCTGCTGGAGACTATGGCAAACTGTCTGCTGGGCTACAGCAAGCAGACCGGCTATCCTGTGGGCTATTTTGGAAATGATGACTTTTTCCTGTGCCTGCCGGACGAAAAAGCCGAGCAGACCGCCGTGCTTGCCACGCTGCAGGCGTGCATGGCTGCCGGCAGACAGGATGTCACCTTCTTTGTGGTAATGGGCGTGTGCCCCGTGCAGGCAAACCCCGGTGCGGATGCCGCCACCCTGTGCAACTATGCCCAGATCGCCGGTGTAACGACGGACAGCGGCTACCTGCACCGCTTTGAGCCCACCATGCTCAACGAACTCAAGGAACAGCAGCTGCTGCTGGGTGAGCTGGAGCGCGCACTGGACAACCACGAATTCTGCTTCTTTTTGCAGCCCAAGTGTAACAGCATCACCCGCGCCATCGTGGGTATGGAAGCGCTGGTGCGCTGGAACCACCCCACCCGGGGCTGTGTTCCTCCCGCCGAGTTTATGCCGCTGCTGGAGCGCACCGGCCTTGTGACAAGGCTGGACCAGTACATCTGGGAATCTGTCTGCCAGACCCTGCAGAAGTGGCAGGAAAGCGGCAGCAACCTTGTGCCGGTGTCGGTGAACGTTTCGGTGCAGGATATCCTGAACCTGGATGTGCCGCAGATCTTTGCAGATCTGGTGGAAAAATATAAGCTGGAGCCAAAGCTCCTGCTGGCTGAGATCACCGAGACCATGGTGGCCGAGGACACCCAGATGGTGGAAAACGCCATTCAGGGACTGCACCGCAAGGGCTTCTCGGTGATGATGGACGATTTCGGCAGCGGGTATTCCTCGCTGAATATGCTCAAGGATACCAACGTCGATGCCATCAAGCTGGACATGAAGCTCATCGACATGAATCAGGAGAACCGCAGCAAGGGCGTGCAGATCGTGGAGTCGGTGGTGGATATGGCGCACCGGCTGAACCTGCCCATCATCGCCGAGGGCGTGGAGACCCCGGAGCAGGTGTCCATGCTGCAGGCGGCGGACTGCCTGTACTCGCAGGGCTACTACTTCTTCAAGCCCATGCCGGTGGAAAACGCCGAAAAGCTGCTGGCAGATCCCACCAATCAGGATTACTGGGATCTGCGCCGCGACCTGATGCGCCGCGACCGCCGGGTGGAAAACCCGGGCACCGAAAAGACTGCGCTGGCCTTGCAGGCCTACCAGATCTTTACCGATAACGTGCTGGAGATCTCGCTGCTGAACCTTGCCACCGGTGCGTACCGGGTGATCAAGCGGGACGCCCGCCTGCTGGGTGCAGATCTGGAAAAGGAAGAGGATTTTGTCAACTACTGCGACCGTCTGGTGAACGAAAAGATCGTGCACGAGGAGGACGCAGACCTGTTCTTGGAGCAGACCGATCTGGAAGCCTTGCGCTCTGTGCTGTACCACGCCACTGCGCCGGAGTTCTACCGCTACCGCGAGAATGTGTCCGGCCAGTATATCTGGATCACCACAGAGGTGCTGCCCTGCCGGGGCTGCTGCGCCCAGAACCCATGGGCGACCGTGCTGGTGCGCAACGACGCACAGGCCGACCAGCTCAGCGAGGAGCTGGACTTCTCTTACAGCCACGACACCCTGACCGGCCTTGCCAACCGCAGCCGGTACGAAACCGACCTGCGGGAGCTGCCCCACAGCGGATACGAATCCGTGGTGTGCACCTACATTGATGTGGTGGGGATGCACGAGGTAAACGAGCATCTGGGTCACCGCAGCGGCGACACCCTGCTGTGCTGTCTGGCAAATGCCGCCCGCAAGTTCTTTGCTACCAGCCGGGTGTACCGCATCGGCAGCGATGAATTTGTCATCCTGACCCCCAACGAGCCGCCCTACAGCGTGTGGAGCACCGCAGACCGGATGCGTGCCTTCCTGAAGGAAAAGGACTATGCCATCTCGGTGGGCATCCAGCAGACCACCGACCTGCGCCATGTGGACGAAGCCGTGGCCAAGGCCGAGGCTGCCATGCGGCAGGACCGGCAGACCTACTACGAGCACAACGGCCGCGCCCGCCAGCTGGAAGGCCTGAACGAAAAGATGGAGCGCACCCTGCAGGAAAAGCGGGATGCCGAGCACTTTTTGAAGGTGCTTGCCCCCAAATACAAGACGGTGATCGTGGTGGACCTGCAGGAGGACACCGTGCGCCCCGTTATTGTGCCGGACGACTTCCAGTCCGTTCTGGACACCTGCGGCGGCTCTTTCCGCGCTGCGTTGACCAACTACCGCGACACGTTGGTAGCGCCCGAGGACAGAGAAAACTTTGCAAAGTTGTTCGATTTCGGCCTTGTGCGCAGCACCGTGTTCAGCAGCAACCTGTTGGAGCACCGCTACCGCAAGACGGACGGACGCAGCTTCTGCATCCGTGTGACCCCCTACTCCCGCAGCGGCTCCCATATCAACGAGGTGCTGTGGATCTTCGCAGATGAAGATGTAGAGTAAAATATTCTTGTATGCTATAAAAGCAGCCAGACCACCCGGTCTGGCTGCTTTTGCGTTTGACGCCTGCAGGGCGCCCGGGAATTACCCCTTCCGTCTTGCCGCTTCGCGTCAAGCCACACGCCCCCTTTTGTCGCTATGCGACATCTTCCCCCGGCGCGGGGGAAGTCTTTCCTCAAAGGGAGAGCCCTTGGCAGTCCACGCAAAGTTCATCTCTTTGCCAAGGCCTCTCCCTTTGGGAGAGGTGGCACGGCGTAAGCCGTGACGGAGAGGGCGAGGACGTTTACGGGGGAAAATCCCCTTCTGTGAAAAGGCAATTCTGGAAAATCCGCAGATTTTCCAGAATTGCAAAGTTATAAATAATTATTCCGCTGAAGATGCGCAGAGCAACGCGGAGCGCATTCTAAATCGTCCCGGCAGCAAGAAGTCGCCGTCTTGCAAATGCGCAGGGATGTGCTATAATAAAAATCACTTATTCCATACAATCTATGTGGGTATATGGGCGCACCGCCCGCTGAACCTGCAAAGCAAGGAGCTTTTCTATGCAGCATCTGTCCCGAACCGTTTCTCCCGCCCTGCCGCACCTCTGCCTGCGGGCGCTGCGGGCGGCTTTTCCGCAGACCATCCCGGTGCTGGCGGGTTATTTTGTGCTGGGGCTGGGCTACGGCATCTATGTGCAGTCCTTGGGGCTGCCGGTGTGGATGCCCATGCTCATGGGCACTGTCGTGTACGGCGGCTCGCTGGAGTTCGTGCTGGCAAGTTTGCTGCTGGGCGCGTTCTCGCCGCTGTCGGCCTTTTTAATGGCGCTGATGATCCAGGCGCGGCACCTTTTCTACGGCCTTGCCATGCTGGAGCGCTATAAGGGCTACGGCTGGCGCAGCTTTTACATGATCTTTGCCATGAGCGACGAGACCTTTTCCATCACCTGCTCGGCAACGCCGCCGGAAGGGGTGGACAAGGGCTGGTTTATGTTCTTCATCACCCTGCTGGATCAGCTTTACTGGGTGGGCAGCGCCGGGCTTGGGGCTGCGCTGGGCACCGTACTGCCCTTCAGCACCGAGGGCGTGGATTTTGTCATGACCGCAATGTTCACGGTCATCTTCCTGAACCAGTGGGAAAAAGATAAGCAGCACGGCAGTGCCCTGATCGGGCTTGCCGTGCCGCTGGTGTGTCTGATTGTATTTGGTTCCGGCAGCTTTCTGCTGCCGTCCATGGCTGGCATTCTGGTGCTGCTGCTGGCTTTGCGCCGTCCGATGGAAAAAGCAGCCGGGGAGGTAGAAGAATGACAGCAGTTCAGATGGGACTTACCATTGCGGTGTGCACCGCCGCCACCATGCTTACCCGTTTTTTGCCGTTTCTGATCTTTTCCAGCAAGGAGCAGCAGCCGCCGGAGGTGGTGCGGTATCTGGGGCGGGTGCTGCCCGCCGCCATCTTCGGGATGCTCATCGTTTATTGCCTGAAGGGCGTTACCCCGTTCTCCGGCAGCCACGGCATCCCGGAAGCCCTTGCGCTGCTGGCTACCATCGCGCTGCACAAGTGGAAGCACCAGACCCTGCTCAGCGTAGCCGGGGGTACGTTTTGCTATGTACTGCTGGTGCAGCTGGTGTTTTAAGGCAACACCGCACAATTCCCGCCTTACGGCTTAAGCACCACTCCGGCGGCTGCGGCACGGCATCTGCGTTGCCAAAATGCTCGATAATACACAAAGTATTATCTGCGCTTTTGGCTTAGCATCTGCCGCACCTCACTCGCCGTATCGGCACTTAGAATTATGCGGTATTGCCTTGAAAAAGCGGCTCAGTGGTAGAAGGTGTCAAAGTTCACCTGACGGTAGAACCGCTGCTGCAGCTGGTCAAAGCTTTCGCAGTTCTGCGCCAGCAGCCACATACTTTTGGTCACCACGGCCTCGATGGTCATATCGTGGGCTTCCAAGAAGCGGAAGCGGTTGCGCACCCGCTTGCCCACCTCGTACACGCCCACATCGCTGCCCTCGTAGGTGACCTGCGTGGTCATGATGAGTACCTTGTGGGTGGTTTCGTAATCGCCCAGCCCGGCGGCAAAGGCGTCCATCAGCTGCTGCGGGATGCCGCCCACGCCGAAGCTTTCTACGATGACGCAGTCGTACAGACGGAAGATCTCCGGGATAAGCGCCGGGGACATCCCCGGCGTCAGCTTGAGCAGGAACACCCGGCTGTCCAGCGTGCGGCTGAACTCCACCGGCCCGGTGGGCCACGGCGAGGGGATGTACCGCACCAGCCGGTCGCCCTGCACCAGCGCCAGCTCCGGGAAGTTGACCGACGCAAAGGCGTCGTAGCTGATGGTCTTGTTCTTTTTGGCGCGGGTGCCCGCGATGACGTGCCCGCCGAACACCACCATCACGCCCCGACTGCCCGGGTCGATGGCGCAGACTACGCTGTCCCGCAGGTTTTTCTTGGCATCCGTGATCTCGTTGGAGATGGGCTGCTGTGCGCCGGTAAGGATGATGGGCTTATCCGCGTTCTGGATGAGATAGGAGAGCGCCGCCGCAGAATACGCCAGCGTATCCGTGCCATGGCAGATGATAAAGCCATCGTATAAGGCATAGTTTTCCTGAATAGCGCGTGCCATCATGAGCCAGTGCTCCTGTCCGAGGTCGGTGCTGTCGATGCTGCACAGCGCCAGCGTTTCCGGGCAGCACAGCTCCTTCAATTCCGGCAGATGGGCAAGCAGTTCCTCGCTGCTAAGCACGGGCTTGAGCCCCTGCTGGGTGCGCACGCTGGCAATGGTGCCGCCGGTGGTGATAAAAAGCAGACGTTGTTTGGACATAAAGCAAAAGCCCCCTGTGGCAGAAATTTCAACATGACAACAGTATAGCACACGCCCCGGGGCTTGAACAGTGCCCGCCGCTCAAAAAGTTTTTGCGACCCGGTCACAGAAATCTGCACGGCTTTGGTGTATAATAAGGGCAATGAACCATGCAAAGGAGCAACACCATGTCCAACATTGTTATTGTAGGTTCCGGCCCGGCGGGGGTGTCCGCCGCTTTGTACGCCGTGCGCGCCGGGGTGCAGACCACCGTGCTGACCAAAGGCTCCGGGGCGCTGGCACGCGCCGAAACAATCGAAAATTATTACGGCTTCGCTCAGCCGGTCTCCGGGCCGGAGCTGGAACGCCGCAGCATCGAGAACGCCCGGCGGCTGGGGGTGCAGTTTGTGCAGACCGAAGCCGTGGGGCTGACATGGACCGACCGCCTGACCGTGGAAACGCTGGCGGGCGCGTACCCGGCAGACGCGGTCATTCTGGCAACGGGTGCTTCCCGCGCTGTGCCCCGCATCCCGGGGCTGACCGGGCTGGAAGGGCACGGCGTAAGCTGGTGCGCCGCCTGCGATGCCTTTTTCTACCGCAGAAAGGACGTGGCGGTGCTGGGCAGCGGCGAGTACGCCCTGCACGAGGTGCAGGCGCTTTTGCCGGTGGTAAAAAGCGTCACCCTGCTGACGAACGGCGCAGCCCTGACCGCAGATTTCCCGCCCGAGGTGGCCGTCTGCACCCAGAAGGTGGAAGCCATTCTGGGCGAACAGACCGTCACCGGCGTGCAGCTGGCGGGCGGTGCGGTGCGGGAGGTATCCGGTGTGTTCGTGGCGCTGGGCGTGGCGGGCAGCACCGCACTTGCCCGGAAGCTGGGCGCTGCCGTAGAGGGCAGCCGCATCGTGGTGGATGACAAAATGCAGACCACCGTGCCTGGCCTGTACGCCGCCGGCGACTGCACCGGCGGGCTGTTGCAGGTGGCAAAAGCGGTCTATGAGGGCGCACTGGCAGGCACGGAAGCCGCCAAGGCGCTGCGAAAGGGGTGAGCCGTATGGCAGAAACATCTCCGCACGCCCGGTGTCTGGCCTGTGCGTTCCCGTTCTGGGAGCAGCTGACCCCGGAAGAGCAGGAGCGGATGTGCCGCTTTACCCGCCCGGTGCACTACGCCAAGGGTGCCCGGGTGCACAGCCCGCTGGAAAGCTGCGTGGGCATTCTGCTGCTGCGCAGCGGGCAGCTGCGCTCCTATCTGCTGTCCGAGGACGGCAGAGATGTGACGATGTACCGCCTGTTCGGCGGGGAGGTGTGCATCCTGTCCGCCTCCTGCGTGATGGATGCGGTGAACATCGACCTTTACATCGACGCCGAGGAGGACACCGAAGCGCTGTGCATCAGCGCGGGCATCTTCCGGCAGCTGATGCAGGAGAACGTCTATGTGCGCTGCTACGCCTACCAGATGACGGCAGAGCGCTTTTCCGACACCATGTGGACGATGCAGCAGATCTTGTTCATGAGCGCCGACCGGCGGCTGGCGATCTTTTTGACCGATGAGCTTGCCAAGACCGGCGGCGAGGATGTCCGCATGACCCACGACCAGATGGCAAGGTACATGGGCTCTGCCCGCGAGGTGGTGAGCCGGATGCTCAAATACTTTGCGCAGGAGGGCTGGGTGCGGCTGTACCGCGGCGGCGTGCAGGTGCTGGATAAGCAGAAGCTGCAGGCGCTGGCAAGGGGAAAATAACGTTCTCTTCCTTGTGCGGGGACGATTTGGAATGCGCTCCGCTTCGCTCTGCACATCATCAGCGGAAAGAATAGTGTTATAATTTGTGGCTCAGAAACGCCTGCGGGCGTTTCTGAGCCACTTTTTCACAGAAGGGGTCGTAAAGACAAGCTGCATCTGCCGCACCGCTTCCTGCGGAAGCGCGGCGCGGAAAGTAGAAAGTCATGCTGGCAGCGCGACTGTTTCCGCAGGAAACAAGCGCTGACCTGCCATTTATCTCTACGACCCCACTCGTGAAAATGGAATACCGGAGCGTCCGCAGACGCTCCGGTATTCCGAAATTAATAATAATTTTTCCGCTAAAAATGGCTAGAGCGGAAGCGGAAGCCATTTAAAATCGTTTTGTAGTACGGTGCTTATCAGGCCTTCTCAGAGGGCTTGCTCAGGTCTACGCTGCGGATAATCTTGCGCACCGGCAGGATGCTCTTGGCGTTCATGGACAGTTCGTCCACGCCCATGCGCAGGAAAGTCTCGGTCAGGGCGGTGTCAGCGCCCAGCTCGCCGCAGATGCCCACCCAGATGCCGTGGCGGTGACCGGCTTCAATGGTCATCTTGATGGCGCGCAGCACGGCGGGATGGTGCGGGTTAAAGAAGGGTTCCAGCTTTGCGTTCTGGCGGTCCAGTGCGCAGGTGTACTGGGTCAGGTCGTTGGTGCCGATGGAGAAGAAGTCGCACTCGGCGGCCAGCTCGTCCGCGATGAGCACGGCGGCGGGGGTCTCGATCATGGTGCCCACTTCAATGTTCTGTCCCATCTTGACGCCCTCGGCGGTCAGCTCGGCGCGACACTCTTCCAGAACAGCCTTGGCGTCCTGCAGTTCCCGCAGGCTGGTGATCATGGGGAACATGATGCTCATGTTGCCGTAGGCAGAAGCCCGCAGCAGCGCACGCAGCTGGGTCTTGAAGAAGTCCTTGCGGGTCAGGCAGATGCGGATGGCGCGGTAGCCCAGTGCGGGGTTATCCTCGTGATCCAGCTTCATATAATCCACGGTCTTGTCCGCGCCGATATCACAGGTGCGCACCACCACCTTGCGGGGTGCAAGGCTTTCCACCACCTGCTTGTAAGCCTCGAACTGGTAGTCCTCGGTGGGGAAGTCCTTGCAGTTCAGGTAGACGAACTCGGTGCGGAACAGACCCACGCCGCCGGCGTCGTTCTGCTGCACAGCGCCAACATCGCCCATGCCGCCGATGTTGGCAAACACATTGATGGTCTTGCCGTCCAGCGTGGTGTTGGGCTTGCCCTTCAGCTCCTGCAGAAGAGCCTGCTTTTTCTGATCTTCCTGCTGGCGCTTTTTCAGGCTCTTGAGCAGGTCGGGGGTGGGGTCTACATACACACAGGCGTTGTAGCCGTCCACCACAGCCATCTTGCCGTCCCAGTCGTCCTGAATGTCCTTGCACTGGATCAGGGCGGGGATGTTCATGCTGCGTGCCAGAATGGCGGTGTGGCTGTTGGAGCTGCCCTCGCGGGTGATAAAGCCCAGCAGCAGGCTCTTGTCCATGCGCACGGTCTCGGAGGGCGCCAGATCCTCGGCTACCAGAATGCTGGGCTCGGTGCCCTGCAGGGAAGCGTTGTCCACCCCCTGCAAAATGTCCAGCATGGCCTGTGCAATGTCCAGCACATCCGCGCTGCGGGCCTGCAGATACGGGTCGTCCATGGCAGAGAACACCGCAGCCTGATTGTTGCCGGCGGTCTTGACGGCGTACTCGGCGCACATCTTCTGCCCGTTGATGATCTCCTTGATGGCATCCACAAAGTCGTCGTCATCCAGCATCATGGCGTGGATGTTGAACACCTCGGCAATGTCCTCGCCGGCTTCTGCCAGAGCCTTTTCGTACAGGGCGGTCTGCTGCTCAATGGCCTTCTGGCGGGCAGCTTCAAAACGCTCCAGTTCTGCGGCGGTATCTGCCACAGGAGCGGTGGAAATCGCGGTATCTTTTTTCTTGTAGATCTTCAGCTTGCCAATGGCGATGCCATTGAGCACGCTTTTGCCGGTGCCTACCTGCATAGCACTTTCTCCTTCCACTTACAGCCGGGGCATACAGCGCCCGGCGTTTTGTCAAAAAAGCCCCCGCAGTTTCCCCGCGAGGGCTCGGCTTTTAAGCCGCGGCTCAGACGTTCTCGCTCAGGAACTTCTGGATGGCCTCTGCGGCTGCTTCTTCATCATCGCCTTCGACCTTGATGGTCACGGTCTCGCCCTGCTTGACGCCCATGCCCATCAGAGCCATCAGCTTGCGCATATCGCAGCTCTTGCCGTCCTTCTCGAGGGTAGCGGTGCTTGCAAAGCCCTTCACGGTCTTGACCAGCAGACCGGCGGGACGGGCATGGATGCCGCAGGCATCCTTAACAGTGTACTGAAATTCCTTCATAATCATTTTCTCCTTACTTGATCCCTCTGCCCGGGCTGCACATTCAGCCCCGGAGCATGGCTTTGCCAATGGGGATTGGTATACTACTATTATAAACCCGTCCCGGTATTTTTGCACCGTTTCATATTGCCGATTTTTACAAGAATTTTTTGTTATATTTGAACATACGGATGCTACAAAAATCCGTGTTTTGTCTAATTTTTGTCGAATCGTTTGTAAAAACTAGGCAGTTTGTGCAACTGCCGGACAAGAGCTTAAAAAAGGTCGTTTTTCCCCCGAATATCGTCCCTATTCCACGGGGTACCCTTCTGCGTCCAGCGGCAGCTCGGTGTAGGGCGCTGCCTGCGGGGCGGCTTCGGGCGCTGTCTCCGGTTCGCCGGAGGTCTGCTGTGCGGTGCTGTCGGTCAGCTGCTCATCGTGCCGCTCGCCCCAGTCGCCGCTGTAATCCTCGCCGGAGGTCTGCTTTGCCAGCTCGTTCTGGGCGTCCTGCAGCCCCAGCACTGTGCCGGAGGGCTTTTCCAGCAGATACGCGCCCACGGCTTTCTTTTTGTACACCAGCAGCACCCCGTAGCGGCTGGTCTCGCCGCTGCTTGCCGCCGGGAGCAGTGCCGACCATTTTTCCACCGTTTTGCCCTTGTAGCGGGCAAGATCCATGCCGCTTTGCTGCACCACCCCGTTGAAAGCGGAAAAGCTGTCGTCCCACTTGCGGGGGATCTTGACCTTATCCGCCGTGATGGACGCGCCGTCCACCTCCAGCCCGTAGCCGGTGAACCATGTCTGGATGTCCTGCGCGCTCTCGATACGGTTCACCGGGGCAGCCACCGCCACCGTCCGGGTACTGATGAACCGCCCCAGCATGGCGCTGAACACTACCAGCGCGCAGCACGCCGCCCCTGCTCCCAGCTTTTTCAGGCTCGTCTTGCTCAGTGTTACCACAAACATATCCCCATGCCTCCCCGCCATTTGCGCTTGCATACTCTGCCACCAGCTTATGCACAAAAACAGGGGAGTATGATAAAAACACCCCCTCAGTCTCGCTGCGCTCGCCAGCTCCCCCAAGGGGACGCCTTTGCGTTGTGCCGGAAACTTTGCCACCACCGCTAAAAGCCGTCCCCTTGGGGAAGGTGGCATCGCCGCAGGCGATGACGGAAGGGGTCACTCCCGGGCAAGCCGCTTTGCGGTTTAGTTGCAACCCTTCCCGTCGTGCCAAAGGCTCCCTCCCAGAGGGAGCTGTCAAAACCGATAGGTTTTGACTGAGGGAGTTCGTTCCAAACTCCTCTCGTGAAAATGCGTTTGGAGCGGTCCGCAGACCGCGACAAACGCGAAATATAAAATAATTATTCCGCTGAATATGGCCAAAGCGCACGCGGCGGCCATTTAAAATTGTCCCACGGCAAGAAAAAAGCTGCTGCACAGGGCGTGTGCAGCAGCCTTTTATAGGTTACCCGATATAGCTGATATTGGCGTCCAGCTCGCCGCTGTAACCGTTGATGCGGGCCTTCTCGGTGCCCTGCCACAGGTCGCAGCCGATGGGGCTGGAAGAGACGCCGTAGTGGGCGTTCCAGATGGTGTAGCGGCTGCGCAGGGTGTTGTAATTTACCCGCTTGCGGTACCATGTGGTGGAAGCGTACACGCCGGGCTTGTAGCCTAGTTCCTTTACCCGCTCGCAGAAGGCGATGGCGCACTTGGTGCGATCCTCAACGCCCAGACCATCGGCGCGGCCGGTGCCGCCCGGAGCGGTGGAAGCCTCGGTGTCATAGAAAATGGGGTAGTCCAGCATCCGGCCGTTCAGCGCCCAGTTGCAGCCCTCGGCCTCCTCCTGCGCTTCGGCCTCGTTTACGGCCTGCGTAAAGAAATACACGCCCACCTTCAGTCCCGCGTTGCGGGCATTGGTGAAGTGCTCTTCGAACATGGGGTCCTTGACCAGATTTCCCGCAGCACCGTAGCCACGGTAGCCGATGCGGATGATAACGAAGCTCACGCCGGATTTTTTGATCTTGTTCCAGTCCAGCCCGGACTGATACTTGGACACGTCGATGCCAAAGGTCACGTTGTCCTGCTTTACGCCGTTGGCGTCAAAATAATACAGCTTGCCGTCAATGGAGCGCAGACCGGTGACCTTTTTGTTGGTGTCCTGCGCGTAGTAGTAGGTCTTGCCGTTCTCGGTGCGCCAGCCGGAGTAGGCCGGTTCCTCTTCCTTATCTTTGGTGCCGAACAGCCAGTTGAACAGCCAACGGAAAAAGCCGTTTTCATCGGTCAGGTCGATGCACTGTGCTTCGGCATCCTCCAGCGCGCCGGAATCCAGTGCCTGCTGGATCTGCTCCGGGGTCAGCAGCACGCTGCCCTCCGGGGTGTGCTGGCTGGCGGTATCGTTCTGGGCGGTGCCGTCCGCTGTGGGAGCCTGCGGGTCCTGTGCGGCCAGCTCCGGGGTCTCTTCCAGCAGCATGGCAGGGGCGTTCTCCTCTTCCAGTGCGGTATCCTCGGCGGGCTGTTCCGGTGCTTCTGCGGTTTCTTCCGGTTCAGACGGGGCGGTTTCAGTGGTTTCCGGCTTTTCCGTCTGTTCCGGGGCGGGCGCAGCCTGCTGCGCGGTGCTTTCCGCTGCCTGTTCCGGGGTGGCGGCCGTGCTCTCCGCTGCCGGGGCAGGGTCAGCCGCTGCCGGGCTGCTTGCCTGCGGTACCTCGGCGGTAACATGGGGCACGACCGCACCCACGGTCAAAGTCTCCGGCTGTGCAGACAGCAGGGTCGCTGCCCCTGCGCCGCCCACAGCCAGAACCAGCGCCATGGTCAGCGCTGCAACGGCTGGCGCCGCTTTGCGGCGGGCTGTGCCGGATCGGTCAAATCGTTTTTTCATCTGTCGTCTCTGCCTCCGAATCTCCCGGTGGTGCAGCGCTGCGCTGCCCCGGGTCTTTGCCCCTTGCCCGGGGCGGGCCTGCTTTTATTCCACGCCGCCCATGGGTTCAGGATAAAAAGGACGGCGGATGATAACTTTACGCTTCCTCTAGTATACACCCGCACGCGGGGAGCAGTCAACGGCACAGCGGGCTTCTACACAAATTCTCCACCGGGGCAGTGTGTCGGAAAATGTTCCAAATGGAATACGTTCCGGCGGGGCAGAACATTGCACAAAGCCGAAATTTCACATTTTTTCCAGCAACCCCTTGCTGTCTTGACAGGTGTATGGTATGATACAGGACATACGTTCGTAACTTTAACGATCTGTTTTGGATAGAAAGGCAAGTTTTATGTCGAAGCTGAAAGAATTTTTGGCGCGGAAGGATATCGTCATCTCTCCGCAGCGTTACCTCATTGACGCGCTGGGCGCAATGGCACAGGGTCTGTTCGCCAGTCTGCTGATCGGCACCATCATCAAGACGGTGGGTCAGCAGACCGGTCTTGCCCTGCTGGTGGATCTGGGCGGCTACGCCACTGCCATGAGCGGCCCCGCCATGGCCTGTGCCATCGGCTGGGCACTGCACTGCCCGCCGCTGGTGCTGTTCAGCCTGATCACCGTGGGCTACTCGGCCAATGCGCTGGGCGGCGCAGGCGGCCCGCTGGCTGTACTCATCATCGCCATTGTGGCAGCAGAGCTGGGCAAGGTGGTAAGCAAGGAGACCAAGGTGGATATCCTTGTCACCCCGCTGGTGACCATCTTTGCGGGCGTCGGGCTGTCCATGCTCATCGCCGCCCCCATCGGCGCAGCTGCAAGTCAGGTGGGCACCCTGATCATGTGGGCCACCGAGCAGGCTCCGCTGGTCATGGGCATTCTGGTGTCGGTCATCGTGGGCGTGGCGCTGACCCTGCCCATCTCCTCCGCTGCCATCTGCGCCGCACTGGGTCTGACCGGCCTTGCAGGCGGCGCTGCCGTGGCGGGCTGCTGCGCCCAGATGGTGGGCTTTGCCGTGATGAGCTACAAGGAGAACGGCGTGGGCGGCCTTGTCAGTCAGGGTCTGGGCACCAGTATGCTGCAGATGGGCAACATCATCAAGAACCCCCGCATCTGGATCGCCCCCACGCTGGCCAGTGCCATCACCGGCCCGCTGGCTACCTGCCTGTTCCACTTTGAGATGAACGGCGCGGCGGTGTCCTCCGGCATGGGCACCTGCGGTCTGGTGGGTCAGATCGGCGTCTACACCGGCTGGGTCAGCGATATTGCCGCCGGTACCAAGGCCGCTATCACCCCCATGGACTGGACCGCCATGGCGCTGCTGTGCTTTGTGCTGCCTGCCGTGCTCAGCGTGGTGTTCTGCGCGGTAGAGCGCAAGCTGGGCTGGATCAAGGAAGGCGATTTGAAGCTGAACTAAATAGTTATAGTAAAACCACCGGAGCGTCTGCGGATGCTCCGGTGGTTTATTTGTGGGGGGACGAACCCTCTCAGTCTCGCATACGCTCGACAGCTCCCCCGATGGGGGAGCTTTTTTGTACCCCCTCAGTCGCTGCGCGACAGCTCCCCCAAGGGGACGCCTTTCAGCGCTGCCGCAAAGTTTCCCGCCACCACTGAAGCCGTCCCCTTGAGGGCCGACTTCCCCCGGCCGGGGGAAGATGCCGCGTAGCGACAAAAGGGGGAGTGTGGCTGCGAACGCAGTGAGCAGACGAAAGGGGTACCCCGGCAAGCGGCTTTGCCTGAGGGAGTCCCCGCAAAATCCCATGAAAAAATACACTCGGATTGCATAAAATGCGCATATATTTAAAAATATTTGCATAAAGATACAGATTAAACCAAAAGAAAAGCGAAACGGGCGCTATGTTTGGCAGTTTTTAGCATTGACGGAAAACCCGCGCTGCGTATAATAAAAGCATCAACCGCAAACGAAAGACAGAGGATGCGAAGGGAAATGCGCATCAGAGAACAAAAGTGTATTTTTATTAAAAGGAGCGCGTTTATCATGAAAAAGGAAAACATCAAAAAAGTTGTGCTGGCTTACTCCGGCGGTCTGGATACCTCCATCATCATTCCCTGGCTGAAGGAAAACTACAACAACTGCGAGGTCGTTGCTGTTTCCGGTGACGTGGGTCAGGGCACTGAGCTGGACGGTCTGGAAGAAAAGGCCAAGGCTACCGGCGCATCCAAGCTGTATGTGCTGGACCTGAAAAAGGACTTTGTGGAGAACTACATCTTCCCCACCCTGAAGTTCGGCGCTAAGTACGAGGACTACCTGCTGGGCACCAGCTTTGCACGTCCGTGCATCGCCAAGGCACTGGCAGACATCGCCATCAAGGAGGGTGCAGATGCCATCTGCCACGGCTGCACCGGCAAGGGCAACGATCAGGTGCGTTTTGAGCTGACCCTCAAGGCACTGTGCCCGGATATGGCCATCATTGCTCCGTGGCGTGAGTGGGACATCGAGAGCCGTGACGAGGAGATCGACTACGCCGAGGCACACCACATCCCCCTGAAGATCAACCGTGAGACCAACTACTCCAAGGACAAGAACCTGTGGCATCTGAGCCACGAGGGTCTGGATCTGGAGAACCCCGCCAACGAGCCCCAGTACAATAAGCCCGGCTTTCTGGAGCTGGGTGTCAGCCCCGAGCAGGCACCCGATGTTCCCACCTATGTGACCATCCACTTTGAAAAGGGCGTTCCCACTGCCGTGGACGGCAAGGAGATGGGCGCTGTGGAGCTGGTGGAGTACCTGAACCAGCTGGGCGGTGCAAACGGCATCGGTCTGCTGGACATCGTGGAGAACCGTCTGGTGGGCATGAAGAGCCGCGGCGTGTACGAGACCCCCGGCGGCGCCATCCTGTACAAGGCCATCGACGTGCTGGAGACCATCACGCTGGACAAGGAGAGCGCTCACTTCAAGGCACAGCTGGCACAGAAGTACGCTGATATCGTGTACAACGGCCAGTGGTTCACCCCGCTGCGCGAGGCACTGGATGCCTTTGCCGACAGCCTGGAAAAGACCGTGACCGGCGATGTGAAGCTGAAGCTCTACAAGGGCAACATGATCAACGCCGGTGTCACCTCTCCGTACACCCTGTACGATGAGCAGACCGCTTCCTTCGGCGTCGATAAGGATTACGACCAGTCCGATGCCACCGGCTTCATCAACCTGTTCGGCCTGTCCATCAAGGAGCGCGCAAAGCTGTCCAAGAGCT
>ERZ779850.2267-NODE-2267-length-16125-cov-6.724207_pt1 | contig 16125 bp, 10 predicted proteins | sample MGYA00511249_ERZ779850 | MGnify/ENA primary metagenome ERZ779850 (study PRJEB29588, sample SAMEA2162475) | human gut metagenome | biome: human gut; feature: human-associated habitat; material: faeces | place: Denmark | collected 2008/2010 ...
TCACGAAGACCGCCGCAGATCGGGAAGCAAATAGGTGCCTGGCCCGACCACACCGCCGGATCGCCCTGCCACAGATACTCGCGACCGTCGGCCACAATTGAGGTGAACGAGCCGCCCGCCGTGCTCAGCGCTACGCGGATAGAACCGCTATCAAGAACAAACTCCATAGGAGCCTTCCCTTTCTTACGACAGCCCGCCAAGTCAATAGGGCCGATAGAAAACCGGCCCGCGCCCCCTCACAGAAACGCGAGCCGTCAACGGACTAGTTAATTACGCCGGATACCCGCTAATCATGGTATTCGCCCCGGTCCCACTTCTCGAGGAACTCGTCAAAGAAGTGCGGGTCAGCCTGAGCCTCGGCGTCGGCCTTATTGCAGGCATCGATCTTGGCGATCAGGGCGTCGTGCTCGGGGGTCTTCTCGTAGGGCTCCTCCAGGAAGGCAAGCATGATATCGGCCATCAGGAACTCGCCGGTGATCTTGCCGCCAAAGCCCACGATGTTGGCGTTGAGCTCGCGACGGGCATACAGGGCAGAGGTCATGTCGCGGACCAGGGCGCAGCGGGCGCCGGGGACCTTGTTGACGGCGTTGGTGATGCCGATGCCGGTGCCGCACAGGGCCACGCCAAAGTCGGCCTTGCCGCTGGCAACAGCCTCGCCCACGGCCTTACCGTAGATGGGATAGTGCGTACGGGTGTGGCTGTAGGTGCCGCAGTCGAGCACCTTGTAGCCAGCCTGCTCCAAGCGGTCGGCCAGATAGATCTTCTCGTCCGTAACGATATGGTCGCAACCGATTGCGATGGTCTTCTTCATCAGAACGTCCTTTCGTCTGAATTCACAAGTTGAGGTAGAAGTTCGAGTTCTCGGTGGCTCTCGTTAGGCCATCTTGTTGAGCATGTCGACACGGATCTGGTGACGGCCGCCGGCGTACTGGGCACGCAGGAACTCGCGGGCGATCTTCTTGGCGACCTCGGTGCCCACAACGCCCGGGCCCATGGTGACCATGCGCGAGCCGTTGTGCTCGCGGGTCATGTAGGCGGAACGCTCGTCGGAAATGTTGGCGACGACCATGCCCTTGATCTTGACGGCGGCCATATAGGAGCCGACGCCGTACTTATCGAATGCAAAGCCCTGGGAATCCTTGTGCTCCAGCAGGTCCTTGGCAACGGCGGTCGCGGAATCGACAAAGTCCGCGGCAGGGGTCTCGGAATAGTCGACGACCTCGTGACCGTCGGCGATGAGCATCTCCTTGATGGACTCCTTCATCGACATACCGTCGGCATCGGAAGCGATTACAACCCTCATGACATCCTCCTTGAGAGATACGCAGGTGCGTAGTTTCTGTTTGGAAGTGTTGAATCGCGTTCAGGTCCGGGCATCTGAATGTGCGGTTCTTCACTGTTTATGTTTATTTGAACACATTCGAACAGTAACTGCAACAACTATTTGTTTATCTTTGTTCTTTTTTGAACAAATACCGTTCACGGATGATTGCTGACCGTTTGAGCCCGGCGCAGACGTAGCGACCATGTGTTCAACAAACAAAAGGGCGGCCGAGAACGTGTCTCGGCCGCCCCTTCGGCGGTATGTCCCGGTATATACAGCTGTTTTAGCTACTCGAACTGCCCGCCCTTTTTGGCGTGCTTGGACGGAGCGCTCAGAAAGCGGCCCGTCAAATAGTTCGCCGGGCCGGAAATATCAATCCCCAGCAGCACGTGCCCCAGCCACAGAAACGCCGCGAGCACCAGCAATGGAATCACGCAGGAGGTCACGATCATCACGATGACGCCTTCAATCAGATCGGTCACCTGCCGCACAATCTCATCGGTCATCTGCTTGGCGCCGCTGGTCACCGACGTAACAAGGCTCGATGCCCCATCAGTCAACTGCTCGAGCACGTTTTTGGACTCCGTGGCCTCGGATTTTTTCTTGTTCGATTTTGAGCTGGTCTCGGCTGACTTGTCCGTGGTGTCGGCTGCGTCCGCAGCCTTTTGCTCAGCTTGCTCAATACTTACGCGATACGTTTCATCGACCTTCTGCGACACCCATACGCTCGCGGGTACGAGCGCCATGCCGATCACGGCAACCACCAGCACGCGTGTCGCCACACGGCGCAGGACGGCGCTCGTACTCCAGCGCCCGTGAATGCCGAGCGACACCGCAAAGAGCACCAACGCAAACGGGATTAAGATGCCCAAGCCAACCGACCACAAAATAGTCAGCAGATATTTCTCTAGGTATAGCACGGCAAGCACGATACCAAGGTTGCCTGAAAGCTGTGCGAGCTGCTCGGCGACCGGCGTTCCCGTATCACCAGGCAGCGCGGTAATGCCCGCAGACAGCGCCACGCACGAGGTCGTGAGCGCCAATACGTTACCTTTCTTTTGATCGATGACCTCGATGGTAGAGTCCCAAGTTTTGGTATCGGCGAAATGCGGTCGCGCTACAAAGCCCGACAGCAACGCCAGCACCACGAGCGCAACGATAAAGCCAATCTGCAGCTTTTTGTTTGCGCACACGACATCGGACAGGCTGGGCTGCAGCTCGGTTACCGTCGTGTGCTCGGTTATCTGGACAGGACGCCCATGAGCCATCTCGTGCGCGTCTCTTTTTTGTATTGACCCGTTATCCGGCATTTGGATACCTCCTCAGTCCGGCGTTTAATGCGAAAGGAAGTATACCCACCGAGCAAAAATCGAACGGGAGGACCAACGGAGCGCAACAAGACTGTCCCCAATGACTATCTCGGGATGAGTTGCGGTGGAATAGGGATTGTTTTGTGCCCGCCGGCCCCTATCCAGTCCCTATTTCACCGCAACTTGAAGTAGAACAGGAAAAGCCCTGCCGCGGGTAGCAGCAGAGCTTTTGGAAGGGGACTTGGTTGTGAGGGCTCGTTAGGCGAGCTTGGCCTCGAGCTCGGCGATGCGCTTGTAGGCATCGATGGTAAAGCGGGCCTGCTTCTCCAGGATCATAGTGGTCATGAGGGTGTCCTGAGCGTGAGCCATGATGAAGGTCATCTCCATCTCGCCACCGCCGGCCTCCTGCGAAAGCAGCTTGGTCTGCGTGTCGTGGGCACCGATGAGCGCATCGCTGGCATCCTTGTGCAGCTGCTCGGCCTTCTCAAAGTCACCCTCGCGAGCAGCATCGAGCGCTGCAAGCAGATCGGTCTGGGCGTCACCTGCGTATGCGACAATCTCGAATCCAACCATCGAGATTTCTTCTTTGGTTGCCATATTGCGTTCCTTTCACATATGAACCAATGGAGAGCATCGCGTCCGGGCATACGCGCTGCGTTCTGTATGGCAGAAACATTAACATTCAAACAAAAAAGAACAGCGCAAAACGTAATTTCAAGCTATGAACGGTCAGTTTTCGCCCGTGAACGGTTTTTAAACCAATCTGAACAATATCGAACACAATTAGCGGAAACCCAAACAGACCCGCGCCCTAGCGCCAATCGCGCACCGTATCGCCCTCGACGAGCACGCCCGGAAACAGCATGTGCTCCACACCGGGCGCAACGCCCTCGGCGCCGGCAATCTTGTCAACCGCCCACATGCCGACGCGCTTGTTGTCAAAGCGCACCGTGGTCAGGCGACAATCGGGCACGATATCGCCCAGGCTGTCATCAACACCCACCACGCTCACGTCCTGGGGCACGCACTTCCCGCGCGACTCGAGCCCACGGATACAGCCATATGCCATGGCATCGTTGGAGGCATAAATGGCCGTGCAGGTCGGATCATCCGCCAGAGCCTGGCCTGCGGCATACCCGCTCTGTGCCGTCCAGTCGCCGCGCACGAGCTGCGGGGGCTCAATGCCATGCGCGCGCAATGTCTCGCGCCAGCCTTCCTCGCGCCGCATGCCCGAAAGCGAGCGCTCGGGGCATGAGATAAAGTGCACAGTCTTGTGCCCCCTCCCCAGCAAATACTCGACCACCTGGCGCGAGCAATCGAACTGGTCGTTATCGACCGTTGAACAGAGCGGGTGCTCCAGCATGGTAACGAGCACCGTCTGCATGCCGGGCAGCGGCTCGAAGGTTCCAAAGTCCGCCGGCATGCGGTTCATAATCACAACCATGCCATCCACCGGCAGTGCGCTCATGCGCGACGATGCGCTCTCGAGGGTATACGGATGCCCGTCTACTTTAGTGAGGGTGATGGCATAGCCATGTTTGTCGGCCGCTGCGGCAAAGCCCTCCATACGGTCGAGATTGCCGGTGCCGGTAATGTTGAACATGGCGACGCCGACGGTCTTAAACTTACCGCGGCGCAGCGATCGACCGGCAAAATTGGGGCGATACCCCAGCTCGCGCATGGCGGCACGCACGCGTTCCTTGGTCTCGGGGCGCACGCTGGGCGAATCGTGCACCGTACGCGAGACTGTCTGCTCCGAGACGCCCGCGAGGCGCGCTACGTCTTTGACGGATACCGATTTTTTAACAGCGGCCATAGGTCGATCTTTCTATGTCAACGATGCCATTGATGGCACCTTGCGCAGTCATTTTTACCGCCTTCAAGTATATCCAACGCCTCCCCCACCATACGCTCACCACCCAAAACCTACCGTTCACCGACATTTTTGCTTCCCCAAACGGCTTTTGTCGACCAAATGTTAACGTTGCCATTGTGCAAACACAGAGCCACCGGGCGGCTCAAACGTTTACGCGTAAGGAATCGACGGTTCGCAGGCACAGGAACCACCGGTTCGCGTCTTTTTTTGTGTCGCAAAATGGCAACGTCAACATTTTGGCAACCGAACGTCAAAAGCTACCATCGTTGCCAACCCACCGACTCTTAGGAGCTTTGCATGGAGCAACTCATCGCCATCATCGAAAAGGGGCAGCCCTTTTTCAACGCGATCGCCCGCAACAAGTACCTCAAGGCGATCCGCGACGGTTTTATCTCCGTCATCCCCATCATCATCTTCTCGTCCATCTTCTGCCTGGTAGCCTCGGTCCCCAACATCTGGGGTTTCTACTGGCCCGATGACATCAACAACGCCCTATGGAAGTGCTACAACTACTCCATGGGCATCCTGGCCATCGCCTGTGCCGCCACCACGGCCAAGCACTTCGCCGACGCTCAGAACCGCGATCTGCCCAAGAACAACCAGATCAACTTCATCTCGTGCATGTGCGCGGCCATCATCGGCTTCTTGCTCCTTTCGAGCGACACGATCGCCACGGACGCTGCCAGCGGCTTCAACACCACCTACCTTGGTTCCAAAGGCCTGCTGACCGCCTTTATCGCTGCGTTTGTGACCGGCATCATCTACAAGTTCTTCATTAAGCGCAACATCACCGTCAAGATGCCCGAGCAGGTTCCGCCCAACATCTCGCAGACCTTTAAGGACATCATCCCCTTCTCCGTCTGCATCACCGTCTTTTGGGTCTTTGACATAGCCTTCCGCGCTGCTTTTGGCTTCTGCTTTGCCCAGGGCGTCATCCAGGTGTTCCAGCCCCTGTTCACCGCTGCCGACGGCTACATCGGCCTCGCTGTGATCTACGGCGCTATGAGCCTCTTCTGGTTCGTGGGCGTCCACGGCCCCTCGATCGTCGAGCCCGCCATCGCCGCCGCCCTCGTTGCCAACATGACCGACAACCTGGCTGCGTTCCAGGCCGGCCAGCACGCTTCCGCTGTCCTGACCCAGGGTGCCCAGTACTTCGTCGTCTGCATGGGCGGCACCGGCGCCACGCTCGTCCTGGTCTTTATGTTCTGCTTCCTGGCCAAGTCTCAGGAGATGCGCGCCGTCGGTAAGGCCGCCATCGTCCCCGTCTGCTTTGCCGTCAACGAGCCGCTGCTGTTCGCCGCGCCCATCGTGCTCAACCCCGTCTTCTTTGTCCCGTTTGTCTTTGCCCCGATCGCCAACATCTGGATCCTCAAGATCTTTATCGACTTCTTGGGCATGAACGGCTTTATGTACACCCTGCCTTGGACCGTCCCCGGCCCCATCGGCACCATCATGGGCCTGGGCTTCCAGCCGCTCGCCTTTGTGATGCTCGCCCTTATCCTGGTCGTCGACTTCGTTCTGTACTACCCGTTCTTCCGTGCCTATGACGCCCAGAAGTGCGCCGAGGAGGCCGAGATTTCCCAGGAGGAGCTCGCAGCCAAGAACGCCGAGAAGGCTGCTAAGCTCAACGATGCCTTCCAGGGCAAGGCTGACGCCAAGAGCGTTGCCGCCGGCGCTGCTGCCGAGGCCGTGAAGTCCGACGTCGCTCCCGCCGCCACCGAGGCAACGACCGCCAGCGACCTCAACGGCAAGCGCGTGCTCGTGCTCTGCCAGGGCGGCGGAACCTCGGGCCTGCTCGCCAACGCGCTGGCCAAGGCCGCCAAGGAGCGCGGCATCAATCTTGAGACCGCTGCCGAGGCCTATGGCAACCATGTCGACATGCTCCCCGACTTTGATTTGGTCGTCCTGGCCCCGCAGGCCGCCAGTTACCTGGCCGACCTGCAGAAGGACTGCGAGCGCGTGGGCAACAAGTGCGTCGCCTGCCGCGGTAAGCAGTACATCGAGCTTTCCCAAAACGGCGATAAGTCTCTCGCCTTCGTAAGCGAGCAACTCTCGAAGTAAGTAACGCTCAGGGCCAGCCGACCATCCAAGACCGGCTGGCCCTTCGATTTAGACGATTGGATATTTCATCATGTCCGTTAACCCTGCTAGCGTCACCAACCCGCCCGCGCAGTTTCCCGAGGACTTTGTCTTTGGCGGCGCTACCGCTGCCTACCAGGTAGAGGGCGAGACCCGCACCCATGGTAAAGGCAAAGTCGCCTGGGACGACTTCCTGGAGGCCCAGGGGCGCTTCTCCCCCGATCCCGCTTCGGACTTCTACAACCAGTACCCCGTCGATTTGGAGCTGTGCGAGGAGTTCGGCATCAACGGCATTCGCCTCTCTATCGCCTGGAGCCGCATCTTCCCCAACGGTACCGGTGAGATTAACCCCGAGGGCGTGCAGTTCTATCACGACCTCTTCGCCGAGTGCCATAAGCACCACGTTGAGCCGTTTGTCACGCTGCATCACTTTGACACGCCGCTGTCCCTCTTTGAGAAGGGCGACTTCCTCAACCGCGAGACCATCGACGCCTTTGTGGACTTTGCTACCTTCTGCTTTAAGGAGTACGCCGACCAGGTGACCTACTGGTTCACCTTTAACGAGATCTGGGCCGACGCCTCCAACACCTACATCGAGGGCACCTTCCCCGGTGGCGTCAAGGCGCATCTGGCCGAGGCCTTCCAGTGCGAGCACAACATGATGCTCGCCCACGCCAAGGCCGTGCTGGCCTTCCACAACGGCGGCTTTAAGGGCAAGATCGGCGTCATTCAGTCGCTGGAGTTTAAGTATCCGCTCAACGAGAACGACCCCGCCGACATCAAGGCCGCCAACAACGAGCACGTGCTGCAAAACCAGTTCTTGCTCGACGCCACCTTCCGCGGCGACTATGCGCCCGACACCCTCGAGTGCGCCAACCGCCTGGCTGCCGTCTCAGGCGGCACCATCGAGATCCTAGACGAGGATCTGGAAATCATGCGCGAGGCCGCGCTCTACAACGACTACCTGGGCGTTAACAACTACCAGTGCCGTTTCTTGAAGGCTTACGATGGCGAGAACGACCTGCACCACAACGGTACGGGCGAGAAGGGCACCGGCCGCTGGCGCGTCAAGGGCATTGGCGAGCACGTGAACAAGCCTGGCATCCCCACCACCGACTGGGACTGGATCATCTATCCCGAGGGTCTGTTCGATCTGCTCGTCTACATTAAGCAGCGCTACCCCAACTATAAGCAGATCTTCATCACCGAGAACGGCATGGGCTACAAGGACCCCTACAAGGACGGTTTTGTGGACGACCAGCCGCGCATCGACTATATCGAGCAGCACCTGCGCTGGTTGCTCAAGGCCATGGAGGTGGGTGTCAACGTGGGCGGCTACTTCCTGTGGAGCCTGCAGGATCAGTTCTCCTGGACCAATGGCTACAACAAGCGTTACGGCTTCTTCTACGTTGACTTTGAAACCCAGAAGCGAACGCCCAAGGCAAGCGCATACTGGTATAAGCACGTGGCGCAGACCCGTCGTCTGGACTAAAGACTAGCGGGGTTGCCTGCCCACATAACCTGTCCCCATTTCTCAGCCGGGGGCGGCACGTCACACGGCGCGCCGCCCCCGGTCTTTTTGTTTTTGGGCTGGTCGGGAGCCGTTTGTCTCGATCTGTAACATCTAGCCGAGTTTTTTGGTCCTAGCTGTTACAGATTGAGACGAACAGGATTGCTCTTTCCGAAGAATCTAAATCTGTAACACGTAGCCCGCTTTTGACCGTCTACCTGTTACAAATCGAGACAAACGGAGTAGGACCTAACCCCGTATGTCCCTAACAGTCGAGCGTTCGACCAGCGTACTCGGCACATGAATCGCCTCGATAGACGAGCTCTCTCCAATCGCCGCCTCAAACGCAAGCTTACCGACACCGCGCAAATCAAATCGCAGCGTCGTCAGCCGATTGTGAGGAACAAGTCCCTCGAGTGCGTCGTCGATACCAACCACGCTCACGTCGTCGGGCACGGACAGGCCCGCGTTCTCGAGCGCGGCGATAACGCCCAGCGCCATCTGGTCATTTGCCGCAAGCACGGCAGTCGGCGCCTGCGACCCGCCGGCAAGCACCTCGGCCGCAATCCGCTCTCCCATGGCGTACCCACTGTCCGCACTCCAATCGCCACGCAGCATCGGAGCGGCATCGACATGAGCACGACCCAGCGTATCGCGCCAACCGGCCTCACGAAAACGCGAGGAAATCGAGTTTTCCGGACCCGCCACAAACCGCATATTCGAGTGACCATGTTCCAGCAGATAATTGGTCAACAGCTCGCACGAACCATACTGGTCGGAGTCGATCGTCGTGCAGCGCGGATGCGCATACATGGACAGGATGACCGTTCGCACTCCCGGCTGGGGAACAAACTCCTCAAAATCGGGAGCCATGCGGTTCATGTTGAGAATCATGCCGTCGACGGGTCGCTCGACCATGCGGCGCGAGGCATCGGCAAGTGTATAGGGCTTGTCGCCGCCCATCTCGATCATAGTGACGGCAAAATCGTGCTCGCGCGCCGCTTGCATGATACCCTCGAGCGTCGCCAGGTTACCGACACGTGTGATGTTGTACATGCACAGGCCAATAGAACGATACGACCCGCCGCGCAACGCCGCTCCAGCAAAATTGGGACGAAAGCCCAGCTCTTCCATGGCGGCCAGCACACGCTTGCGCGTCTTTTCCGTCACGTTGGGCATACCGTTGACCACGCGAGACACAGTCTGGCGGCTCACGCCAGCGAGCGCCGCAACCTCTGCCGCGCTCGCCGAACGACCATTCCTTGTCTGCTGAGCCATGCCTTCCACGCTAACCTGCTTCCCAACTATTCCCCGCGCCCATGGCGCATCGTACATACATCGATAACGTGCTCATGATACCCGAGCCATATACCACAACATGAAAACTTCTGTCAATCAAAACCGCTTACCGAACAAATACAACCGTTCGCGGCTGTTTGAAGTTGTTTTGTTTCTATACATCCCAGCCGGATGTTAACGTGCTCATTGTCAAATGTTCACGTGCTCATTTTGGTTCTAATCATTTTAAGATAGTGTTTATCGGGCTTTTTCACCGCTGAACGCTAACCAGGGAGCCTCCTGAGCGCAAACGCACAATATCGAACAGCGAGACGAGAGGGTGTATGCATATGTCTTTGCTAAACCGCGTACAGCAGCTGCCGAAGGGCTTTGTTTGGGGCGCCGCAACCGCCGCGTACCAAACGGAAGGTTCCACGAAGGTGGCAGGCAAGGGTAAGACCATGTGGGACGATTACCTTGTCGCCCAGGGTCGCTTTTTGCCCGACCCGGCCAGTGATTTCTACAACCGCTACGAGGAGGATATCCGCCTTTCTGCCGAGCATGGACTCAACGCCATCCGTGTGTCCATCGCCTGGACCCGCATCTTCCCCAACGGCGACGATGCCGAGCCCCTCGCCGAGGGCGTTAAGCACTACCACGAGCTGTTCGCCTGCTGCAAAAAGTATGGCGTCGAGCCCTATGTGTCCCTGCATCACTTTGACTCCCCCGCCGCCCTGTTCAACCAGGGCGACTGGCTCAACCGCAAGACCGTCGACGCCTATGTGCGCTATGCCGAGTTCTGCTTCCGCGAGTTCCGCGAGGTCAAGAATTGGTTCACCATCAACGAGCTCATCAGCCTCTCGCACTCCCAATACATCCAAGGCAACTTCCCGCCCAACCATCACTTTGATGTGACGAGCGGCATCCAGAGCCAGCACAACGAGCTCGTTGCCCACGCCCGCGCCGTCAACCTGTATAAGGATCTTGACGAGACCGAGCACCTGGGCGGACGCATTGGCATGGTCAACGTCCTGACGCCGGCATATCCTGCCACAGACTCGCCCGCCGACCAGCACGCCGCCGACCTGTACAACGCCTTCTACACCGACTTCATCATGGACGGCGCCTTCCTGGGTCACTACTCCGCGCGCACCCTCTCACTCATCAACGAGATTCTGCGTGCCAACAACGCCACGCTTACGGTTGAGGACAGCGACATGGAGGAGCTCGCCAAGGCGGCGCCCCGCAACGATATGTTCGGCCTCAACTACTATCAGTCGGCGTTTATCGCCGCCTACGATGGCGAGTCCACCAACAGCTTTAACGGCACCGGAGACAAGGGCACCTCGTGCTTTAAGTTTAAGGGCGTCGGGCAGCAGGTCGATATGCCGGGTATCCCCACCACCGACTGGGATTGGCTCATCTACCCGCAAGGCCTCTACGACACGCTCAAGCACATCAGCGCCACCTATCCCAACCTCCCCGTCATCTATATCACCGAAAACGGCCTGGGCCACAAGGACCCCGAGCCCGACGCAAACGGCATCGTCGCCGATCCCGAGCGCATCGACTTTGTCGACCAGCACATGGAGAAGGTGCTCCGGGCGCGCGCCGAGGGCGTCGACGTCCAGGGCTACTTTATCTGGAGCCTGCAGGACCAGTTCTCGTGGGCCAACGGCTATAACAAGCGCTACGGCCTGTTCTACATCGACTTCGACACGCAAAAACGCTACATCAAGCAGTCGGCACTCTGGTACAAGGAGCTCGCCGACACTATGGCGGACGCGCAGTAGCGCATCGCCTCGCTTTCCCCCGAGAGGGGAGCGGCCCTATGCGATACAAACCCAGCCGCTCCCCTCTCTCCCCCTGGGACCGACCCCGCCTGCACCCGGGCTTTTAGCAAGCGGGAGACCATATAGGTTTTCAACGTCCATGCCATTAAGATTTCATGCAAAGAGGAGCGTGAACTATGGAATCGATCGTTAAGTTCTTGGAGAAAGGTCAGCCGTACTTCGACAAGGTCTCTAAGAACATCTACCTTCAGGCCATTAAAGACGGCTTTTTGGCAGCAATGCCCATCATCCTGTCTTCTTCTGTCTTCCTGCTTATTTCGACCCTGCCGGGCGTTGTCGCCACGGTCGGCGGCTTTACGCTGCCCGACTGGTGGAACGTCGACGTCGTGAACTTCTGCAACAAGGTTTACAACTTCACGATGGGCGTCGTGGGCATCATGGTCGCCGGCACCACCGCAAGCGCGCTGACCGGCTCCAAGAACCGCCGCATGCCTGCTGGCAAGGCCATCAACGCCACGAGCACCATGGTCGCCGCCATGTGCGCTATGCTCATCTTGGCCGTTACCCAGACGAGTGCCAAGATCGACGGCGCCGATGTCTCGGTGTTCTTTACCGACAACATGGGCACCAAGGGCCTACTGAGCTCCTTTGTCGCCGCATTTGCCACGGTCAACATCTATGCCTTCTGCATTAAGCGAGACATCACCATCAAGCTGCCCAAAGAAGTCCCCGGCGCCATCGCCCAGAACTTCCGCGACATCTTCGCCTTCAGCTTCTCCATCCTGTTTGTCGCCGTCATCGACGTTATCTGCCGCACCTGCTTGGCCGTCCCGTTTGCCAACGTCATCTCCACGCTGGTGAGCCCGCTGTTCGCCGCTGCCGATTCCTACGCCGGCCTCGCCCTCATCTGGTTCATGATCCCGCTGTTCTGGTTCATGGGCATCCACGGCCCCTCGGTCGTTAAGCCTGCCCTCAACGCCGCGCTGTTTGGCAACATCACCACCAACCTCGCCACGCTGCAGGCCGGCGGTCACCCCGCCCTCGCCCTGACCGAGAACTTCGGTAACTACATCGGCGAACTCGGCGGCACCGGCGCCACGTTCATTGTCCCGATCATCTTCCTGCTCTTTATGCGCTCCAAGCAGCTCAAGGCCGTCGGCAAAGCCTCTGTCGTACCCGTGATGTTCGCCGTCAACGAGCCGCTGCTGTTCGCCGCGCCCATCATCCTCAACCCGTACTTCCTGATCCCGTTCCTGTTTGCCCCCGTGGCCAACGTCCTCATTGGTAAGTTCTTCATCGACTTTTTGGGCATGAACGGCTTTATCTATGCCATGCCGTGGGCACTCCCCGGACCGATCGGCACCTTCATCGACACCAACTTCCAGCCGATCTCTCTGGTCCTGGTTGTCGTCCTGCTGGTCGTTGACTTCTTGATCTACTACCCGTTCTGCAGGGCCTACGACAACGTCCTGTGCAAGCAGGAGGCAGAGACCCTGGCCGAAGAAGAGGCCGAGGAGACCAAGGCCGTCAAGACCGCTGCCGCCCCCGCCGTTGAGGCTCCTGTTGTCGAGACCGCTTCTGCCACTGAGGCCTCCGCAGCTCCGTCCGCCCTTAAGGGCAAGGATCTGAGGGTTCTGGTTCTGTGCGCTGGCGCCGGCACCTCTGCACTGCTCGCCAACGCGCTTAAGGAAGGCGCCGACGAACTGGGCATCGACATTACCGCCAACGCCGGTGCCTACGGCAGTCACTACGCCATCATGGACCAGTACAACGTCATCGTCCTGGCTCCGCAGGTTCGCACCTATTACAACGAGATGAAGGCCGACACCGACCGCCTGGGCATCACGCTGCTGTCGCCCAAGGGCAAACAGTACATCGACCTCACTAAGGATCCCAAGGGTGCCGTCGCCTGGATCGAGGAAAACCTCGAGGCATAAAACGCTGACGCCACCTGCCGCTCGCAGAAAAAAATGGCCCGTGCATCGATGCGTGATGCGCGGGCCATTTTGTTTAGACCGCACCCGTCCTCCTGTTCATCTTAATCTGTAACATCTAGCCGAGTTTTTGGGTCCCAGCTGTTACAGATCGAGGTGAACGCACAGGCCAAGCCAAAAATCTCAATCTGTAACATGTAGACCGCTTTTGACCGCTTAGATGTTACAGATCGAGACAAACAGATGGGTCAATCCAATCAATCTAGATCTGTAACACCTGGCTGGTCATTTCACTCCTAACTGTTACAGATCGAGACAAAGATGATGGCTGGGTAGACAAAATCTCAATCTATAACACCTAGTCGAGTTTTCGGGTCCCACCTGTTACAGATTTAGACGAGCAGGCCGAGCACGTCTACGCCCGCAGATCCCTTACGCTGGAACGCTCGACCAACACGCCCGAGACGAGCGTACGACTTCTGGAGCTCGGGGCTTCCAGACCTGCGACGACCTCGTTAAGCGCACGGATGCCCAGTTCGCGGTGGCGAAACTTCACCGACGTCAGAATCGAGTTGGGAATCGTCTTGTAGAGCTCATCGTCGAAGCCGATCACGGACACGTCGTCGGGCACATTGAGCCCTTTGTCACGTAGAGCCATCATCACGCCGTTTGCCATGCAGTCGTTAGCAGCGAGGACCGCCGTGCAATCGGGCTTATCGGCAAGCACAAGGCCCGCGGCATAGCCACTATCCGCATTCCAATCGCCTTGCAGAGGCTCGGGCGGCTCAATGCCACGTGCCTCGAGTGCCGCTCGCCAACCTTTCATACGGCACTGGCTCGACAGTGACTCTTTCTTACCAGAGACGAAGTACACGTTCTTGTGCCCGTGGTTCAAGAAGTACTCGCACGCCATGCGCGCGCCGCCCTCTTGGTCGTCACTGACGGTAGAGCAGGTAGGATGTTCCATCGGTGTGATAATCACCGTCTTGAGGTCTTTCGGCGCCTCAAAGGTATCAAAGTCATCGACCATCTGACGCAGGTTGAAGATCATGCCATCAACAGGCAACTGCGACATTCTGCGCGCCGCATCGGCAAGAGTCATCTTCTCACCTCCGCACTTCTTAATCATCGTGAGCGCAAAGCCGCGTTCTTCGGCGGCATCGGCGATACCGTCAATCATGTCCACGGCACCGCCCGACAAGTGAAACAGCACGACGCCGATGCACCCGTAACGGCCCAACTTGAGTGAACGCGCGGCAAAGTTCGCCCGGAACCCGAGCACCTCCATTGCCGAATGAACCTTATCGCGCGTCGACTCGCGCACGCTATCGGGCTCGTTGATCACGCGCGACACCGTCTTGAGAGAAACACCCGCGGCAATCGCCACATCGTTCATCGAGACGTTTTTCTTGTCCATCGTTGCCACTGCTTCTCCACTCGGTTCTCTATCGCTTGTTTTTTGCGTTCTAGCATACACTACCTGCCTGACTGATAAATCAACCATTCACCGGACAATATCGACCGCTCGCCCGTATATCCTTGTTGCACTTCCAAAAATGTCTTACGTTGTCATTAACGAAATGACAACGTTGTCATTTCGCAATGCCTTCCTTAGCAGGAAGGTTTCCGGGCAGTCCTGACCATCCATCGACGACCAGTTCCATCCACATGCATCGCGCATCAAGTAGCAAAGGAGCTCTATGGACGCCATCGTAAAGATGCTCGAAAAGCATCAACCGTTCTTTGAGAAGATCTCGAGGAACATATACCTCCAGGCCATCAAGGACGGATTCCTTGGGTGCATGCCCATTGTCCTCACCTCTTCGATCTTTCTGCTCATTGCCACCCTTCCCGGCGTAGTCGGCGTCACGCTGCCCCAGCCGCTCATCGACTGGTGCAACAAGCTCTACAACTTCACCATGGGCGTCATGGGCATCATGGTTGCCGGCACCACTGCCAAGAACTTCACGGCCTCCATGAACCGTCGCATGCCCGCCGGCAAAGTGCTCAACGACGGTTCCACCATGGTGGCCGCCCAGTGCAGCATGCTGCTGCTCGCAGTCACGCAGTTCACCACCAAGTTCGACGGCTCCGAGCTTTCGGTCTTCGATTGCACCAGCATGGGTACGCGCGGTCTGTTCTCGGCCTATATCGCCGCGTTCATCACCGTGTGGGTCTATAAGTTCTGCGTCTCTCGCGATCTGACCATTAAGCTGCCCAAGGAGGTCCCGGGCGCCATCGCTCAGAACTTCCGTGACATCATCCCCTTTGGCGGCGCCGTCATCATCTGCGGCATCATCGATGTCGTCGTGCGCAACCTCATGGGCGTTCCGTTCTCCGAGCTGCTTATTAAACTGCTCTCCCCGCTCTTTACCGCTGCAGAAACCTATCCTGGCCTTATCCTTATCCAGGCAGCCACCGCGTTCTTCTGGTTCATCGGTGTCCACGGTCCTTCGATTGTCCAGCCGGGCATCGACCCCATCCGTCTTGCCAACCAGGCCGAGAACCTGCAGGTTCTGCTGGCCGGTGGCCACCCCGCCCACTCCCTCACCTTTAACATGTCGCTCGTGGGTGAGTTCGGCGGCACCGGCGCCACGTTCATCGTGCCGCTTCTGCTGATTCTCTTTATGAAGTCCAAGCAGCTCAAAGCCGTCGGTAAGGCCTCGATTGTTCCTGTTGCCTTCGCCGTCAACGAACCGCTGCTCTTTGGCGCGCCGATGATCCTTAACCCCTACATGCTCATCCCCTTTGTTGCCGCCGGCTGCGTCAACGTGAGCGTTGCCAAGTTCTTTATCGATAACGTGGGCATGAACGGCTTCTCCTTCGTGGTGCCTTGGGCTACCCCTGCCCCCATCGGCATCTTCATCACCACAAACTTCCAGCTTATCGCCCTGGTGTTTGTCGCAATCATCATCTTGCTGGACCCCATCACCTCCCTGCCGTTCTTAAAGGCATACGATAAGCTGCTCTGCGACCAGGAGGCCGAGCGCGCCGCCGAGCTGGGTCTCGAGTCCGATGGTG
>ERZ779850.2275-NODE-2275-length-16066-cov-10.961214_pt1 | contig 16066 bp, 9 predicted proteins | sample MGYA00511249_ERZ779850 | MGnify/ENA primary metagenome ERZ779850 (study PRJEB29588, sample SAMEA2162475) | human gut metagenome | biome: human gut; feature: human-associated habitat; material: faeces | place: Denmark | collected 2008/2010 ...
CCGAAAATGTCTGCCAGTTCCTGAATGCAGTAAAAGAGAAGAATAAAATTCCGTCTAACCCAAAATCCGAAGAAGAATGATTGCGAAAGCCAAAGCCATATCGCACGGTATAAACGACATCCGTTACATTACCGGCGAATCACAGCACAAAAAACATCCGGAGAAGATTTATCGGGTATTGGACAACCTATTGCCCTCAGAACCGGACGCTATGGGGATATGGAACTCCATGCAATTGACCCTATCCCAGCATCGACCGATAAAGAACTCCGTTATCAGAATCGAGCTGAGTCCTTCGCCCGAACATACCCAGTTCTATGACATAGAGGACTGGCAAAAGCTCTGGCACGACTTTGCTGAGGAGTTCGACAAACAAGTGATTATCGGCAAGGACGGAAAAGTCCGTTCTTGCCAAACCAATTTGGCTAATAGCAAATACTCGGTTTGGCTGCATACGGAATCTAAAGGCGAAGTCCCCCATCTCCACGCTGCGATTTGCCGTTTGGATGAAAATGGCAATATCAACAATGACCACAACATTCATCTTCGAGCACAACGTGCAGCCGAGCGAGTGGCAAAGAAACGTGGCTGGACGACTGCAGCACAAATCCGAAATCTCAACATTCCACAAGTAAATCGGGACTGCATGGAGGTGCTGAAAGCAATGCCATTGTGGTCATGGGATGACTACAAGAATGCTCTTATACGGAAAGGTTATACCGTCCATGAAAGGGAGGACAAGAAAGGTCTTCTCCGTGGATATGCTCTCATGAATGGAAACACCAAATACAAGGCTTCAGAATTGGGAATCGGCAGGAACCTGATGGTCTCGAAACTTCCTGCAACATGGAAGAGACTGCACCATCAGCCAACTTCCGTCATTAGAAATAATACTTCCCAAACCGTTCAACAGGTAGCGACACATAAGGTTGCCCCTATTGACTATACCCAATATCTCACATATAGTCAGGATATGATTTCCTATGTCCTCAGTCATGAAGGCAAGGATTACAAATTCTATATCCCAGAAAAAGTACTTGACTGTTTCAATGACGAATTTGATTACAGGTTTATTGCCAACTGTCAGGAACTTACCGATATGGCAGTAGCTATATTTGTCGGACTGATAGATACCCCCAACGTAACAACCGGTGGAGGTGGTGGAGGCTCACAAAGCGACCTTCCGTGGAGAGACAAGGATGAAGACAATTTGCAATGGGCTCGCAGATGCGCTCATGCCGCCAGTCGTTCGTTAGGAAAGAAACTGAAAACAGGATTAAAACGATAAGCCCATGAAACCGAACATGAAAAAGAAATTCGATTTTTCCGCGGAAATGAGTGAAGCGGAAGCCATAAAAGCCACTCCCAAGAATGAATATCTGGAGGAAGAAAAGCAGTTACTCGATATCAACGCAAAGGAACTTGTCAGCCTGAATGACAACGTATATAAGCTGAGAACAGAAGTTGAAAATCTATCCGACTCTATACATGAGTGCAAACCTATTATTTCTGAAGAAATACAGAAGTTAGCAGTAGAATTCGGTGCGACCCTTCTATACAATTTTCTCAGCCAGATTGAGAGCAAATGTAAGGAAGCCGAGCGAAGAATAAAGAAAGCCAGCAATGCCATCCCCATCCCAGATACGGCATTCTACATTTTGATTACCATTGTAGTTGCTCTATCTTCTTTTTTCGTGTGCATGATAGTAGCTAATGCAGAGATTTTGCATTCCGGATTGATTTGGAAGGCTGTTATTGGTTGTATTCTTATGGTTGTTTTGGGGATTGGTATTGCTGTAATTATACAGAAGTTTTCGGACAGGGATAAATAAACGAAAAGTCTCAATCGGATAGGAATGCTATCGGTTGAGACTTTATTTTATTCGTTATCAAACAATCCCTTTTCTTTCCATAACTTAATTTCCTTATCGAAATCTGAAAGATATTCTTTATCTTGAATCAAGCGAAATTTGTCATATTCAGCATACGCTTTTTCCTTTGCTTGTTCAGCAGAAATGATACGAGAATCATGAAATTTGTCATAGCCATATACAGTCAGGAAATCATCCAATTGTTTTTTCCAGTCTTCCATAGTAGAAATTATCTGACGTTCCGCACGCGCTTCTGCCAAATCAAGAAACGAGGTTGTCAGACGGTTTAAAGAGATTACTTCTTTATCCGATAAATAATTCTTTGCGATAATCGTATCTGACTTTTGAACTCTTCCTTCCGGTGCATTTTTCCATGTAGTAAGTCCCATATGAGGCATTTCTGCATCTGCTCTTGTATATACGATTTCAGCAGCAGTTTGATGAGTAACCGCCCAATGCATCATATTTTGCACCATTTTAAAGAATAGCTGAGTCGTCTCGGCCTTAGGATCATAATCGGAACTACATTCTGCATATACATCAGTGATTTTTTGATAATATCGACGTTCAGAAGCCCGTATTTCCCGGATACGCTCCAATAAGTCATCAAAATAATCTTTACCAAAATATTTTCCTTGTTTCAAACGTTCATCATCCAAAACAAAGCCTTTAACTATCATTTCTTTAAGAACAGATGTTGCCCAGATTTATGTGCTGCTGCACATAAATTTGGTTATGAAGAGTCGGAGATTATGTAAAGAGAAAGGACCGTACTATTAGCAGCCCGGTCCTTTCTACATTTTACTCTACATAATTTATAGGCTTTTAAGCCAATCCAGTAGATTCGTGTCTTTTAGCCAAACAGGTTCATTTGGTTCTTCAGATGTTGGAACAAAAGCATTTGTTATGACTTCCCGTTTACGTTTTGAATCAACTCTTGCATAAATTTCCGTTGTAACGACTGACTCGTGTCCAAGTAGGTCTCTGATATATATCAGAGGCACATCTGCCTGAAGCAAATGCATCGCTCTTGAGTGTCGTAAAGAATGGCAAGAAACCTTTTCGGGTATCAGCGTTGCACTCTCAACTCTTGCTTTTGATACATATTTATTTAGTATGTAAGAGATACCACTACGTGTCAGTTTTCTGCCACATCCGCTTGAAAATAATGGCATCTTTGCTTTCTTAGAATCAAAAAGACATTCATCAGCCATGTACCTTTGCAAATGTAGGACTTGCTGTTCTATTAATGGTACTATTCTGACTTTTTGCCCTTTTCCCATCATTCTTATCGTATAAGGTTTTGTCAACCGAAGACATTCAACGGTCAAGTCAGCTATTTCTTGCACTCTTGCGCCTGTATCATACATGAGAGATAGCAGTGCCATATCACGTCTTCCGCTTTTTGTCAGAAGATTAGGCTGTTTCAATAAAAGCCTGATTCCATCAACCGTGAGGTAGTTAATAGACTTTCTCCCTGTCTTTTTTAGTGGTATTGTGTGGATTTTCAGTCCTTCATTCAAGAAGGTGGGATCTTCATATCCGACATACGAGAAGAACGATCTGAGAGCAGCCAACCTTGCATTTCTTGTACTATCCGAGCATTTATTTTCATTTTGGAGCCAATCAAGGAATGCCACGATATCTTTCCGTGTCAGCTTATCCATAGTCAGCTTATTAACAGAGATGTGTTTTGCATCTTTGTAATACCGTATCAGTAGTATGAAAGTATCTCGATAAGCCAGTATGCTATTGTGACTCATACCTCTTTCTCCCGGGAGATACTTACTCAAGTAATCCGATAAATACTTACTAAAATCAGTCGGTTTCATCTTTGTATAGATTTGGATAGACATTCATGCTTTCTATATCTATGCGTTGTATCAAGTCCGGATACATACTTTCACATAACCTTACATAGTTATTTGTAGACTGTATCGAACTGTGTCCCAAGTATGTTGAGAGTATTGGAAGCGAGCAATATAGGTCGCCTCCTTCATGATGCATTTTCATCAATGAGTGTACGCTGAAGGTATGTCTGAGATCATGCACACGTGGTCCTTGATGTCTACCATTGTGAGGTATGCCAGCATTTTTGAGTATTGTCCTGAACCAGAAATAAATTGTGCCGTCACTCGCACATGGTTTTCCAGATAAAGCAAGAAAAAAATACTCCTTATCCGCGATTATAGGCAGCCGCTCCCGATAACTCTTATATTCACGACATACAGTAGCCACGGAGTCTGAGATGGGAACCAATCTGTCTTTACGACTTTTTGTATCGTGCAGGACTATATATTTTTCTTCAAGGTTGACATCACAGTTTTTCAGACGGATAGCTTCTGTTACCCTTATGCCGGTTCCATACAACAAACGAAAGATGGCAGGAAGCATAATAATTGCCGAATTCATTTTCAGACTGTGTAAAATAAGGTTGTCACATGCAGTGAAGAAACGGTCTATTTCCTCTTCTGTAAAGATGTGGGCTGTAAAACCATTTACTTTTATATTGGGCATTCTTGGAATATAGCATGGTTTGCCAATATCTGACATATATTGGACGAACTGCATGACTACGGTGCAACGTCCTTTATATGTCGAACCTGATTCATGTTTCCGCCTTGTCATCCATTCGTCAAAGATTTCTTTTGTCAATATTGGATATGTAATCTTTTTGCGTACGAGGAATGTGTCAAATTCTCTAATAAGATATTCTGCGGTGCTATACTTATACCCCAGATTTCTTTTCAGTTTTATGAACTCAGTAAAATGCTGAGCCATAATGCTCTCAAAAAGTAGATTACTCATAGAAATGCCCTCCATTTTGCATATAGAATCCATCTGCTACCGGTGGCACATCAAGAGCGCATTGCTTCAGACTTTCAATATCAAGCCGAAGGTACAGCTTTGTGCTTTCACTATCTTTATGACCGAGGATTCCCGTTATTACAGGCAAAACAACCTTTTCTTTTAATAAGATAGTTGCAAGACTATGTCTAAGCGCATGTGGTCCTTGCTTTCGACCGGAGGTATCTATACCAGCATTACGGAATACTTTCTTTACGATCTCATACACTCCTTCTGTCGTAACTGGTCTGAACGGAGATATTCCCTGAACAAATACATGGCAATCGTCACATTCAGGTCGGCCTGACTGAAGATAGTCTATAATAGCCTCTCCAACTTCTCCTGTCAATGGCAACTCTATCGGCTTTTTTGTCTTATATTGTGTAAGGTGTATGTTACATTCATCCCAATTCAGATTACTGAAAGTCAAGCCACATATATCTGATGCCCTCAATCCATATCTGGATAAGAGCATTAATATGGCAAAGTCTCTTTTCCCTAATGGGTCGCACCTGTCAATAGAAGAACAGACGGTGTTGATTTCTTCTCTTGTATATATAGATGGTAACCGCTCCATTTGCCTATATGCATCTGTTGGCAACAGACGAGAAAGATTTATTGCTATCAAGTCATTCTCATGCAAATAGCGCAAATAAAGCCGCAATTCTCTGATTACATGATGTCGGAGAGACTTCTTACTAATGTCAAGTGAGGATAAAAAGTTGTTGATAACTTCAATCGTTAGAGAAGATAATCGAATGACATCATGCTTGTTCATATAATCAAGAAATATGGATAGATAATACCTATCATGCTCTATCGTATAGTTCGAGAACCGTCCACTATTCGTTTTATGGTACAAAAAGTTCAAAAGATGCCGACCAATTTCACTGGCAAAGGACGGGGATAATTTTATTCTCTTTTTTATTACTCCCGTTTGCATATACTCCGTCAGCCATCCAATCCTTGATTTTACTGTTTGTCCCCATTCATAGGAAAAGTCTATTCCAACTTTCTCAAGTTTATGTGCAATATACTTTTCCCCTATTTGAGATGAATAAAATTGGATATTGTGTTCTTCCATATATGGAATCAACATTTTCCATGTGTCTGTCACAGACTTAATAGTACTTTTTTTCAAGCCCTTTTGATGAAGGTAACACGTAGCTTCTTCAATCAAACGACTGACTTGAGTCGTTTGAGGTAATGTTCGATTAATATGACTCATATATATAATATTAGTGGGAGCAACATTACCCCCGACAATATTATGCAAAGAAATCTATAATCTAAATGCTATATTACAACTATTTATAAATCTAACATTACATAATCTCCAACTCTTCATAACCATATTCTAAACTGAGTAGCTTGGTAGCTATTTACACGATAGCCCACAGCTATGATAACGTCCAAATTATAAAACAGTGGTGTGCGTTCCACTTCTCGTTCTCCCTCTGACTGAACTATCCCAATTTTTCGGATAGTTGCCTCTTTAGTGAGTTCGCCTGTTTCGTAAATCTGACCAAGATGATAATTGATGGTTCGTACATCTACCCCAAACAAATCAGCCATGCGCTTCTGCGACATCCAGAATGTTTCACTATTGAAGACTACCTCTATACGCACTTCCCCTTGTCCTGTTTTATATAATAAAATATTAGCAGATAGACTATTATTAATTGATTCAGGAGTAGATATCTCTTGCTTGAAATATTCTCTTGCCATTTGTACTTGTGGCTTCTTTCCATCTGCATTTTCCGCAATAATCAAGCAAGCGATACGAGATAAATGGATATTTTCCACCTTGCGAAAAGAGCCAGAACCAACCTTAACCATTTCAACCGTTTGGTTAAAATGCTCCGATACATTAAATCCTTTATTATTGGCTATCGCAATGGCTTTGTTTATAATACGAGTGAATTTTTGATATGTACTATATCCTAATACAGCACATAAATCCCTTGACGACCAATATTCTTTTCCGCCATCCTTCCGTTTCTTAATCTGTTCGAAATCAGAACTCAAGAATTCAACATTATCTTCTATCATACCAAAATCTTATTCTTTTAAAGTTGCTTTAAATCCTGACACAAAATCTTTATTAATGGAAACTTTCATCGATTACTATTAATCACTAGCAAACATCACTGATAGTTATAAATTACTCTATTCTTTTGCATTTGATTTAATAATTACGTTTATGGCTTACACGAAGTTTATCATCATCTTCTCTATATGATGAGATATATCCAATAGTTTTTAGCTTCCCTAAAAGCATTTCATTCATGTGATTATTTTCTATAGTAGCCTTTTTTGATTTATCTGTAATACTTCGATAAGAATCGCCTAAAGACTCTATTAATTCTGTCACAATGTCAAAATCATCTCTAAACTTTTCAACCAAGTCTATCAAAAAAGACAATCGCTCTGGCAAATTAGTAGAGGCGACCAAAATGTTCTTCTCTATGTCATAATCAAATTTTTCAATATTGTTTTTCAACACAGGAAGAGTGATATTTGCCAATTCGTTATCCCACACAATATGAGGAAGAAAATGTTGAACTACACTTAGAGCTTTTTCACCGATTACTCTTGGATTTTTCATAAGATGCTTGTATAGCCTCATATCTGTAGGCAACTCCTCTATTTCTATAATACACTCATCCAAATACTTATCTACATAATAAGTAAGTACATCACTATGATTGTCTCTAATTGTTGTCGTATAATATGTGCTATATGGAAGCATATCAGCACAAAGTAACGACTTAAAATGAGCGTTATCTACACTGTTAATATCCGCATCCTTAAATGTAACTCCATCAAAGATTTTGACAAGTTTATCGTATACCAAAATTTCAAAATCTGATGTCAATAAAGCACTGTGTGCCAGTAGTTCTTTCTGAGTATCATCCAATTCAGATATATCTGTTAATTCATCAATATGTTTGGTAATGAATATTCGCAAACTGGAAATCATTACATTATTCTGACTCTCATAAAATGCATATATCTCAGGCCATGCTGGTATAACTATATCAACTTCAATAGCGAACTCCCACTGTATATTGTTAACATCGGAAAGAGAAACTTTATTCTGTTGCCCAGAAAGGTATTTGCGTTTTGTGTCCTCTGTTATATCCTCAGAATTAATAATTTCAAGAATAATTCCCACACTCTCTTTTTTTGCCGTATCTGTAATAAATACATTATTTAGTGCATTGTCAAAACATTCATCTATATAATCTGATATAGATTTAGCTGATTTACAGCTCCTCAGTATTGTAACATTTAAAGGATAATTATCCAATGTTTCCACCCTCTCATTTCGATAATGAACAAATGCGCATACAACATTTTCTGGTGTCAACATATATGCTTTGTTTTCTACAACATACTCAAGCAAACACCTAGACTCTGCATCTATATCTGTAAAAATCAGTTTTCCATTCGACACTATTTGTTTGATTGTATCAAAACCTATGAGATCTACTCTATGAGATATAAATGCGAAGTGTTTATTCAACCAGTTACGACTTTCTTTGGTGGAATGGTTCAATTCGAGGAATCGTAACCAAGACTCGAATAATTCATCGGAATTCTGTTTCACGAAGATCTTCCATAATCCATCAACGATACTGCCCAAATGGTTGAAAAGCGAGCTTGAATCTTCAACTGATTTATAGAAGTCAATCAAAAAGTCCCACTTTTTATTATGCATAATAACTTGTGCTATCGAATGAAGTTTTGAGTTATTTGCTTCTTCAAGATGCTGACAAATACAATCGACCACCTGAATATTCAATATACTTACATCGTTGTAACATTTATCAGGAATGTTTTTTACGCACTGCCCTACTTTATCTATATGATAGTCATACGGCAAACTATGCCGAAGTTTTAATTCAAGGATAAAATCATGGTCGTGCTTATTAATTGACTTACCAAAAAAGAAAGATATATAATCAAAGTAATCTTCATTTATAAGTCCTTCTTTCAAGAAAACTTCAAGCATTTTAGAGACATTGAGTTCACTAAAAATTTTATGCGTCTGCATATCAACATCCAGCAACAGTTCTTGTATTGGAGTAGCATAATGATTATTACGAGATAATTCTAGTATCTTGATTTGTTCACGATATCTTTTTTCCCCTTCTCGCAAGGCTTCTAATCGCTCATGGTAGGTAAAGGTAGAATTAACTATTTTCTCTATTTGACTGAATTGAATATTGCAACTATCTTCAGATGTATCATAATAATATCTAACACCATAATATGTGTTAGTTTGATGCCTCTTAAAACATTGATATCGAAATGAGGATTGCGATATAAAGGAATTAAATAACGTTTCATTTTCTGCGATATCTTCAAGAGGTATAAAATTGTTTTCGACAAAAAACAAAAAGGCATTATTTTCATTTTGTTTTGATAATTTTCTACGATACCCTTCAATATAAATCAGCCTTAATTCTTTTTCTTGTATGGCATGTGTCGCTTCTAAAGATTGAAGTTTTTTAGTTATTCCATTAATACGCTCGTCAATCTGTCTATTGCGCTCAACCAATAATTCACTTTTCTTATGCAAACAATCATACAAAACACCCTTTCCTTTATGCAGATCAGCAAAATCTTTTGGATGGTAGTTTTTATATACAATCATTGCAAGAAGTTTGTTTTGATCAAGTTTCTCATCAAGTTTTTCTCTATATTGGGCATATTCATTGACAATATTCTTCAGTAATCTCATATCGTCAATGAAAAAAGCCAAACTGTCTATTACCTCGACATTAAGATCTGAATAGCCTTTTATCTCTAGTTCCTCTTTCAGTTTGTCTGCCGAGTTTGAAGAATTGATTATTGGGATTACAGTTGTGATATAATCAAAGAATTTAGTACGTTCTTCATCAAAAAACATATCATCTTTAACCGCATAAATGAACGTAACTTTACGCCCCACAGAGTTTGACTGATTCAAGAGTTGATTTACCTCTCTTAACTTAAGAAAAATATCCGTATTATCAAATCTATCTAAATCTTCTATAATCACAACATTATAATCAGTAACCTCAAAGAAATAGACAATCTCATCCATGTGCTTATTGAAAACGGATGTATCTTCTTTGTTTTCTTTTAATTCAATCTCTCCATTCTTTAGATTTAACTTATTCAGTTTACTATTACTCAATGATTTGACAGTCTTTTGAACGAATATTATTGTTGCAACAAATATATATGATAGAGCAAAAATATCAGACCATTTATTTAATACTGGATTACTTAAGCGATTGCAAATCCAATCCACCTCCAAAAATGATGGTTCAAATACAATAATTAAGGCAACAATATAAAATATTATTGCAAAAGATAAAGCATATTGAGCCCAAGTTGATTTATGATAAATCCTTTTTAATCTGGAGTTATAAAGCGTCTCTTGTTTTTCTTTATAAATAAGTTGTTGAAGAATGCTGTATTCAATACGATTATTCATCGTATCAATATCTATTTTATTCTTTTTATCATCTAATGGTGACTTTAGAGTAGCAAGAGATATTGAAAGATATTTGTATTTACGATAGTCTTTCATCAAAGAGCGAAGAATGGAACTCTTACCGGATCCATAAGGACCAGTAAGAGCAATGTTCAATATGTCTTTCTCTTCTAGTTTTCGTGCAAGATTCAAAACACTCCTATACTGCTTCTTATCACTTTCACTATCACGATTAAGCAGAGCAGGAGTTAATGATACTTGTTTATCATCCTCCATCGAATTATTTGCACATATTTTCTTCCAAAATCTCCAGTTCATTTATTTTCAGCTATTTATTAATCATATTTTTCTAGTTTGTTACAGATTGCTATCTATATTAAAGCAACACCAAATTCACGGATTGTTTCTTCGCTATCTCTTCCTGAGACAGATTTGCCTGTCGCTTGCTCTATTCTGTCAAGCAATTGTTTTGCTCGATCTATGAAATAAGCATTGAAATCATCTAATGCAAGATGAGCATAACTTACCTTATGTGACTCTATAGCTTCCTGTATCTCAACTTGTTTTAATCCCTTATTTGCCATAGTTCCAATATAGGTACTTGGTGCATGTCCTCCTATTGAACGATTGGAAGATGCATAAATTGGAGTCTTATTAATGACAGAATTCCATTTTATACGTGGAAGGTTATTTTTCTCGCAATAAGTTTGAGGGAATATATGATGAATATCAGCATCTTCATCAATGTAAGATGCTATATCCATACGATGACCTGTCATAAAATCAAGTGGTGAATCTTGTAAGATAAGTGCCATAACACCTTTGTACGCTGCACTATTCCTAGTCTGCATGGTCAATAAACGAGTTGGTTGTATATTGGAACGATATACAGTCTCTGGCATTTCACCACCTTCCATCCAACGGAATACGCCCATTATATCAGTTGCAAATCTAGCTTCATTGGCACCCCCATATAGTTCACCCATTACGCCACACCAATACCAACGAGACAATAATTCCTGTTTGCTTCCAAGATGCAACATTTTTTTATTTTCGTTGTCGTATGCAAAGATTGCAGCAAGTGGAATAAGTTGTGACGAATATGGAAGATCTCTGGAACGGAAAATCCCCTGATGTACTAAGAAATCAGCTGCATCACAGAAACCTTTAATCAAAGCGTCATGATACTTCAAATAATCTTTCAATTCAAGCCTAAGAATGTCTTTTTTCTTACATGTTACAGCCACACGCTCATCATCACCTGAAACCACTCTTTTATAATATGATACCAACAGAGTCATTGCTGCCAAAAAATTAGCGCCAGTGATTTCTTTCAATAGCTCGCCATTTACTTTTTGAGCAAAAATATGACGAATGGTCTCCCAATCTTTTCTCAATTCATGTCCTTCAGCAGCAAATGTAGCTGTGACGAGTTCGAAAACCGTAAGAGGTACACCACCAGTGTTTACATTCTCAAAAATCTGGCAGACAGCTTCTTTCGGGGTTTCTTTATCAAGCTGAATTATAGGTATGTTATACTCTAAAATTGGGCGAAGAATCTGCTGTGAGAAATCACGGAATAAATTTCTATACTCTCTATCACCTTTGTAATAGTCTTCCATATCATAATGCCAATCTTCCGTATCATTATGAGAAAACGTAATATTCAAGGGAAACATCAGGTTCTCAAATTCTTTCTCTCTTGTGGATAAGTCCAGCGTTACATCACGACCAATATTTGTTGTAAGCTGTTTCTTCTCTGATACAGATATGATTGCTTCCAATCTGTCCGCAGTAGAGTCTAGACATTTACGAATATCTAGATAATAATAGCGTTTGATAATTGTATCTCGATTGGTCTCTAATCGAGTATTAGTTGCTTTCTTACTTTTCAAGACCTGATATAAGGTTGTGAGTCGCTGTTGTCCATCGAGCACAAGCCACTCAGGTGTAACTTCTGATATAGAATCCACACCTTCAAATGTGCGATACTTAAAACGGATATGCTCACCACCATTAGCCAAAAACATCGCTGCACCCATTGGGAAGCCAGATGTGATACTTTCTATTAGTTTACATATCTTCGTGTCATCCCAAACCCAACTACGTTGAAAGTCGGGTAATTGAGCCTTACCTTCTTCAACCATTTTTAGAAGGTCATCAAGTTTCTTATCGTGTGATTCAACAGCCATAACAAATTTATTTTATCAACCAATTAATAATACATCTCAATATACTGATAAGCCTTATCAAAAACTTCTTGATCTTTAATCTGGTAGTTAACCCACAGAATAGAACGTAGTTTCTTTTTTATCTCTCGCTGAGCTGTAATGCTTTTAAAAGCATCTTTAAACTTACGTACAATAGCTACCACATTTTCATCTATATCAGCAACTACACGTTCTACAATGATAGGAGTATCCTCAGTTCTAATTGATTCAAACAACTCCGTAAGAGCAGCTTTAGCTTGTTCCCTCTTGTCAAGAGGTTGATTTGAGTTTTTTTCTTCCTCAAGCACTTCTTTAGCAAGGGTGAGCAATCCTCGGAGGAAATCAATACTAGTTATAAGATTTTCCTCCATATGACGGCGCAGTTCATCCAACTTCTCAGCAAATGCCTTGTAATTGGGGTCTCCATGATGCTCTCCTAACCTCAAACGAAGCATTTTTTCCACTTCCAATATCTTTTTAGGATTGTCTTTGGCTTGCTCCAACACCATATCAATTACATCTCCATCTACCACAAGATCCTCAAGTGGAGTCCCAATATCAATTGTATCAATGTTACGATGAATGATTTCAATGGTTTTAGCACCCAATAAAGTCCATATGAGTGATCCTCCGGTACTAACAGGACGTACACTTTGATATACCTGAGCCAGCCAAGTATAATCCGCCTGATAAGCAGCCAGCATTGCATCCGGGCTTACTGTTTCCCAAGCTTTAGCCAATCGTGAAAAATGTTTTGCAAAATTCGTTTTTGTAGACTCATCAAGTAAACATTGCTGGGCAGCTTGCAAACCTTCCCAACCACCGATTGTCCGGTCTACACCAGGGAAAAAGTCAATACACTCTTGCAAAAATTGAGGTATCAACACTTTTATCTCATCAATATTCTTTACAACCGTTTTTACCGTCTCCTCATCAAAAGCAAGGCTTTTGGCTACATTATCAAATACACCAACGAAATCTACAATCAGACCACATTTCTTATCAACATTGTACTTTCTATTCGTACGGCAAATAGCTTGTAACAACGTATGATCCTTCATTGGTTTATCAAGATACATACATTGCAAAATTGGAGCATCAAAACCTGTCAACAGCTTTGAAGTGACAATCACCATTTTAATCGGTGACAATGGATCACGGAATTGGTCAAGAAGTTTTCTTTCTTGTTCTCTATCACGACGGTATGCTTTATACTCATCAGCTTTATCGCCAGCCGTATGCATAACGATAGTGGTTGCATCTTCCGAACCCAAAAGAGCATCAATCGCTTTCTTATATTTCACACAGCAGTCTCGGTTATATACCACGACTTGAGCTTTCATTCCAGTGGGCTCTACATACTCTTTGAAGTGATTTACAATATAACGTGCGACATCGTTAATTCGCTTCTCTGCTGTAAAAAATGCTTCAACAGAAGTTCGTTTTACTAATTCGTTCTTTTCGTCCTCGGATATTTGATCGGTCAGTTCATCAAATTCTTCTTGTAATTGAGTTTCGTTAAGATGCATCTCTACCGGCACTGTTTGGAAATTCAATTCAAGCGTAGCTCCATCTTCAACAGAATTTTGGAAAGTATATTTTGAAATATATCCACCTTTCTCTAAATCCTCATCAGCTCCAAAAGATTGAAAAGTATTCTTATCTCGTTTATTGATAGGCGTTCCGGTAAGGCCAAAGAAAAATGCATTAGGTAATGCATTGCGCATTTTTTGTCCTAAATCCTTTTCCTGAGTTCGGTGTGCTTCATCTACCAATAAAATGATATTATCTCTTTCATTCAGTACACTATCAACATCTCCGAACTTGAAAATTGTCGTTATCAGAATCTTGCGCTGATCCTGCTTGAAAAATGCAACTAACTCATCTTTTGTCTTTGCAGATTCTATATTAGGAATATCAGCACGAGTAAAATCGCCCGTTATCTGATCTTCCAAATCAATACGGTCATCAACGATAACAACTGTGGGAGCATGTAATTCGTTCTGCAAACGTAATTTTTGGGCAGCAAATACCATCAACCATGATTTTCCCGAACCTTGGAAATGCCAAATAAGACCTTTCTTCGGACCTTGTTTCTCTCGATATGTATTTAAGACACGCTGAACAATAGCTTCACCACCTATATATTGTTGATAACGGCAAACTATTTTTATTTTTTTGCCTGATGATGTTCCTGTAAAAACACTATAGTAACGATATATATCAAGCAGTCGGTTTGGTTGAACCAACCCCATTACGTTACTTTTAACCGACTCTATTGTACCATGCTGACGACTTTCATCATTAAACCAAGGTCCCCATTTGTCAACAGGGGCACAGATGCCGGCATATTGAAGTTCTTTACCTTCTGTAGCAAAGGTTAATATATTCGGAACAAACATTTCTGGAATGCTCTTTTCGTAATGCAGCATATCAATGGCTCCGTCAGCCCATGTTATCTGAGGGCGAACAGGAGATTTTGCTTCACCAACACAAACCGGAATTCCATTTATCAGATAAACCAAATCCAAACGTTTACCTCCTTCAACAGAACTACGTGGAAACTCCCATTGATTGGTCACTACACAATAATCTTCGACCGCATCTTCGCTAAAGAATCTGATAGGTATATATTCACCATCCTTTCCAAAAGGCTCTGTGTTTTCATTAAATAATAATGTACGAAAACGGTCATTGGCAGTCACCAATTCATCATAATTACCTCCACAAGTAATAGCAGCACGGAGTTTATAAATAACTTGCTCCGCTTGTTGACGTGTTATTGGATTTAACCTGACAAGAGCTTCCAATAGCCATGATTCAACAAGGACAGAATCAGAACTACGAGGTATATCCTGTGACTTTACATACTGCCAACTACTTTGGGTTGCAGCTTCTATGAGCATTTGCTCCACTGTATTGTCTTCGTTAAACATATCTATGGTTTTTATTGTTATCAATTTAATAATTAAGCGATTTTCCCTAATTCGTCACTCTGTATGTCATTCAAATATACTAAAGCTTTTTGAATGACAGATTTTGATTTATCGGCTTGTGTGAGGACCTCAACAAACAAGATTTGTTCATCCATACTAGGAACAGGAACTTTCATTTTCTTGATATCTGAGAATACGATATCAACTTGATTTGTAGAACCAGTTACATATTGCCTGTATATTTCTGCTTGCGTATCATTTAAAGAAAGGTATGTATTAAGCACTTCTGGAAGAATCACTGCTCTATCTGTTGACAAGGCAATCACATGTCCATCATTTATGTAGGTATTATTGTCTGAAGGACAAATAAATACACAACATCGTCCAAGAGTACCATTTCCAGTTGCATTCAAGAGAACATCTCCTGATTCAAGTATTCTCTTCCTAACTGGGATTTCCTCGTTGTGGTATTTTATATTACCCAAACGTTGACCATCCCAATGGATACATGCTTGATTAATCACTAAGACAGAAGAAGATTCAACATATTTTGGCGTTATCCCCTTATTCATGATTGGACAAACCGATTCAAGGGTTTGCTTATTATGAGTATTATAATACATCTCGATAAATTGCGATTTGAAGTCGCCAAATTTTGATTTATCGACCTGTTCTGCTATGAAAACGAATTCAAGTTGTTTGTCCATTGGC
>ERZ779850.2279-NODE-2279-length-16037-cov-2.642223_pt1 | contig 16037 bp, 13 predicted proteins | sample MGYA00511249_ERZ779850 | MGnify/ENA primary metagenome ERZ779850 (study PRJEB29588, sample SAMEA2162475) | human gut metagenome | biome: human gut; feature: human-associated habitat; material: faeces | place: Denmark | collected 2008/2010 ...
CTCCCGCTGCCAGCCCCAGCAGCACCGCCGGCATTTCGCCAAGATCATGGTTATATGAGCGGCAGATCTGGGGATCCTGCGTAAACGAGGAACCAAGTTTCGCCGCAAGTTCGACGCAGTAGTCTTCCATTACACTTTCTCCTGGACACGCTGATAACGAAATTTCCGGCCGGCCGCGGTCCGGTGGCTCATAAGGCCGCGGCCGGCATCTTATGCGGGAATTACTTGCCGAGGACTATCCTGGCAACGGCCTTGGCGGCCTGGGCGTTCGTCGGGAACACGAAGCAGCCGGCATCCTCGAGGGTCTTTTCCTGCTGGGCGCAGGACTGGGGGTCGGCGTCCGTGCCGCACACAGAGCAGACGATGATGGGACCGCCGTCAGGCAGATCCTTGCGCACCCTGTTGATGATGGCGGCGAACTTGGAGGCCGGATCGGGGTCGGCGCCGAAGCCGAGCACGATATCCATCATGATCACGCGGCAGGTGGGATCGCGCATATCCTCTTCAAGGCGCTGGCCGCGGAGGCCGGTGTCGATGATGGGATGCGGAATGCCGCGGGTGAACTCGTCTTCGCCGAGGTCGACGCAGCAGTGCTTCTTGCCCTTGGTGGGAGCTTCAAGGAAGAGTTCCTTCCTGAGGGGCACGTTGGACTCGATGTCAAACTTATCATCGAGAATGACCAGGGATTCGTAGCAGAGCGTGCCGCCGGAGAAGAGGCCGCGCATGTACTTGCGCTGGGAGTCGAGCTTCGCGATGCGATCGTCGAGAGCCTTCGGGAACACGAGTTCCGGAACGGGCTTGCCGAGAGCGGCGAAGGCGGCTTCCTCAAGCGTACGGGTGAAGATGATGCCTTCCGTGTTCAGTTCGTCGGGCTTGCCGCCGATGAGGCAGGTAACCGTACGCAGACCGGTGGCGCGGGCTTCATCGAGGACGGCATTAAGAACCGCCGGGTCGCCGGGCTTCGAGAGAAGGAGAAGAGTCTTGTTGCCGGGCGTGGCGGCGAGTTTCTTAATGCCGAAACGCATTTCGAGACCGCCGACCTGCTTGCGCAGGTCACGGCCACCGCAGCCGAGAGCGTGGGTGATGCCGCCGCCGAAGCGGTCGATGAGGCAGGTCACTTCCTGAATGCCGGTGCCGGAGGCGGCCACGATGCCGATGTCACCGCGGCGCACGACGTTGGCCAGGGCGAGCGGGACGCCGGCGATGATGGCCGTACCGCAGTCGGGGCCCATCATGAGAAGGCCCTTCTCAATAGCCTTCTTCAGCTCGATTTCATCCTCGATGGTGATGTTATCGGAGAAGAGCATGACGTTGAGTCCGCGGTTGATGGCACTCAGGACATCCAGCTTGGCCATGGGGCCAGGCAGGGAAATCATGCAGAAGTTGGCGTCTTCGAGGCGGTCAGCGGCCTCCTCGATGGTGGCGGGCTTGAGTTCCTCGGCCTTGGAACCGCCAGCCTTGGTCTTGAGGTGAGCCTGCACGTTGTCGAGGGCAGCCTTGACGGCGGCGTCGTCCTTCGCTTCGATGCAGATCATGAGGTCACTGGCGGTGGCAGCGTCAACAGCCGGGTCCTTGAGACCGAGGCGGGCGATGACGTCCTTGTTGCTGACTGTTCCCAGAAGAGCGAGCACCTTGCTGACGCCGTCGAGTTTGGCGGCCTCGCGGGAAATACTCATCAGGCGCACGGAATCCTGGTACTGATTCTTATAAACGAAAACTTTGAAAAGCATTATATCCTCTCCTAATCAGGCACGATTCTCGTGCAGCATTCGGGCTGAAGCATGCATTTGGTGATGTTGTCCTGGCTCGTAATGATGGCTTCCTTGCCGCCCTTTTCGACGTATTCGATGGCGCTCTGGATCTTCGGACCCATGCTGCCGGCCGGGAACTGCCCCTCAGCGAGGTACTTCTTGGCCTCGGAAACGGTCATGACCTCAATTTCGCGCTGATCGGGCTTGCCGTAATTGATGCAGACTTTGGCCACGCCGGTGACGATCATGTAGAGCTGGGCATCGAGGTTATAGGCCAGGAGAGCGGAAGCCCTGTCCTTGTCGATAACGCCGGTGGTACCCATGACGGAGTTCGTCGTATAGTTCACCGGAATGCCGCCGCCGCCACAGGCGATGACCACGTTGTGGGCATTCAGGAGCGAACGGATGGAGTTGAGCTCAAGAATCTTGCGGGGCTTCGGGGAGCAGACCACGCGGCGCCAGCCGCGGCCGGCATCCTCGATCATCTTCCAGCCCTGCTTTTCCATGAGGCAGTCGGCGTCCTTCTTGGTGAAGAAGGGACCGATGGGCTTGGTAGGATTCTTGAAGGAGGGATCCTCGGAATCGACGACGACCTGGGTAAGAATGCAGGCCACGTCCTTTTCCATGTTGTCTTCGGCGAGAACAGAACGCATGCTCACTTCCAGCATGTGGCCGAGAAGGCCCTGGGAGGAAGCGACAGCCACATCCAGCGGAGGAACGGGGATGATGTCCCTGGCCTTCTCGAACTGGATGAGCAGGTTGCCGACCTGGGGGCCGTTGCCGTGAACGAGGCAGATGTCATAGCCCTTATGCAGAATGGAGAGCATCTCACGGCAGGCCGTCTTGGCCTTTTCAAGCTGCGTCTCGAAGGAACCGTCGTCACCCTTGTCAAGGATGGCGTTGCCGCCGAAGGCGATAACTGCGATGGGTTTTTCCATGTCCGACTCCTAGAGGAGGCCCAGCTTTTTGCCGATGCCGCGCAGGGCGAGCTCGAAGCAGGCCATGGGGGCGCGGGCGATGCCGGTGCCGATCTGGCCGACGCCGGAAGCCTTGTGCAGAACGCCCGTATCAACGATGGGGGTGATGCCGAGGCGCATGACCTTGCGAAGGTCGATGCCGAGCGGAGCGGGCGTGAAGTCCACGGCGCCGGGAGCGAACTTCGGGTTGTTGGAGGCGCAGATGCGCTGCATGATCTTCATGGACTTCAGGGAGTTGGCCATACCGCCGCCCACGAAGGAGCTGATGGAGGGAGCGCCGCCGATGACCATGCCGCCGAGGCCCATGGTCTCGACAATGGCGGAGTCGCCGATATCGCCGGCAGCGTCTTCCGGTCCGTAGCCGGAGTAGTAAATGGCCTCGTCCATGGGAGCGGTCGGAGCGATGAACCATTCGTTCATGCCGCCGATACGCAGGGCGAAATCAACGCCGTTGCGGCTCATGGCCGTGACGATGGTGGAATGGGGCACGCCGTGAGCGGCCTCTGCGGACGCCTTGCAGCCCGCGATGGTGAGGGGCAGGAAGGAGTGGTTATTGCCGCCGATGAACTGAGTCACGGCATTGATCGTTTCCTTGCTCTCGTTGCTGTTCAGGAGAAGCGGAAGCAGCTCGCGCAGGAGCAGGAGCGTGCAGGCGGCGCTGCGGGCATGGACTTCATCGCCCATGAGGACGCCCTGGGAAATGATCTTGAAGATGTCGATGCCTTCCTTCTTGGAACGCACGGCGCGGCCGAGAACGGGGCCGAGCACGTCGCGCATCCAGCGCAGGCGCTCGATGGTGCCCTGATCGTAGGTGCCCATCCAGATAACGTTGCCCTTGCCTTCGTTGAAGGTGGTCCAGCTGCGGGTGCCAAACTCACGGTTTTCCACAACCAGGACAGGCATGGAGGGCGTGATCACGCCGCACATGGCGCCGGCGGCGCCGAAAGCGTAGTTGTTGGCGAGCTGAATATCGCCGCTCTTGAGCTTGGCTTCAAGGCTGGCCTTGTCGGTGCACCATCCCTCAAAGATGGCAGCGGCTTCCACGGCACGCTGCTGGGGATCGCACATGCGCTCAAACTCGATTTTCGGTCCGGAATGCAGGATGTGGTTGGGCTGCATGCCGGGGATGACCTTGATGGCGGGCTGCACATCCACCCACAGCGGACGGCTGGCCTTCATGCGGCGCACGGTTTCCTCATTGGCTTTGTCGACTTCGGGGGTCGCCAGAGCGCAGAGGACATTGATGAGTTCCTTCTTGCCGAGTGCCGGCGGACGCCAGTCAACCTGGATGGCTTCGACGTTCTGACTCTTCAGTTCGTTGTAGAATTTTTCAAGGCCGACATTGACGAGGGCCATGTGCTCACTGATACCAGTCACAGCTAACTCCTTGGGATTTCAATGACTGTATGCCGCAGAGGACAGACGAGCGTACCCGCCGGAAAACAATGCGACAAAGCTTCTGAGACCAATTTTTCCATCGTGTCCCGCGGGCCCTGGACTTCCACCGTGAGATCGATCCCATCACGGTGAAACGCGTCCATGTCGGCTTCCCCCTCCACGGTCACCACACATTTGCCAACGGGCATGCCCCGGCGTCCGGCTGCGAAGACAAAGGCCTGGCCGAAGCCCTGGGCTACAGAAGTGAGGACGAGCTTCATTCCGGCGATCTGATTTTCGTCGGTTCCGTCCATTCCTTCGGTGACACCGCCCGTAAAATTTCCACTTCCGTCATGGAAGAACTTCACTTTCATGATTACTCTCCCGTTCCGAGAGGCTTTTCCATGACCTGGTGCAGGACGCCGTGGCAGAGGAAAGGAATGCCGAGCGGCTTCCACTGGAGAAATTCAAAGAAATGCAGGTTCTGAATCTGAACCACGGCAAAAAAACGCCTGACATCGCCGCGTTCTTCCATTGTGCTCACAGCCCTGCGCACGAGAAGCGCTCCGAGATGGCTGCGGTACTTTTTTCTCACGGCCAGACGGCCACCCACCCAGACGCCTTCGCTCCGCCTGAAGCAGCGCACGACGCCGGCGGCCTCACCGTTAACCCTGGCCAGAATGTGCACGGCGTACGGGTCACGTTCGTCCGTGTCATCCACGCCGTTAAAGAGCCCCTGCTCCTGACAGAAGACTTCGCGGCGAATGGCGTGGCACTCAGCCAGATCTTCCGGCGTTTCCGCGATGCTGAGCGAAATATCGCACTCTGAGGAATCGACGCGGCTGAGACGGTCGGCAAGCTTCTTTCTGCGGTCGATATGCCCGACGACGCCTTCCTTTTCGGTGAACTGCAGAAGCGAACAGGCGCCGCAGCAGCCGCAGCCGGCCACGTTGCCGGCTCTCGTGAGGCCTGTCCTTCTCAGGCAGCGGCCCGTGAACGTGTACATATCGAGAAGATAGGCGGGATCGAGTTCTCCGGCGCCCTCGAACGTCGTGCCCTCAAGGGGATGCAGGGGAACGAGGTTCGGGTAGACACCGATTTCGCAGAGCCTGTCGATGAGGCACCTGGTGATGCCCCTGTTCTCGCCGAGTCCGAGGATGACGTAGGTGCCCACGCGGTTGCGGCCAAAAACCTCAACGGCCTTCTTAAAAGCCTCGAAATAGCGGACCAAGGAAATCTCGGCCTTGCCGGGTGTCATGCGGCGGCGGACACTCTCATCGAGGCTCTCCACGTGCATGGCGACATTGGCCACGCCAAGTTCCTTCAGCTTCTCAAAAACACCGAGGTCAACGGGCGGCTCGAACTGGAGCTGAACCGGAAGTCCGGTGCGCTCCGTGATGGCCTGGGCGCACTTCCCGAGATAGAGAATGCCTTCATCGCGGTTGACTGCCGTGCCGCTCGTGAGCGTAACATGCGTAACACCATCAAGACGCTTCGCGGCCTCTGCCACCTCGGCGAGCTGCTCCGGCGTTTTCTTCGCTATCGTGGCGCCAGCCTTCAGGCTGCGTCCGAGAGCGCAGAAACGGCAGCGCGTCTCCGGACGGGCGTAGCGCAGGCAGGTCTGCAGGACTGTGGAGGCGAGGCAGTTATTGCCGTGCAGCAGGGCGATCTTCTTATAGGGAATGCCATCCGCCGTCTTCAAATCGTAAAATTTCGCCTTTCTGACAAGGCTCGAGGAAATGTTTTCGCCATCCTGGCCGTGGAGACAGCAGCCGTTTTCATGATGTTCCACATCATAGGCATCGGGACGGTTGACGACATTAAGAAGAACGCAGCGTCCATCGAGAAGAAAAGCCCTGGAATCAGAGGGGCCGGCTCCGCCGCGGCGCCCTGGTTCAATGGTATCAGCGCTTACCCCGCGGACCTGAAGATTCACCAGTTGTTCAAGAGACAGACTCATAGCGTTCCTTCCTTCAACGCAAGGCCCGGAAGGGCCGTATAAAAATCACCGCAAAAACACGCTCATCTGTACGCAGAGCGTCGGGGGGGAACCACTAAAAAAGGAAAAAAACAAGGGGAGGGGAAGCGTCCCCCCTCCCCCACGGGTACGGGAGCTAATAACTAGTCGCCGTAGAGCTTTTCAGCATTCTCCCAGAAGACCTTGTTCTTGAGATCTTCAGGCAGGCCAAGTCCTTCAATCTTGTAATACTCACCCCAGAAGTCGCTCCAGGGTTCGTCGGAGCCGAAGAGCACGCGGTCTTCGCCGATGCCCTGCTTCAGCATTTCATCAAAGAGGTAGCGGGGGCCGAAGCCGACGGACCAGGAGGTGTCGGTGTAGACCTTGTAGCCTTCCTTAATCATCTTGAAGAACTCAGGTACGAACTTGATGTGGCCGGAAACACCGCCGCCGGCATGGGCGACGTGAATCTTGATGCGCTTGCCGTACTTGTAGATGAACTTGATGGCGTTGCTGACGTCAGAGCCGCCGCCGGGGCTGGTGTGCAGCATCATGACGTGGTCGTACTTCTCGCAGGTGGCGATGATGTTTTCCCACATAGCAGCGGTTTCAGCGTCCCACTGGGCCGGATCCCAGGAGCCGCCGAGCAGGCAGGGGGCCTTGAGGATCTTGATGTTGTCCTCGCCGGCGAGAGCCATGGCCTTCTCGTTCTCTTCCTTCATCTTGAGCATCGGGGAGAACCAGATGCCGCCGATGAGGCGCTTGTCGCTCTTGCCCACAACGGCATCGAGGACAACGGGGTTCAGCGTGAACGGCTGGCTGGGAATCGGGATGCCGTAGTTGGAAAGAACCACGGAACGCTCGACACCGAGCTCGTCCATGATGTCCAGTTTGGACTGACGGTCGTTATCGGTGTACATGGTCGGATTCACAGGTTCAGGCAGACCATAGTACTTGAATCCGTCCATCCAGCCGATGTGGGTGTGAATATCAAAAACCTTGCGCTGGACCTTGAGGCCCTTCTTGAAACGAACCAGGTTAGTGGCCATATTCAACTCCTCTCAGAAAAACTGTGGTAATATCCTTCTCAGGGATCCGTGCCTTCCCTAGAGGGAAGGACACGGAACAAAACCCCAGTCCGGAGTACTACACAGTCCAGGTGGACATGATGAGGGCGTGACGGCGGAAGGCTTCAATCTGGATGTCGAGGACATCGAGAGGATGAATGGCCTGGACGCCGGGGATAAGGTCGGATTCGCGCATGCCGTACAGGGCGGCCATGGCGAAGCGGCAGGCGTAAATTTTGCAGCCTTCCTTAAGGAGGACCTTAAGCTGCTTGTTGTACTGAAGGTTGCCAGCGAAGCCCTCGGAGCCGACATTCGGGAAACCGCGGGTGTTGGAGGCCATCAGAACAGCGGGACCATACAGAAGGATAGCCGTGTGGAAACCTTTGCGGTTCAGACGGGTGGCGGTAAGCTGGTTGATCAGGCCCACGGAGCCTTCGAAGGGCATGGTGTGCATGGTGATCAGAGCGTACTCATCGCCTTCAGCCTTGTAATCAGGCCACAGCTTGGTGCTGGGGTCCATGTTGATAACGCTGTCGCCTTCCTGAACTGCAGGTGCTTCAATGTAAGCCATAGGACAACTCCTACTGATTAAGGTTGAAAGACTGGGGGAATACTCTCAATAAAGCACTAACCGTGCCAATTCACGCTTTGAAAATTAACCGTCTGAATTCAAAAGAAAAAATATTTTTCACCTTCTTTTTGAAACATTTTGGCTTCACAAAATCCATGAAAACACTATATATTTCTGTAGAAAACTACAAAATTTTGTAATTTTTTTCACGGTTCGGTAGCACATGAATGAATCAGCCTCTTCGGGCGCATACCCCTGGAAAAAATCGGTAATCCATCAGCCTGATCTCACGGGAGAACTCTATTCCCCCATGTTCTGCCTCCTGGGCCGGCCGAATCCCCCTGCCCTTGTGATTATTCCGGACGACAGCGGCATCTCCGACGCGCGCGAGCGCGCCTACGCCGCGTATTTCGCCTCCCGGGGGCTCACCTGCCTCATCATCGACCCCTTCTCCCCCCTCGACATCAACCAGTGCGTTGACAATCCCCGCGTCCTCTCCCTCAGGGAACTGATGGCCGAGACATGCGCGGCGTACTCACTGCTCATCGTGCGCCGCAACATCAACGCCGTCGGCATCATCGGCATCGGACGTGGCGGCCTCGCCGCCATGCATCTCGGCATGTCCTCCGTGCCCGGCGTGCCCCACTTCACGGGGCGCTTCGACTTCATCGTCTCCCTCTCCCCCACCTGCTACATCCAGCTGCGCCACCCCTGCCCGGGCAGGACCCCCATGCTCGTCATCATCGCCTCAAAGGACGAACTCTGCGATCCCGAGCAGGCCCTCGCCTACACGAAACGCATCCAGCTTGCCGATCCCGAGGCCGTCATCAAGACGAGCATGCTGCCTGAGGCTCACCACGCCTGGGACACAACCAGACTGCCGCGTTTCAACCCCGACGCCATCCAGCTTCCCAGAGTGACGTACTATCTCGAGGACAACGGCACCTACACCGTCGATGACGGCGGCCGGAGCTGGATGCCCGGCGAAATCGTCGATTTTCTGGCCGCCAAGGTGCACTACGGCGCCCATATCGGCGGCGGCGGAGCCATGTTCACGTCGGTGTCATGCCCGAGACGGCTCTCGTGCGCATCTGGCTCACCGAGGTCCCCGGAGACGCCTGCGCGACCTGCCATAACAGGGAACTCTGCACAAACCACGCCAAATGTCTGCATCTCGTGGCCTCTGGCGGTCATTCCATTGTCTCAGGAGAAGTCTGGAACAACACGGACGGCGATTTTTCCCACGTGCCCTACGGGGTGCACAAGGTCGGCGTCATCGCGGCCACAGGCTCCCCTCTGCATGTCACCAACGTGACCCCCGACATGCCCTGGGTGGCGAGTCCGGGCTGGATCTCAAGAGAGGGCATCCACACCCTCCTCTGCCAGCCCCTTATCCATATGAAGGAGGTCATCGGCGTCATCGTGCTCTTCTCGCGCGGCAACTACGGCGATTATATTATGGACGGCCTGCGCATCATCGCGGACCATCTGGCCATCAAGATAGCCCACTCCCGCGCCTTCGAGGAACTGATGCGCCTGAAACGCCAGCTCGAAATCGAAAACGAGTACCTGCACCGCACCGTTGATCACACCAATTTCATCAACGGACTCGTCGGCGAGAGCAAAGCCATTCAGGGCATCAAGGAACAGATCATGACCGTGGCCGAAACGGACGCCCTTGTCCTCATCGTTGGCGAGTCCGGCACGGGCAAGGAACTCGTCGCCAGCGAAATCCACAAACACAGCCGCTACAAGAACGGCCCGCTCGTCAAGGTCAACTGCCCGACCATCCCCCGCGAACTCTTCGAGAGCGAATTCTTCGGGCACGTCAAGGGCTCCTTCACGGGGGCAAACTCCAATCACATCGGCTTCTTCGAGGCTGCCGAGAACGGCACACTCTTCCTCGATGAAATAGGCGAAATCGAAATCACCCAGCAGAGCAAGCTCCTGCGCGCCCTCCAGGAAAAAGAATACCGCCGGGTCGGCGAGGAAAAAAACCGCAGCTTCCACACCCGTATTGTCGCCGCGACGAACCGGGACCTCAGGGCCATGGTCGCGGCCGGCACATTCAGGGAGGACCTCTTCTACCGCCTCAACGTCTTCCCCATCCGGATTCCCCCGCTGAGGGAACGTCTCGAAGACATCCCCCTCCTCGTGGAGAACTTCCTCAGGAAATACGCGGCCATGTTCAACCGCGGCCCCCTCAGGATGAAGGCCGGCCAGATGGACAAACTCATGGCCCACTCCTGGCCCGGCAATATCCGCGAGCTCCAGAACGTCATCCAGAGGGCCGTCATCCTCTCCCGCGGCAATACGGTCTCCGTGGATTTCCTCAGGATAACGCGCCCCGGAGACAAACCGGCACCGGCTCCCGACCCCGCTCCGGCGCCCCGCATGCCGGCCGACACCCTGCCCATTCCTTCGTCCGTCGTGCACACGGAACGCATCCTCACCTCCGATGAAATGAAGGATTACATACGCGGCAATTTCGTCCGCGCCATGATCAAGTGCAACGGCAAGATATTCGGCGAGAACGGAGCGGCCGCACTCCTCGACATGAAACCCACGACACTCCTCGCGCGTCTCAGAAAACTCGGTATCGACAAGGATCACCCTGCCTGAAAAAAAAAGCCGCATTCTCCCGCTCCCTGCCCGTCCTGTGGGAAACGGATGACGCGGACAGTTTTTATAAAAAATATCTGAATAGGTTTTTATTTGTCATATTTTCTGAACACGTCCATTTTTTCCAGCGTTGACAGAGGGGACGCGGCCCTGTAGGGGAAGGCTTCCTCATCTTATCAAGGAGAAGAGCATGTTCTTCTTTTTTGCCGGGCCCTTTATCCCCGCTCTCTACACCGGCGCCCACCTCCTCGCCGCCAGGAAAGTTCCTCTCTTCCTGCGCGTGTCCGGCGTGCTTCTGCTTCTCGCCATATCCCAGATCTACCCCATCAACATCACCCTCTTCAAAAATCTCTCCGGGCCGGACATGCCTGCCTGGCTCCTCAAGGCCCAGACGGCCCTCTTTGCGGCCCTGGTCATGCTTTTCCTTTTCCTGCTCGCGCGCGACGTCCTGAGCCTGGCTGCCTTCCTCGGCCGTGTCTTCTTCCGGAAAAAAGCAGCCGCTGCCCCGCCCGAATCCCCGTCCAGAAGAAATTTTCTGCGGGGAGGACTTGCCGCGGCCTTCTCCATGGGCACCCCTGCCGTGAGCCTCGCCGGAGGGGCTGTCGGCGTCTCCGCGGGAACGGCGTATCCCGGACTTCATTTCACTGACGCGTTCCTGCCCTCCCTGCCCCCTGAACTCGAGGGACTTAAAATCGTCCAGCTCACGGACATCCATATCGGCCCGCTCACGTCAGCGGATAAAATCCGGGACATGGCAGCGAAAGCCGTCTCTGTCAGGCCTGACCTCATCTGCATCACGGGTGACATCGCTGACGGTCTTGAAGGCTACCGGGCCGAAAACGGCGGCACCCGGCTTGAGGCTTCACGGGAGCTCGCCGCGCTCAGGGCACCCCTCGGCGTATGGGCCTGCACGGGCAATCATGAGTACTACAGCGACTACTCCGGATGGATGAGCGTATACCGGAGCCTCGGCATCCGGTTCCTGCACAATGAGGCCGTGACGCTCACCCATAAAAACACAGCTTTTCTCCTAGCCGGCCTTGACGATCCCGTGGGCGCAGGATTTGCCGGCACGCGGGCATCTTCCCTCTCCGGCGTCCTTTCAGATCATCAGGGAAATGAAGCTTTCAGGCTGGTCATGGACCACCGCCCCGGCCGCGCCCACGAAAACGCTGCCGCCGGCGCGGCTCTGCAGCTCTCCGGTCACACCCACGGCGGGCAGTGCTTCGGCATGGATTCCTTCGTGGCCCGCGCGAACAAAGGCTTCGTCCGCGGCTGGTACACGGTTGACGGTATGAAGCTCTACGTCTCCCCCGGGGCGGGACTCTGGTCCGGCTTCCCCGTGCGCCTCGGAGTGCCGGCCGAAATTGCCGCCATCACACTGCGGCGGGGATAAACTCCGGCGGAACCGCTGCCAGCCCCGGAAAAATGGCTGAATGACCAGTATTCTCCGGATCCGGAGCATAATAACTTGGAAAGCCGCGCCATTTACGGAGGATGCCTGTACCCCGTGAACAGCGCGGCTTTCTCTGGAGAGGAGGGTAACCGTTAATTTTTGAAAACACCGTGCTTCTTCCCTGCGCGCCATGGTCATCCAGGCACGCCGCGCCGCCCCAAAGAGGGCTATTGCTCTGAAGCGGCGCGGCGATCCTCCCGGGAAAGGAGGAAGGCACATAGGAGGGAGTCACATGAGAAATATCGCTGCCCCCTGCGGGCAGACCAGGAAATTTCTGAAGTCCGCCCCCGGCATAATCCCGGAAAGCCGGGAGCGGAGTCCTTCTGAGGAGTAGGGCACTATGGTTGTCTGTAAAATTCATGCGCTGCCGTCCGCTTTTCTTCTCCGGCACCCGCCCGTGACCGCTCTGGTAATGGGGAAGCGCTCCCGGTATCCGGCATCCTGAGACAGGCTTTCTTTCCCGTTTCCGGGAAATACCGCCCTGGCTGCGTGACGTTATGAGCTCTGAACCGCTCTTCGCGCTCTGCCCGGCAGTCCTGCCGGGAAATAAGCCTTCTTCCGCCTCCGTCGGAACTATCCCCGCCGTCTTCAAAACGGGGATGGCTTTTGTTGAGATGTTCTCTTTAAAACAACAACTACAGAATATTCACTTCGCCGAAAGAGTCAATACTTTTGGAACAAAAAGTTGTATTTTTTTTCATAACACTAAAAAAATACTCCCCTGTCCTCTCTCCCCATCCGGAATCTCCGCTCAGAGGCTCCTCCAATGCCGGTATCCTGCTGCCTGACGCAGTTTCTGCCCGTCAGACAGGGCGCCCTGCCCCGCTGCCACGGTTCGTATGCACCGCAGGCACGACGGTCCTCTCTGTCTGCCGGAGCGTCATCCCTCAAAACAAAGTGGCGGCGGCATCCTGAGGAATGCCGCCGCCACGTCTGTCAGCTGAAAAAAAGTCTATCTGAGTTTTTCAGGTTCCCTGTCCTTCACGTACTGGGTGTACATCTTCCTGACTGAGGACTTGAAATCATCGATGTCGAACTCGCCGCCCTGCTCAAGCACGTTCTTGGCCACATGTCCGACAGCCCAGGTACAGGCGGCGGCCACGCTGCCCGCGAAGACGGAGCCGAGGCCGGGAACAAGCTTGCTCAGGGAACTGAAGGCCAGGGGGCCGACAACAGCGGAAGCAGCAGCGAGAGTCAGGGATCGCGCGGCAGAACTGTCGAGCTGACGGCCGTACAGGCGGAACAGGGCGATAAGCAGCGTTACCTGGGTCCCGATGATGAACGGCATATCGGCCACGGGCAGGGGCACGACGCCTATCCCCGCGGCTGCGGCCGTGGCACCGAGGATATAGTTATCGGCCATGCTGCCGCGATCTTTCGTCACCGACGTGCAGAACTGCCATTCGAGTCTGGCCGAAGGCGGCAGGGCCTTCATGATGGCGTCGGAGAGCGCGGAGAGATTCCAGGCTGCCTGATCGCCTTTGGGCGCGGCGCAGGGGATGACATCTTTTGGGCTGTAGGGCGTGAATTCCTCACGGAGCCTGGCGAGCCAGTTTCTGGCCGTTTCCTCTGCGTGGCTCTGCCCGTCATCGATATCAAAACCGTCAGCCCTGTAATCCTCCCCGGCATTCTCGATGCCGCCGGCCGCAATCAGCAGGGGCACATCGGGACAGATGGCCCGCATGGTCCGCAGAAGCCCCAGCATGCCCGGATCTGGCAGACGAGGACAGGACACGAACCACACGAGGACATGGGCGCCCCTCAGAGCTTTGGAAAGGGGTTTGTCATAAGCGCCGCGCATCAGGGCGTCCGCTTCCTCTCCTTTCGGCGCATCAAAGAGACAGATACGCGCATAATGATCCTTACGGAGCCCCTTCTGCAGGGATTCGGCGCCGTCCCCGTCCGGAAGAACCGTATTCCATTCCGGTTTCTCCGCAATAGTTCCATCGAGAGCCATCGTGGAAAAGCGGGCCTTCACGAAGGCCGAAGCCATTTCCCTGCGCCCGGATCCGGGTTCACCGATCCAGACCAGCGTGGGGATGGAGACAGATTCGACGTATTCTTCAGTTTCGTCAGACATGGAAATCCTCCGTCCGGAACCCGGGCGCCCCCTCATCCTGTTTTTCCGGACTGACTGTTTCATACCTGTCCACCTGAATGCAGACGGACACGGGGGACCGGCTTCAGTCTGGAACCGGAAATAAAATAAAACGTATACCGATGAAGTCCAGTTCTCTGTCAAGAAAAAATTTCTAACCGGCGTAATCGCCGACCCTGGCCACCGTGCCGTCCGAGAGGGTCATGGTCAGGTTGGCTTTCATGAGCTTCTCCGCCTCGGCGTCACCAAGGCGGGCAGCACGGGCAAGCCAGTGGGCACCTATGGAAAAACACTCCTGGGGAGAAAGATCATTGCCTTCCTCGCTGGTCCTTGCCTCACGCAGAAAAAGCTTGGCCAGGTCGTGCATGGCCGGCACATAGCCGCGGCGGGCAGACAGCTGCAGAAGACCGAGCGGCGTCATGGCCCTGGAATCCGTCCTGCCGGCAGAGAGAAGAAGCCCGAGATCATAGGCAGCCTGGCCGCTCCCGTTTCTCACGCCGCGGCGCAGAAAATCAGCGCCTTCCTCCAGCCGCCCTTCTCCGAGCACACCGCTCGTCAGGATGCGGCCCAGATCCGCGTAGGTATCCGGATCTGCCAGACGCACGGCCTTTTCCAGAAACTTCTTTCCCGTTACATCGTCCGTTTCACCGTAGCGGCCGTCCACAAGAGCCATGCCGTATTCCACGCAGGCAGCACCGCAGTCCGTCTCCGCGGCAGCCTCGAGGGCATCCATGGCCTTCTGGGGATCCTTTTCCACTCCCACCCCGTTGCGGAAGAGACGCGATGCGTAAAGAAGAGCGCGGCCGTGTCCGGAGCGCGCGGCGCGCAGAATTTCTGGCACGCCGCAGTCATAATCTCCCTCAAGGATGTCTTTCCAGGCGTGCTCGACGCCGCGCTCGAGATAGCGGTAATTGGCAGCCAGAAAGCGTTTCTCGCATTCTTCCATGAATCGTGCCGCCTCGGGGGAAATATTCGCGGCCCATGCGGGATCCACACCGGATTCCTTCATCAGGTCACCATACACATCCTCAAAGGAGGCGAATTTGCCGTTTTTGAGACGCAGGAGTTCTTCCGCATACACCCTGTAGAGCTTTTCCCTGTTCACGGGACGCATCCCAAGAATGGCCATACCACGGGAGGAAAAAGGCGTTCCTTCAATCCATCTGGCAAAAGAGGCTTCAAGCCTGCTGTTCAGTTCGTCTTTGTCGGACATGATACCCTCCCGGAACCTTCAGTAAACGCGGCCTCGCGCCGCCATGAAAAATGGATGCTTTCCTTCTGACGGAAAGAAGGCAGACACAGCCCCTTCCGGAGCGCTGCGTTCTGTTCAGATTCGCGGCGCGTAGGTGCCGGTGATATTCTTCCCGGACCGGTTCAGGGGCACAATGCATTCGCCGCGGCTTTCCATGAGCGCCTCGATCTTGGACTTGGCCTTGCGCAGTTCCCGTCCCACCACCTCTTCCTTCTCTTCAGACATGCGGAAAAGAGGGACAGAAACGCTGATGGAAGCCGCGACGCTGCCCCTGAAACGCAGGGGAAGCGCGTAGGATGTGGCTTCGCGGGACGATTCCCTGAGTCCCCTTGCTAGATGCCCCTCGCGTATAGCCTGAAGCTGAGAAGCGAGTTCCGAGAAGCTCGTGAGGCTGTGCGCTGTCACAGTCGGAAGCGTGTCCCCGTAGAGTCTGTGCAGATCCTCTTCGGAAAAGTCGGCCAGAAGCGCCTTGCCCGTGGCCGTGCAGCAGGCAGGCAGGCGCATGCCCACCTGTGAGACGATGCGTATGGGATCCTGGGACTCGACTTTGGCGATGTAAAATACATCCTGTCCATCGAGAATGCCCAGCTCGCAGATCTCGCCGCAGATGTCCACCACCCTGTGCATTTCACTCAGAACACTGCGCAGCACTGTCCTGGGCGCCATGAAAGCTGACGAGAGGGCGTAGACGCCAAACCCCAGGGAATAGAGATGGGCCGACTCGCTGCATTCCAGAAAATTCTCCTGCACCAGCGTGCGCAGGATGACGGAGCAGGTGCTTACCGGGGAGTTTACGCCTCTCGAAATTTCGCTCAGCGTGCAGGCCCGCCCTTCCCTGGCCAGAAAATTCAGAATGTCCGTGACACGTTTGGTCGGGGCATGGACTGCCATGCGCTTCTCCTTCATCTC
>ERZ779850.2281-NODE-2281-length-16031-cov-3.693415_pt1 | contig 16031 bp, 13 predicted proteins | sample MGYA00511249_ERZ779850 | MGnify/ENA primary metagenome ERZ779850 (study PRJEB29588, sample SAMEA2162475) | human gut metagenome | biome: human gut; feature: human-associated habitat; material: faeces | place: Denmark | collected 2008/2010 ...
GGGGGAGTGGCGATGCCGGCAGCACGGCCGGCCGCGAAACATTCCAGCATCCAGGCCATATTGTCGCCGAGGGCGCGCATGGTCTGGAGTCCTTCCCTGTCCTGCATGACGTCTTCCGGCTTCCAGCCGTGCACGGAATTCCAGTACTGGGAGGATACGACCGGCATACGGGAAATCGTGAAGTACTTGTTGAGCCGGTCGAAAGCGGCGCTGGCTCCGCCGCGGCGGCAGCTTACGACCGCGGCCGCCGGCTTAAAGGCGAAGAGTTCGTTGCGGGTGAAGAAGATTCTGTCCAGGAAGGAGCAGAGGATGCCGTTGGGGCCGCCGTAGTAGACCGGAGAGCCCACGACAAGGCCGTCAGCCTTAAGGAGCAGCTCGATAGTCTCGTTGACGGGATCGTCATTGAAGACGCAGCGGCGGGTTTCAGCGCATTTGCCGCAGGCGATGCAGCCGTGGATGGGCTTGTGGCCTACATGAATCATATGAGTCGAAATGCCGTGTTTTTCAAGCTGTCCGGCGACAACGCTCAGGGCCGTGTAGGTGCATCCCTTCGCGTGGGGGCTTCCATTGATGAGAAGAACGTTCATGGGTATTCCTTTATATCTTCGGCGTCCCCTGTCCCCATGCCGGAACAGCCTCCGGCAAAAGGGGAACAGGGAACGCGGGATTCGGGGAGAGCCGGTGCGGTTGTATGCGGGTGCCGCTTTCAGGCTTAACGGAAGGACTTCTGGTAGATGCTGAGGAAGTCAGCGTCGGAAAGCTGAAGCGGATCAGCGGAGATATCGCCGCCGCCTATTTTGCGGGCGATGGCGGGATATCTGCTGAGTTCATCCTTCGTGATGCCGTAGTCGGACATCCTGAGATGCGAGACGCCGCACTGCGCCAGAAGGCTGTCGAGGGCCCTGATGAAGTCCTGCCCCGTGCGCGCGTCCGGCATGCCCATGGCCTTCGCCATTTTGACCATCTGTCCTTCGCAGGCTTTGCGGTCCGCGAAGAAGGCGTAATAAGCGTGCGCCAGCATGATGAGGCCGGCTCCGTGAGGGAGTTTCGGATGGAAGCCGCCCATGGCGTGCTCAAGGGAGTGGGCTGAGGTGCAGCGCATGTAGTAGCCGGCCAGCGTGTTGGCGAGGGAGACGAAGGAGCGGGCCTGCCTGTCCTTTCCGTTCTTCACGGCATGGGGCAGGTACTTCGCAACAAGGGTGATGGCCAGGAGGGCGTACATTCCGCCCATCTGGGAATTCTTTGTGTTGATGACGCTCTCGGAAGCGTGGAAGAAAGCGTCCATGCCCTGGTAGGCCGTGTAGTCCTGCGGCACGGTGAAGGTAAGCCCGGGGTCAACAATAGAGAGCACGGGATACATGGATTCGCCGCTGAAGAAGCCAGACTTCTCATTGGTCTGTTCCTTCGTAATGACGCCCCAGGGATCGATTTCGCTTCCCGTGCCGGCGGTCGTGGTGATGCAGACGATGGGCAGGGGATCGGCGACGCGTTCCTTGTTGCCGCCGGTCATGCTGGAGCTGTAGTCCCAGAGATTGCCCGGATTGGTGCAGCCGAAGGCGATGGCCTTTGCCGAATCCATGGTGCTGCCGCCGCCGAGGCCGAGAATGAAATCGCAGCCGTTTTTCTTTGCGAAATCTATGCCGCCCATGACCTGGTTCAGCGTCGGATTGGGGAAGACTTTGTCGTAGAGGACATGCTGCACCCCTGCCTGATCGAGCTGCTTTTCGGTGCGGGCAAGGTAGCCGTATCTGCGCATGGCCCCTCCGCCGCTGATGACGACGCAGGCCTTCTTTCCCGGGAGCCTGTACTTCCCGAGGTTGTCGAGCTCGCCGAAACCGAAGTAGAGGCGGGTGGGGATATGGTACATGAAGCTTCTGGCGAAACTGTCAAAGTCATTGTCGCTTTTCAGGCTGTCCTTTGTGGCGGCGAAGACGGCTTCCGGAGCGAGGGAACCCAGCGCGAGGGCTCCGATGCCGAAGCCGCTGCTCTTCAGAAAATTCCTGCGGGAAAAGATGTCGTTCATAAAAAACTCCTTATGATGCCCTGCGGACCTGGCCGCATTGTCTGAAACTTAAAGAAACTGAGGGTGTGTCCCTCAGGGGTATGAAGGCAGTCTAGGGAATTTTACCTGAAAAACAGTGCTTAATCTTAATGTATTGTATGGCTTATCTTAATATAAAAAGATACAGCGTTTCCCCTCAGAAGGCGCAGCGTATGTTCAGGGGAAACGCCTGCGGTTATCACTGGCGGCGCGCACGGCATAGGGCGTGTCACGGCTGAGGAATTCCGGAGGAACGGCGCGGATGTCTGCGTCATTGATATCCGTTCCAACCCGTATTTCACGGGTGATATCGCCGATGAGGACACCCTGAAGCGCTTCTCGGAGAAGGTGATCGGCGGCTATGGACACGTGGATTTTCTCATGAACAACGCGATGCCCTTATGAAGGGCATAAACGATTGCTCATGGGACGAGTTTAACTACGCTCTTCGTGTCGGTGTCACGGCACCTTTTTATCTCACAAAGTTTTTTCTCCCGTATTTCGCTCCCGGTGCGGCCATCGTGAACATTTCTTCGTCCCGTGACCGCATGAGTCAGCCCCTGACCGAGAGTTACACGGCCGCCAAGGGCGGCATCACGGCGCTTATCCACGCACTTGCCGTGAGCCTTGCCGGCAGGGTGCGTGTCAATTCCATTTCGCCAGGCTGGCCGACACTGATTTCAGGGTGTATAGCGGCCCTGACGCAGCGCAGCATCCCGCAGGCAGGGGGAGACGCCTCTCGATATCGCCAGTATGGTGCTCTATCTCTGCTCTGAGAAGGCTGGTTTCATCACTGGAGAAAACATCTGTGTCGACGGGGGAATGACCAAGCTTATGATCTATCACAACGACTGTGGCTGGAAGTTTTCACCGCAAAACTAACCTGAGTCTGAAGCCCGGGTGAAGAGAACAGAGAAGGGGGGATATACCCTTCCAGTGCCGGCTGTCAGGCGATCGTTCACTGGACCCACTAAACGATCATTTATTGGATCCTCCTCACCCTGAAGTACGTGCATCGATATATGGACTCTATCATGCTGACAGATTAATCTCCGCAATTATGCGGAGATTAATCGGCGTTATCTCCGCATAATTGCGGAGAAGGAAATTATTGCGTTCCCTTTTTGCTGGAACAATAGGTTTGCGTATGGGACAGTATATTTGGCAGTGCGAAGGCTGGCCACGGATGTCGTGGGACGGGAAGGCTTTCAGCAGTTTGCTGGCAGAAGTGAATATGCTGCGTGGAAAGCTGATGGGTGTGATCTCTATGTTTGGCTTCCAAGAGCAGGACGATTCTATGTTGGACGCTATGTCTCAGGAGATTGTCCACTCGGCAAAGATAGAGGGGCAGATACTGGATCATGACAGCATCCGCTCTTCCGTTGCCCGGCAATTAGGGCTGGCATACGATGGACTACCGGTACCGGACCACTATACGGGAGGGCATTGTACAGGTGATGATCGATGCTACCCAGCATTATGACATGCCGTTGGACGCCGAACGCCTCTTTAACTGGCATGCGGCATTGTTCCCTATGGGCCGCAGCGGCATGTATAAGATTACGGTGGGAGCATGGAGAAGCGAAGGCGGGTCCATGCAGGTGGTATCCGGTGCCATAGGACATGGGAAGGTTCACTATGGAGCCCCGGACAACAAAGACGTACCTGCCATGATGAACGAATTCCTCGGATGGGTGAATGCTGCGGATATTTCCATGGATCCGCTGGTGAAGGCTGCCGCAGCCCATCTCTGGTTTGTCACTATCCATCCTTTCGATGATGGAAATGGCAGGCTGTGCCGGACCATCACCGAAATGCTCCTTTCCCGTGCTGATCAGACGCGCCAGCGTTATTATAGTCTCTCCTCCGTGTTTCTCAGCAACCGAAAGGAGTACTACCGCCAACTGGAGCAGGCTCAGAAAGGGGCTCTTGACATCACTGCTTGGATAGACTGGTTTCTGCGGCAGCTGAGAGATGCCCTGCTGGTATCACTCGAAAAGACAGAACATGTCAAAGCCAAACGGATGTTTTGGGAAAGATACAGTGCGGTCTCATTTAATGACCGCCAGCGCAGGATCATCAATATGCTGTTGGATGGGGTTAAGGGCAAGCTCACTTCTTCTAAATGGTACAAGATTAACCATTGCTCTCAGGATACGGCCAACCGCGATATTAATGATCTCATTCTTAAGGGCATCCTTGTGAAGACACCTGGGAACGGAAGAAACACGGCCTACGAGCTCGCAGCTCTCTAACGAAAATCTTTTTCCTGCAGCCTCCGCTGTCTGCCACAGACGCAGCAGCGATGATGTAAGCGCCGCTAGGAGGGCTCTCCTCCATGAGCGTCAGAGGGACCCATTTGTGGTTCTGTCAGTCTCCATTGGCTCAGTCCCGTCAGAAAGTCTGTCCATGTCTCGGTGGATTCATAAGAGGCCTGGCCTTCACCCGGTGATTCCCTGGCAGACGGGTTCCCGCTGGCCCCTCTGAACGATCGCTTATTGGATCCACATCACCCCGAATCCCGTGAATCCGGCAGAGAGGAAGGGCCAGGTGTCAGTCAGAGGGTGGCCAGAGCCATGGTGTGCTCCTTTCGGTTTTGTGGTTTCTGATGATTCCAAACAAACCGCAGGCGTTCCCATGGCTCACATTTTCTTGCCACAGGATTTCCCACCACTATGTGGATTCTTCTGGAGCAAAAGCTCAAAACGCAAATATATTCAGCTGATTTTTATATCAATGATAAAATTTTCTGCTGGTGATTTATCTTGATTTTTTATTGATATGCACATGATACAAATCATATAATTTTATACGCCAATACAATATTTTTGTGCATAAACATCACCATCGTCACGGGAAATATAGCTCATCATATCATAAACATAAATGTCACTCTTTATCGTCATTCCTAAAGATTCGATTTGGCTTATCATATTTTGTAATGCTTTTTTATGCGTTTCATCTGTCCCTTTATGCCCCATAACGGCATACATTCCATCATGTTTTATATGCAAATTGGAATGTTTTGTACATTTTCTTTTTTTATTGAAATAGTATTTTTCAATATATTTTCCCTGTTTTACATCTTTAAAATTTAAAATAACACCGAATGGATATCGTGGCTGCTCTTCCTGATTAACGATATATTCATTGTATTTTATAAATCTTTGTATGTTTTCTTCCTGAGATTCAGAGGATTTTGCTCCAGTATCTATTATTTCAAAAGATTCTTCATCATGATGCTGTATCATTAATACATCATAATTGAACCGCAATGATTCATTCAAACATGTTACCATATCATATAACATGTCTTTTCTTCTTTTCATGGCGTCAAGTTCTTTCTTAACAGTATTGTATCGTTCCTCAAGGAAATTGAGAAAATTCTCTCCATCCATATTGTGGAGGTATTTTTTTATATCTTTTAATGGACTTCCAATGCTTTTAAGAATGGAAATAAGTTCAAATTCAAAATACTGATCTATCCTATAATGCCGATAGCCATTTTCAGATATGCATTTTGGCTTCAGAAGGCCTTCCTTATCATAAAATAACAGTGTGCCTTTTTTTGTTCCGCATAGTTCCGCAAAAGCCCCTGTGGTCAGCATTTTTGTATTCATTTTTTCCCTTGACCCTAAAGTTACTGTACCCTTTATTCTGCCGAATGAACTGAAAAAAGGCAATAAGTTGTTGGTTTCCTGTTAAGGGAGCATCGTGCTTCATGCTGAAAATAAACAAAAAAATATGCGGAGTCATCCCTGCCGTCTGCCTTGCCCTGTTCCTTGCAGGCTGTGACAGTCCAGGGGAAAAAGAACCGGAAGCGGAAATCGAACAGGCGCGGTACCTGACGCTTAAGCAGGAAAAACTGAGCCTGACCAGTGCCCTGCCAGGCAGGGTGTCTCCGCTTGTACTGGCGGAAGTCAGGCCACAGGTAGATGGTATTATTACTGAACGCCTGTTTGAAGAAGGCTCGATGGTACAAAAAGGGCAGACGCTGTATCGCATTGACGCTGCTCCATATCGGTCTGCGTATGCTGCTGCCCGGGCATCTCTGAATGAAGCGAAAGCCCAGGAGAGTGTGCTCGGCCTGCTGGAAAAACGTCAGCGGAGCCTAACGCTGGGGCTGTCCATAAGCCGTCAGGCTCTGGATGATACCATTTCCCAGCATGGCCAGGCCCGCGCCCGGGTCAGCAAGGCACAGGCGGAGCTGGAAAAAGCAGCCATCAATCTATCCTATACAGACATAAAAGCCCCTGTATCGGGCCGCATCGGAGCCTCGAGCATAACCGTCGGAGCGCTGGTCACGGCAAATCAGTCTTCAGCTCTCGCCGTCATCCGGCAGACCGGCCGTGTCTATATTGATATGACGCAGTCCAGCGCGGATATCATTCACCTGCGCCGTGCCATCGCCCGGCGTATGATGTCTGTCAGCGGTGATGTGACAAAAATCCGCCTCAGACTCGAAGATGGCTCTCCTTATACCGCAGTCAAACCGGCACCCGGTGAAAGTTCACCTCAGTGGATACAGGGGGAGCTCTTATTCTCGGAAGCCTATGTGGAGCAAAGCACGGGAAATGTAAAACTTCGTGCCGTGATTGATAATCCTGACGGACTCCTGCTGCCTGGCATGTATGTGACAGCAATATTCGAAGAGGGAACCATCGATAATGCCATGCTGGTTCCCCAGCGCAGCGTTGTGGCAACCGGTACGGGAGGACATGCTGTTTTCCTGCTGGAAAAAGCCCCCGGAGACGATGGGTCTTTTCGGGTGATACGCCGCGATGTCACGCTTGATCGGGCTGTCGGCAACCGCTGGCTGATAAAAGACGGCCTGAAGGAAGGTGAGCTCCTGGTCGTGGATGGCCTGCAGAAAACCGTGCCGGGAATGCTCGTCAAAGGTGTGCCCGCATCGTCCGCGGCAGAAGGGAAGTAACGTATGGCAGCTTTTTTTATCAACCGCCCGGTTTTCGCCTGGGTTATTGCCATCATAATCATGCTTTCCGGCGGACTCGCTCTCAATAAGCTTCCGGTAGAACATTATCCTGATATTGCCTTGCCGCAGATATCGGTTTCCGCACAGTATCCTGGGGCTTCCGCTTCGATTATTGATCAGAGCGTCACGCAGATTATTGAACAGCAGATAAAAGGCCTGGACAATCTTCTGTATATGAACTCAACCAGCAGTTCTTCCGGCGAATCGGAAATACTTCTTACATTCAACGCCGGAACAGATATTGATATCGCTCAGGTACAGGTCCAGAACAAATTGCAGCAGGCTATGTCACAACTGCCTGATGTCGTTCAAAAGCAGGGTGTTCAGGCTCTCAAAGCCGTGGAAAATTCGTTCATGACGGTCGCTTTTTATGATGAAAGCGACACCATGCGCGGAAATGATATCAGCGATTATGTGGCAAGTTCCCTGGTTGATGCCCTGAGCAGAATTCAGGGAGTTGGCTCCGTGACACTGTATGGCTATCAGAATGCCATGCGTATCTGGTGCTATCCTGATAAAATGCTGCAATACAAGCTCAATCCCAAGGATGTCATTACGGCAGTTCAGGAGCAGAATGCTCAGGTAGCAGGCGGACAGACAGGCGCGGCGCCGGCGCCTCCGGGTCAGGAAGTCTGCATCACAATCAACGCTTCTTCCAGCCTGGAAACCGTCAAAGAGTTCGAAAATATCATTCTGAAAGTCAGGGAAGACGGTTCTGTTCTGTATCTTAAAGATGTCGCCCGCATTGAGCTGAATGAAGAGCAGTTCATGGGCGGCACATGGTTCAACGGGCATATGGGAACCGGTGTCGCCTTCAAGCTGGCTTCGGGTGCGAATGTTCTGGAGACGACAAAAGCCATCAAGGCTGAACTGGCTTCTCTTGTCCGCTTTTTCCCGCCTGGTCTCACCTACGCCTTTGCCGATGACCGTGCTCCTATCGTGGAGAAATCCATTGCTTCCGTGGCGCGCACATTATTTGAGGCCATTGCGCTTGTCGTGGTCATCATGTTTCTGTTTATGCAGAGTCTGCGGGCCACCGTCATTCCTGCCATTACGGTCCCTGTTGTCCTGCTCGGCGTTCTGGCCATACTTTATGCAGCCGGATTTTCCATTAATACCCTGACACTGTTTGGCATGGTGCTGGCTATCGGACTGCTGGTGGATGACGCCATTATCGTGGTGGAAAACGTGGAACGTCTCATGCGGGATGAAAAGCTTTCTCCCAGGGAAGCGGCCTTTAAGTCCATGCGCCAGATAACCGGAGCACTCATCGGGGTGGCAGTTGTTATCTCAGCCGTTTTTGTCCCTATGGCTTTTATGTCCGGTTCCACAGGAGCTATTTTCAGACAGTTTTCCATTACCATTGTTTCGTCAATGACATTATCTGTCATTATTGCCATCATTCTTACCCCTGTTCTTTGCGCCACCATACTGCGGCCTTTGAATCATGATCCCTATGAAGGTTTATTTGGGAAATTTAACAGGGGGTTTGATTCCCTGATAAGATCTTACACGGCTCAGCTCAGAGGATTTTTGAAAAAAATCGGTTTATGGGGCGCGGCTTTTGCTCTGCTTATTGCCGTCTGCGGCGTTCTTTTTATGTTCCTGCCATCCTCTTTTCTCCCCGATGAAGATCAGGGCACCCTGTATGTTGACGTGCAGTTGCCTCCGGGAGCCACAATAGAGCGGACCAAAAAAGTCGTTGAAGAGATTGATACCTATTTCCGTACGGTTGAAAAAGACTCCATCCAAAGTGTGATGTCTGTAATCGGCTGGGGATTCAGCTCAACCGGTCAGAATTCGGCCATGGTGATGCCTCTGCTCAGGGATTGGAGTGAACGGGGCAAGGGGCAGAGTTCTTTTGATATCATGGAACGCGCCTCTGCCCTCTTCGCCTCCATCCCCGATGCCAGTGTGTTTGTCATGATCCCTCCGGCAATGATGGAGCTGGGAACTTCCTCCGGGTTTGAAATGCAGCTGACAGATCGCGCGGGGCAGGGGCATGAGGCTCTGTTCAAAGCCAGGGATATGCTGCTGGGCAAAGCGAAAAAAGCCGCCTCCGTTACTGATGCGCGGTATTCCGGCATGGAAGACACTGAACAGCATGATCTCTCCATAGATATCGCCAAAGCCGGTGCGTTCGGTTTGACAAAAGGGGATATTAACGGAGCCATCAGCGCCTATTGGGCCGGTGAAGACATCAATAACTTTTCCGACCACGGCAGGACCAAAAAGGTCTATTTCCAGGCCGATCCCGCATTCCGTACAAATATCAACGATTTCTCAAAGTATTATATCAGGAACTCCCACGATGAAATGGTTCCTCTCTCCAGTGTTGTGAAAGCTCAGTCCATCGTGGCTTCTCCCAGCCTGACCCGGTATCAGGGGAGCCCTTCTGTGAAAATTGAAGGATCTGCTTCACAGGGCAAAAGCTCCGGACAGGCTATGAGGGAAATGGAGCAGTGCGCATCCAGCTTGCCGTCCGGTTTTGACACTGCATGGACAGGACAGTCGTATCAGGAACAGACCTCTTCCAATCAGGCCCCCATGCTGTACGCCATATCCATCATTTTTGTTTTTCTCAGCCTCGCCGCGCTGTACGAAAGCTGGACGATTCCACTGGCCGTCCTGCTTGCCGTGCCCACCGGCATCGTAGGCGCCCTTGGAGGCGCATATCTGAGAGGGATGAACAACGACCTCTATTTTCAGATAGCCATACTGACCATCATTGGCCTCTCCGCAAAAAACGCTATCCTCATTGTGGAGTTTGCCAGGGCTCTCCATAAAAGCGGCAAAGATCTGGTTTCGGCTGCAGTGGAGGCGGCGAGGCTCCGCCTGCGTCCCATCCTTATGACATCCCTGTGCTTTATTCTCGGCGTTGTGCCTCTCACAATCAGCTCAGGGGCCGGGGCCGGGGCGCAGAATGCGCTGGGAACAGCGGTAATGGCGGGAATGCTCACAGCTACGGGCCTTGGCATCTACTATACTCCTCTGTTCTTTGTTCTGGTGATGCGGATATTTGCCCATAAGAAACCATAAAAATTTTTTATCATCCCGCCCGGAAGACTCCCGCCTCTACAGGCTGGGGTAACTGACACACTGATGATTCGGGCTTTACCAAATCGGAATAACTTTTGCCGAAACAGCTCAGAAAGCGCGAATACTCTTCAGATCCGCTTTGCTGCCGACTTTGAGTTTGCGGTATATATTTTTTAATATGGTGTTTACGGTGTGTATATTGATACAGAGACGCGCGGAGATCTCTTTGGCACTCAGCCGATCCCTGGCCAGTATGAAAACCTCACGTTCCCGGGGAGTCAGCAGTGAAGCTCCTGCCTGTTTTGCCTTAAGGCGTGCTGCGCCCTGTTCACGGCGGGAGCAGACGGCCCGCAGTTCTGCAAGCTCCTGGGGTATGAGAGCAGAAAGCGGTCTGAGGTCGGAAGCCAGGCGGGCAAATGGCAGATATATTCTGTCCGGGAGGGCGAGCTGCAAAGCCTCTTTCATATGGGAGGCAGCTCCCGGCATGCTGCCCTCTCTCGCTTCGGCAATGGCCAGATACAGGGTATGGTACAGGCGCGGAAGGATATAATGCATCGCACGGGCCTGCTGCATAATCAGGTCTTCGCACCTGCGTAATTCCTCGTAGCGGCCCTCCAGAAGGAGATAGTGCTCATAAAGAATCAGGGCATAGGGAATGCTGTGGGTGTAAACCACCCGCTGTATTCCCGCTATATCACGCAGCCAAAGGGGAATATCCGCGCTCTGTCCCAGACCAAGATCCAGTGTTGCCTGGCATAGTTCCCCCAGGCGCAGCACGGAACGCTGCCCCGATTCTTTCATATTGCGGACAATGTTTTCGCGGGTCATTTCATAGGACCCGGCGTCTCCGCGCAGAATCGCGACTTCGGCTAGGATAAGATCTGCGCTGAGAATAACCCCGTACTGCCCCTCCCTGCGGGCCCGGTATGTCGCCCTGTAGGCCATGAGTTCCGCAGCACTGTCATCGCCGGAGGCAAGGGACGCCTCTGCGCGGAAAATATGTTCTGCGCCGGCGCCGTGTCCGGAAGCCAAATCGGAATATACTGGCAGGTAGGTGTCCATGAGATCCGTCAGATGGCTCAGCTCTCCCAGGCGGTTCCAGTACAGGCAAAGAACCGAGACCGTGCCGAAGGGCATAGTGCCCCGGAATACCTCGGAACGGGGAATGTCCGAAACAGCCTTCAGATGACGCAGGGCCCTGCGGTGAAACTCTCCCATTCTGGCGATATCATTATATTCGGTGAAAGACATGAGCATGGCATATTCCCCGCAGGCTTTTTCCCATCCGATTCCATGCCTGCCTTTGTTCTGTTCCAGCAGACTTCTGAGAACTTCCGTTGCGTGCCGGAAATAGACATGGGCACCTCTCCGGAAAAAATTATACGCCATGAGTACGAGAAAAACCGGGTGGGCCTGCAGAATTTCCCGCGGGCATCTGTCCATTAAGCTCTCGAACAGGGCTGTGATATCCCGCTCCTGATTGTTATAGACATACTGGGTGGATATGGGGAGAGCCAGAACTGCCTGGTAGTCTTCCACCTTCATGAAGAAGAGGGCTGCCTGCAGCAGGTCGCCTATATCAAGACTGGCGAGGGCGGCCCTGTGGTACACGGCTTTCTGGAATTCCGCCGGCTGCATGGAAAAGCGTTCCAGAAGATAATCCCGCAGGATGCTGTGTATGATATAGGCCTGTCTGTCAGCTGCGTAGCGGATGAAGAAATCAAGAGAAAGAAGCTCCGCGACAGTATCCGGAAACGCCATGCCGTCGCTCATGATGGCAGCCTGGCGGCTGTTGAAGGACTCCAGCAGGGAGAGTGCCATGATGAGGTTCCGTTCTTCGGGCGAAAGCCGGTTCCAGATGGCAGTTTCCACCAGCGGGCGGATATCACTGAAATCGACAAAATCCCCGGAGTGTCTGTAGTTTTGCAGCTGCAGGCGGATGGCGGCTACCCAGCCGCCTGAGGTTTTCTGGAGCATCTCTATCTGTTTCTGTGAGATGTCTATGCCCGTCAGGCTGCAGTATTCGACAATGCACTGATTATCGAAAAAGAGGTCACGCGACGTGATGCTGAGATACGGCTGGGCATGAAAGGTCTCCCCTTCATCTTTGAGGGGCTGTGTTACAAGAATGAGATGTATGTTCTCATCACTGCAGGCGGAAAAAGCGGAAATGCAGCGCTTTCGCACCGGGCAGTCAAAGAGCTGGTAGTTGTCAATGACGACAAACGTGGGTTCTGCGCAGGTATAGCCGGAAATGAGGGAGGCTATATCGGCCAGATTTTCCAGAGACGGAGTACCAAGTTCCAGCATTTCATCCGCTATGCTGTCTTCCGAGCCGCCGAAAAGGGCGCAGATGCCCCTCCATGTCCTGTCTGCTGATTCGCCGAAACAGGTATACCAGCGTACTCTGGCTGTTTTTTGTTCCCGTGTCAGATACTCGCGCAGGGCCGTGGTTTTGCCGAAGCCGGACGGAGCCTCAATAACCGTCAGGCCATATGAGGGAATACCCGCCAGGATTTCACGAAGGTGCTGAGAGAAGTAGTAAAAGCTGTTTCTTTGCGGATTGCTTCCCATGGTATTGTCCTCATCTGATCCTGACTATTCAGTTTGTCTCACAGCTTATACCTAATTTCTGGTGATAGCCACGTTGTTTTGTTTTGGGTACTAAATACTAAAACAATTACCCCGCACCATGCGGGCAGAAGTGTAGGGAGATGCTGGTATGAAACGTTTTATATCATCCGGATGTCTGATGATATTTTTCCTCCTCCTGACGCCTCTTCCGGCCAGAGCGGAGATAACCGTAACTATCATCAATGGTTCGCCGCTGGAAATCAACTATTTGTATCTGGAAAGTGGTGAAGGCGGCATGGGCTCCTCGATGAATCTTGTCCCCGGAAACAGGATCAATATGAATGATGGCAATGCTTCTGTCCTCAGGAAGCTTACCGTGTTTGCCGGAACAGAAAGCTATGTCTTTGAGGCAATGAATCTTCCCGGCCCGAATCAGGTTCTGCGTTTTGTCCTGCGCGATGGCGGTATTCCGGCGCTTGTCCCAGAGGGAGAAGCCCAGCCGTCCGCACGGGGAGCGAGCTTTGATGTTGAAGCCGGACCCATCTGGGACAACGATCATGCTCAGAGGCGCTGCCCCGAAGTATTGGCGGCCTGGATGGAAGCCAATCCCGGCGAAGAGGCCGAATGGACAGGCAACTGGTCAACGACTGTTGAAGGGAAGATGAGCGTGTGCAATCTCCGGCTCAGAAAAGATTCTTCCGGAGGGGAGACGCAGACATCCGGGGGTATCACCGGGAAGGCAGTGCCTCTGCTCCCCGAAGGAGCGGCGCCCGCTGACCTGACACAGGTGCTTGCTGCCCGCACCGTGGCGGATCTGCGTGCGGCGAACATTACGGAGGCGTCTCCCGCGAATAAATTTTTCACGAACGAATTTTTCCTGCCTGTGACATTTGCAGGGACAACCTGGCTGGCCAGAATCAGTCCCGATAACGATGAAGTGTTTTTCGGAAAAAACGTGGATGATTGCTATCAGGAAGATAGAGCTTTACACGACCCCCAGCGGACAGGTGCTGGCGGATACCATTGTCTCTTTGTCCTCCACAGGCTACCGCCCCTGGTTTGCCTATGTGAAGACAGGGGAAAAGATGGATATTGCCGACGCAGTACGTTTCTGGAATAACGCGGATACGCCCGGGCAGGCCGATGCCGAGGCAGTGATGGCAGAAAGCTGTTCGGAAGTTTTCAACGGATCAGATCCTGCCATCCTGGAGGGCATCTATATTTCTGCGAAATACTGGGACGATGCCATTAAAGGAGAAAATCCGGCCGCCCCTGCCATGCGCCTGCATGTTGCCTCCGGAAAGAATCTTTCCCTGATCTGGATGTCCGATGGCTCACCGCTTATCGAAGCAGGGCGCGGCGAATAGAATCATGCGCAGGGGAGCAGTGACTGCGGCGGCGCTGGCTGCCTGCGCAGGCCTGTTCTGGATAGTGGCGGTTCTGCTGCTGACACGACAGACCGGCCAGCTGCTGATCCTCATGTCCGGAATGGGGATCGGGGCCGCCTGTGGAGCTTTCCGTGCCCGGAAACGGGGCAGCAGGATGCTTCTTGTCATTGCTCTGACAGTCCTGGCTCTGGCTGTGGGACTTGGCTTCATGGCCCTGGTGGACATACTCGAACCGGAAATCCTCTCCTTCCGGCTCATGCCGGAGTATCCGCCAACGAATCTCTCATAAACTGCATAGAGGTGAGGAAGGTATGAGACATTATTTTTTCTTAAGAAACGTCTGTCTGTGCACACTTCTGCTCTGTCTGGGGGGATACTGCGGGCAGGCATGCGCCGGGGATGGTGCTCAGCCCGGCAAATGCGTGATTACGTCCGGCGGGCATACATACAGGCCGTCCGGCTGCCTGATCCGGAAAGGAACGGATGGGGGGATCAGCTGGCATACTATCGGGAGGAAGGACGGCAAACCCCTGCTGGAGGAAATACTTTCCGTTTCCATAGTTGAAATCAGCAGGGGAACAGCCGAGGTAAGCGGCGTGACCAGAGACGGCATCAATTCCCGCTGGGGGCAGGCCAGGCGCGACGGGGCCTGCTGGTCCGGAGAGGACTTCCGTATCTGCATTGAATAGGCTGACCGGTTTTGCGCGCAGCGCAGAGCAGGAAAAGACCCGGGAGGGTATATGAACAGCTGGCTTTGGGCGGCACTGGCAGCCGTGGGGGGAGCGGCTCTGTGGTACATCATGACCATGAACCGTTTCGCCAGGCTTCTGGTGAAAATCAGGGAATCCGATTCCGGCATTGAAGTGGCACTGACCAGGCGTTTCGATACCCTGACCAGGATGCTGGATGTGACCAGGGCCTATGCCAGGCATGAGGCCGGCACCCTGGGGAGCATCGTAAAAATGCGTCAGGGGATGAGCATGGCACAGTGGTCTGATGCCAACAGTCAGATGGATGTCCTGCACGGGAAAATCAACGTGCTGGCTGAAGCGTATCCGGAACAGCGTTCCAGTGAGAATTTTCGCGTACTGCAGGCATCCATTGCAGAGATCGAAGAAGAACTGCAGGCCGTACGACGCATTTACAACATGAATGTGTCGCAGTTCAACCAGATGCTGGCAGCCTGGCCGGACAGCATTGTGGGGCGCCTGCATGGACATAAAAAGGAGGATTTCTTTAAGGCTGAGGAAGAGAAAAAACAGGATGTGGCAATGCAATTTTCCCTGTAACCTGCAAACAGATTTTTTATGAGGAAATCATGAAGACTATATTGAAAAAAGCCGCTCAGTGTTTTTTGGCTGTCCTGTTCGTTTTGGCTGCCGCCAATATGGCCACAGCTGCGAGTCCCTTAAGTATTAAAGTAACGCATGTCGAACTCGGACCGGCCAGCGGCGGGAAACAGAGCATAACTTTTTGGTACACGGTCAAAAATATCACTTCTCATGAGTATTTCAGCCGCCTCAATAACGTCACGGTGAAAATAACAGGCAGATATGGGAATGACGAGGAGACCTACCAGAGGAAAGTGGATATCAATTATAACTTTAACCCGGCTCTGGGCCCCGGCAAAAGCAAACAACTCAAGACTACCTTCACACGCAGGGTCAACTCCAGCAAGGGATGGTATCCCTACAGAAACGTGCGGGTGAACGTTTTGAAATATAATTTCAAAAGAGCCAGCTGACCAGCAGACGCACGCCCTGAGTCCGGTCCGCCCGCACTCAGGGCGTTTAAATCCGGCAGGATGCCAGCGGCCCCCGGGTAACTGGAACAGTCAGTCCCCAGGCCTCAGGGGGCAGGGGCAAGCCTAAGCCCGCTCCTGAAAGAAGGACTCTGCGCACGCCATATGTCTGACGCTATTTTTATTGTCACTGCCCTTCTTCCCGAGTTTGCCGGCCCTGTTCTGCCTGCGGGACTGCTGATTCGGGGAATCCGG